>Ga0209636_10004796_pt1 | contig 13824 bp, 16 predicted proteins | sample DeeMarSWOR152_54_FD_187464 | JGI IMG/M metagenome (GOLD analysis project Ga0209636, IMG submission 187464) | Marine sediment microbial communities from White Oak River estuary, North Carolina - WOR-1-52-54 (SPAdes) (version 2) | ecosystem: Environmental > Aquatic > Marine > Intertidal zone >...
TTCCAGCATTCGTCAAAGGGGTAGCCAGATACACCTCTTTCCAGCAGACGTTCGTAGTACAGCTTCACCACGTCCTTTTCCACGGCGCGCCGCAGGTCAGTTGCCACACCACCGCCAAGTAGGTACGCCAAGTCACCGACAGCCCGGCTGATGGAGGCTCCCCCCCAGTCAAATACGATGAGCGGGTCGTTCGGAGTGTCCCAGTCAAAGAACATGTTGTCGACACGAAAGTCAAAGTGACTGATGGCGAGATGCTTGTCCGGTACGCTCTCGATAAGCCACGGGTAGTGCTCATAGATCTTCAGGCCCGCCTCCCAGCCTCCTTCGGGTAAGGCCTCTACGAAATCCCCAATCTGAGCCGAAGCATCCCAGCAGCCCCTAAAGATGTCAATCAGGGCCGTCGCTTCTGGCCCCCCGGGCCTAGGCATCCACGAAAGCGAAAGGAGTTCCTTGGCGTCCCACCACCGGGCATGGAAGTCAGCCAGTTTCAACGCAACTAGTTTCGTCTGGTCGCAATCCAGACCCGTGATCTGGTCTATTTGTGTGTAGCACGAGCAGTCTTCCATAAGTAGGATATACCTCTGGTTTGCAGCATCGACGTCGCCGTAGATGAGGCCCGGGGTTCGAATGGGACTCTTGGGAGCTACCTCAGTGTAGAAGCGAATCTCCCTTTCGTAGATATTGAACAACATCCCCACCGCTCGGGCAGACTCATAGGGAGTGGGGAGTTTGGCAATCATGGTTTTGGGAAGATGTGGAGCTTCCTGGTCGTAGCTTACTGTCAGTCTTGCCATGTCGCTGACGAATCCCTCACCAACACCCCAGGGCTCATGTGTTATCGACTTGATGCTGATATTGCGCAAGAAGCGGGAAGCGTGTAGCGCATCGTTAAGCCAATCCGCCGTTATGTTCCTTGATCTGGCAGGTATCATGCAACCACCCTCCTTTCCGCAACTTAGCGAGCGGCTTTCCATACCGACCGCTTGTGGCTATGGTAGGACTTCCGCTACAGATTGTCAAAGTTGATGCAGCGCTGCGAACGGACATCGACACTCATGTTAAACCATTGGCTATTTTGCTAGTCTAGGACCGAGGCTAGAGATGAACCCAGGGTACCTACAGCGCTTATGAAGTCATCAAAACCTGTAGCTGAAATTCTAAGGGGACACAAATTAGGATATTCGAAACACCATGTGCATGTTTTCATTAGCATGCCTGCTGAGCAAAAGATAAATGGGCTCTTTGTCGGCTAGCTGTGTCATGAACCGGTGTCCGTGCAGTCACTATGCTACCTCCCGAGAGTTGTTCTATACCCACTCGCCACCCAGCGGCCCAAACCTCTGTTGCTCAGCCATCTCATCCTGCTTAGCCGTTGGATAGCTGTAGCGTCTTGACCTTCTTCCAAGTGTCACTTATCGTCACACAACTGAGATCAAGAAGCTTAAAGGAGAACAGAATGGTATTAACATGCTCGAAGTCGACTGGCAGTCAAAAGGTAGTGGGTTCAAATCCCTCCGCTGCCACCACTCATTTCACGTCTCTCCTACGACAGCTACAACAGCTCTCTCAGGTATCGTCCTCCAGCTCCTGAGGCTATCCAGCCGGTCTAGCGCAGGGAACTCCAACTTAACAGGTGGTATAATATAATTGGGGGCAGGTCAAAGGCAATGGTAGTATATGTCTATTTGGCAGTAGGTTCCGGGCTATTGGGAGTAGTATTGAGCTTCATTGTCGTTTTCACGTGTATACATCTCGGCATTGATATATTTGAGAACTTATGGGTGCTTGCCATACCTGTCACTTTAGCGGTTTTGCTGAATATTCTTTTCGTTGAATTGTATCATAGGTATAAGAAAAAACAGCCAGACCATTAGCTAATCTGTAGTTTACCAGCTTGTTTCTCGCTTTGTTTTAGTCCACCGGCTAGAGCCGTCGTTGTTCGTCTTGACCTTAGCCAAACTGTCGCTTATCGTTGTGCGAAAAGGCTGAGGAGAAGTACAATGATAGGAGCTGTTGAATTACGATCGGTGACTAGCCCTCGTAAGCCCTTGGTAGTGGGTTCAAATCCCTCCGCTGCCACCACCCCACATAAATCGACCTCCACAGACCAAGGGATTCAACTCAAACAAGCTGTTGATAGCTTCGTTTGGTCAGGCACACCTTCGGTACATTCTGGTTGAAGAATGGTGGGGATAGCTTGATGTTGCAGAGACTGCTTGGGCATACTACGCTAATGATGACTAATAGGTATTGTCAGGCAGTTGGGTGCTATGATGCGGTGGAGGCGCATAGGAGGTATGGGCCAGTGGATAACATTGAAGCATAGATTCTTTAGAGATGGAATGGTCGTTGGGGGGAAGGTCACCTACTAAACATGAAATATAAGGGAAGCCAAAAGATATTATTTGGCTTGGGGAGTGACCTGCCTCCGGTAATTGGTCCACCTTAGAGTTGTAGTTGTAACACGGCATCTCCCAGATAGAACGGCCAGACCACGATACCCAGTATAATCTTCCACCATACCAGGTTGGCGTAGCCAATAGTGAACAGCCAACCGGCAAACCAGAAAGCACCGAAAAATCCACCTGAGTTCTTCATTTTATTTACTCCTTACTAATATGTCTTTTGGATACTGACCTGACCCCAGTAATTGTACCACCTCTAAGCAAGTATCTCTCACAATGATTGCCTCGGGATTACAGCTCACAAACCGCAAATTGCCACAGACACGAAAACCAATAGCATCCACGCCATTTGTTCTGAAACTCCACAGGGGTATCGGCAGCTATGATGAGGTGGAGGCATATAAGAGGTACGGGCCGGTGGATAACATTAGAATATAGCTTCTTCATATCGGGATCAGGTTTTCGGGGGGCAGCTCACTACCATCCAGCATTCCTTAACCATGATTCTTTGAGTGACATTGCTAATTTGCTCCTATCTTTTTACATCTTTAGAAAAACGATAGTATAAACCCAACAACGACTAGCACAATACCAACGGCTGGTACAAAGATGGGAGTTTTGGCATTGGTTTTTCTTCTGATAAACATCATGAGATAAAGCCAAATCCCCCAGGCGAAGAGACCAACTATAGGAATTGTATAATATGACCACATTTCATCTGAACGGAAAGCGAAAATAATCATTGCTGCCATAGCCAATCCCAGAGCTAAGATAGCCCCACCAATTCCTTTCATAAAAGCAACAAGAAGCGTTTGCAGCTTAAAATCCAACTCCTCCCATTTCTTCCCCAGTACCCATTCGTGATAATTAAAGAATTTCGGATTCAGTAAATACATAAAACCGAAAATAACTGCAAGAATTACTGCTAATAAATAACAGGTCAATGCCGCCCAAATAAATCCATCCATGAAAACCTCCTGTATAGGCAGTAATCTAATGTAAATTTGCTCTCACCTACCACCCAAAAAATTATACCACCTCTAAGCAAGCATCGCTCACAATGACTGCCTTGGGATTACACTTCAGAAACGCAAGAATTCCACAGACACCAAAACCAATAGCATCCACGCCATTTGTCCTAAATCTTGATGGGGTATCGGTGGTTATGATGCGGTGGAGGCGCACAAACGGTTTAGGCCGATTGATAACATTAGAATGTAGCTTCTTTGTATCGGGACTGGTTGTTGGGGGGGGGCAGGTCTGTATCAAACAATCTGACGTATTGTTAGCTCCCACAAGGTATACATCTAGTGCATTTGGCGATTGACCGACAGAATCTACGGCTGGGCTATTCTTTCCTTTCCTGGCAAACCGCTGAACCGCTTCACCGAATCACGCACCGTCTCTTGAACTCAGGTATATCTCAGTCTCCATCCGAAGTCCTGCATCGAGCGGAGTTGACATGGCAAGATTGGTCGCCCTCTTTGCCGCCTGAACAACACGGGGACTGAGTTTTGCTATCTCCTCACCAAGCTTCCTGGCTTCATTCATTAGTTGGTCCTTTTGATACACGTGGTCTACTAGACCAACCCGCAGTGCTTCAATAGCATCAATCCTCCGGCCGGTAAGAATCAGCTCCTTGGCAATGCCGGGTCCCACTATTCTGGGCAACCTCTGCGTGCTTCCCATATCAGGGATAGCCCCAAGCTGGACCTCGGGAAGCCCGAAAACGGCAGTATCACAAGCAAGGCGTATATCACAACAAAGTATAAACTCTAAACCTACTCCCAAGCAGTAACCATTGATGGCGGCTATGACTGGAACGGCCAACTCTTCATACATGTTTATTATCGTCTTCAAGCCGTACATGCGGTCGTAGCCCTCTCTGTAATTTGAAAAGACTTGCGTGGGATGGCCTCCAGAAGCCGCCATCTTCAAGTCTATCCCAGCAGTAAATGCTTTATCACCGGCACCAGTTGTGATAACGGCCCTCACACTAGAGTCTTCCTTGATACTCTGTGCAGCCTTCTGAAGGCCTGCCCAGACATCCAGGTTGAAGGCATTCAATGCCTCCGGCCGGTTCAACAATACCGTCGCAATCGTATCCTTGATATCCAGTTGAACAGCGTCTTGATTAGCCATCGTCTCACCCACTCCTTTCTTGAATCTGTTCTTTGCCCAAACATCATAATGTCAGCAAGTACGCTAGTCAACTAGCACTGAAATGGCTTGAGGTTTTATGGCGAACAGATTCATCAACAAAGGCCTTCCTTGTCCAAGCACCTAAGCAGCAGATTATCCAAGGAAACAAGGCCAATAGCTGACGCCATATGCACTAACATGGCGGAGGAGAGCCGCGGTAGCCATATCTTCGAGAAGCGCTATGGTGGCCTTCTGTGCATTTGGGTGTACCCAACCAACCGATACCGGCTCCTGCCCCAGGTCAGTTCTCGGTACTCCTAGCAATCCTCTACTTGGCCAGACAGCAGTCTCGAGTTCTGAGGGAACAGGCTCCACATTGTGCGGCATGGGTGCTTCCGGTACCAGGTCACCGTGCTACACCCCCAGCGAAAGGCCTTCACCCAAATGACAGGTTGCTTCGAAGCAGCGGCTCAGGCGGGCTTCGGGATCTCCAGGAAGGGTGGAAGCGCCGGGCGGTGCCTCAAATCGGTTAGTATCGGATATCTAAAGCCAATCTTGTGGGTGTCCTCCAGACCTTTGAGCACCGCCTCGACCTTGCTCCGCGGCATGGTGAATACCACCTCATCGTCCTGGGTCCCGCCAAAGATGCGGTCGCCGCCGCTGGGCAGGATGAACTGACAGTTGTCGCTGCGGCTCGTCCGGGCCACGATGTCACCACAGTCCATGGATCCCGAGGCAGTGGCCGAGACGTCCACGCCGGTACCGCTGCTGGCTGATGAGGCCAGTCTATAGGCCTGGGAAGGGTTGCAATAGACCGCAATCACATCTGGCTCGAAGTCAGCCGTCTCGATCGGTGATATCAGCAGGTGGCTGAATTTCCCAGCGTCAAGCTGCTTCTCGGCTGAGACTGCGAACATTGACCCTTCAGGCCGTTCGGCGATGAACCCCATAGCCAAGGCTCCACCGAGACAGCACTGGTCAGCGCTCCCGACGGCCAGCGTCCACCGGTAGCGCCTCGCTATGCCAATGGCTTGGCAGAGGGTAACCTGATATCCCAGGTCCCGCATCGGCATCCTGACCTTGTCCGGGAGGTCACTTTCAGACCGGCATAGCTTGAGAGCCACGGGAAAGGTCTGGGGCCTGACATAAAGGTTGAGGGTTTCATTAAGTTGTTTAGCGTCCATCTGTTCCTCCTTGGTTTGATTTCCGCTGAGATTTCCGGTATCAAGTACTAGACCATGTTAGACCCCCCGCTCGGTGGCTGTCAAGGCCTCCAACAAGCCCAACTCGGTTCGCAGAGAGGTGGCCCGGAGCGGTGCCAGACCTTCCTACCCTCAGAGGATCTCGTCTTGCCCCGGGGACAACAAAGTGATACACTTCAGCTAGCGAGCTAGAAACTTGGCTGGAATTTGAGCGAACTGTTTGCGGTTCAATTTGGACTAGACAGTAGTAAGGAACAAGGCCCTGGATGGGTTTACTGAACAAGCTCTTTCGTCGCCCCCCTCAATACGCCCTCCAACTCGGCCGCAATGATCCCTGCTGGTGTGGCAGTGGGAGGAAGTACAAGCACTGCCATCATGAATCGGACCATAAGTACTTCGCTGCCGTCCGCAGCTCCGCTTGCAGGCAACCTACCTGAAGCAGGTAGGTGAAGGTGAGTTCACCTCCTAAGCCACTCGTCTCAAACCGGACACACACCTAGGTCGTTGTCACCGGCTATCAACAGGGCGACATCGTATTTGTTGTCATAAGCATCGGCTACCATTTGGGCAGCAATGTGGACATCGGTCATCTCTTCCACTAGTATTGTGTTTGGGTAGTTGCACTTCCTGCATGTCTTGTTGGTTTTTTCTGTATAATCAGGGTTGATATACGGCATAGCTCTTCAACGAGGAAGGCTGGCAACACGCAACAGACATTCCCATGCCCCAAGTGCGGTTCGCACAACGTCATGGGTCAGCCGTCCTCCAGGCTTGTGGTGAGACGTTTAAGTACACCTGCCCGCAGTGTCACGTCATTGTCGATACCAAGCTGAGAACTTGCCCACATTGTGGGGCAACCCTGGACTGGCCGATACACGACAAGGCGAAGGCAACAGTAGGCAGCCTGCTGAGTCTAAAGCCCATTCTTAAAACGGCGAATGGCGAGCTTATCCAAGCCGCCAGGGCGCGCTGTTTCTCAAAGGGCATGGACATGCTGTTTGAATTCGCCAAAGATACTCCTGGTCCCCAGGAGGTAGCAATTGTGCACAGCACCTAAGAAGCAGATTATCCAAGGAAACGGACATGGGCGCATGCCCAGCAACGGCGGTGGAGGCTCATAAGAGGTATTCGCCGATTTACAGGTTGCGACTATAACTTCTGGATATCTGGACTAGTTTGTCGAGTGAAGGTCAAACAGATGTTCATCCCTGCATTTCAGGCGTTGACAATCGCTAAGGAGAGGACTAAACTCAGGTCGTAAATAGTTTAGAGATTGAGGCCGAAGGCGATGCCAACCCGGAGAGCCTTTCTCACTAATATGTCCGCCCCTATGCCGCTACACAGAAAACTGTATCTTGTGTTCCGGAACAACGCTATCAAAATATGGAAGAGGCAGAGCTGTTGCGGCCATCCCGGTGAACCGGGTTGCTGAGAAACTGCCAAATGACCTCCTGGTCCAGGGGGAAGTATGAAAGACCGAAAGCTGAGGTATGTCTTTAAGCTATTCATAAGTATCGTAGCCTGCCAGTGCGCCGGTCTCATTGGTTCTGCATTTACGACCCCCGCAATCCCAACATGGTATGCAGCCCTGGAGAAGCCTCTCTTTACGCCACCGAATTGGCTGTTCGCTCCTGCTTGGATTACTCTCTACATATTAATGGGAATATCGGCCTCCTTAGTATGGCGGAGAGGTCTAGATAATACACGAGTCAGAACCGCACTGATTGCTTTCTTAGTCCAACTGGTTCTAAATGCTTCGTGGTCCGTAGTGTTTTTCGGGCTGGAATCTCCCCTTTACGGCGTCATTGTTATTGTAGCCCTATGGATTGCCATAGTGTTGACCATAGTCAAGTTTTTTAGAATATCGACTCTTGCAGGTGCTCTCTTATTGCCATACATTGCATGGGTGACTTTTGCCGCAATCCTAAACGCCGCCATACTAATTCTGAATTCTTAGATGCTGAAGAGCCGCCAGTGACCTGACCTTTGCTTTGTTTAACCACAGCTAACGAATACTGGCAGCAGCAATTGCAGTGGCTATGAGTGTTAATGCAGCTCACCTTTGTTGTTGTGAGACACCTTATCTACCTCCAATTTGCTATTCATATTTACCTTCAAAGCCAATCCTAGTCTAGATTGCCTGTTTGTGGTGCTCCAGTTTCTATAGGGTAGCCCGCCGCTTTCCATGCGTCATAGCCACCTTTCAAGGCCTTTACATTCGTGAAGCCTTTGTCGATTAGTTCGAGTGCCGCACGGGCACTGGTTTTCTCGTCCGGTCAGGAGCAATAGATGATAATCTCACTGTCAACAGGTGGTATCCACTGTCCTGCCGTAATTTCAGAAAGGGGAACAGGCACAGCCCCCTCAATGTGGCCTGCGTCGAATTGCTCTTCAACATCAGTTCTAGTATCAACAATTAGTATGTCTGCGTTACTCTCAATCTTCTGCAATAGCTCTTCTATGGTTATGCGTGGCACACGCTCTGAAAGCGGTATTCTAGGTGTAGAATCAGGCGTTGTTTCAGGAGCTGGAGTTGGAGCTTCAGGTAAAGAGGGAGTGGAATCTGGTGCCTTGGGAGCACAACTAAAAATTGCCAGCAATATTAGTGCTGATGCAACCAAACAATCCCATCTCATCGCTGCTTCCTAATCCAGCAAAGAATAGTGTAGCAAACTGCCATCTACTTCCCGTCGCTGGCTAGACTACATATCAAACGCGGCTATGTGGCGACCTGCCCCTAATAATTGTACCACCTCTAAACAAGTATCGCTCACAATGATTGCCGCGGGATTACAGCTAAGAAACGCAAGAATCCCACAGACACGAAAACCAGTGGCCGCTACGCCATTTGTTCTAAAACTTCATAGGGGTATCGCTGATTATGGAGGTGGTGGACGCACACAAACGTTATAGTCCAGTGGATAATACAGAAATATGACTTTGTTATGACTGGACCAGTTGTTGGGGGGGCAGGTCAGTACATATACATCACTCAAAAAAGGTGGAATAGGTGGTATTCTGTTTTTGTTTCTATTGGTGTATAATGTGGGGTCTTTTTTGTCTTAATTAACGTCAGGGAGAGTCTGTCATGAAAAGGTATGCACGGTTCGCTTTAGTTGGCTTATCACTAGCCATATTGAGTATTACGGCTGGTAGCTGCATCAGAGTAGTCATACCTGAGCCTGAGCAGGGAGCTTCAAAGCCAGTCATTAACTCTTTTGTTGCTGACCCCAACAATATTATCCCGGGCACCTCTTCAATGCTTAGCTGGAGTGTCTCAAATGCTACGAGAGTTAGCATAGACCAGGACATAGGAAGTGTTAGCCTGACCGGGAGCACGCCTGTCTCACCAAGTACTACCACCACTTATATCCTGACAGCTACCAACGCCAGTGGCAGCGTTACGGCGATAGCTCAGGTTCTAGTCTCGGGCACACCGTCATCATCCACGCCCCCAGGTCTGCCAATCGTCAATTCGTTCACCGCTACACCACCCGTTATACCTGCTGGCAGTTCAACGTCTTTGAGCTGGGCTGTGTCCAATGCGACATCCGTGTACATTAGCCCTATGGTTGGTGCTGTTGGTATCTCAGGAAGTGGCTCAGTATCACCAACTACGACCACTGACTATACATTGACGGCCAGCAATGCAGCTGGTACAACGGTTGCAACTACTCAAGTAGTGGTCTCTGCAGCATCATCTTCTCCTACACCTGCAGGCTTGCCCATTGTTAATTCATTCATTGCTAACCCGGAAACCATAGTAGCTGGCGGGTCATCAACACTGAGCTGGAGTGTCTCCAATGCGTATGAGGTGTTTATCAATCCTGCAGTATACAGGCAGCTAGGTCCTATTGCTGCTACAGGCAGCGCGCCTGTGTCTCCATCTGTGACCACAACTTACACTTTGACAGCCACCAATTCTGCAGGTATACGTAGCGAGACAGTGACAGTTACGGTTATTCCTGAACCTGGGGACTCGCCAACTCTTAACTGGGCCGGAACGTGGGAAACTAATTACGGTATAATGCATCTATCACAGACAGGAAGCCAAGTAACAGGGACATATGAACATGATAATGGGAAAATTGAAGGCAATGTATCAGGTAGTACTCTGACAGGTACCTGGTCTGAATCACCGTCATATGCCCCACCCGATGATGCGGGAGATGTAGAGCTAACAATGTCGCCTGACCTTAGTTCTTTCACGGGTCAATGGCGATATGGTTTTTCCGGTGACTGGGATGGCCCCTGGAGTGGAGCAAGATAAATACCCTGACCTGCCCCCAACGGTTGTACCACCTTTTAAGTTAGAGTCCCCGGCATAAAAGCCGGTTGGATGGCCACGGGATTACACTTCAGAAATTACAGAATGCCACAGTCACGAAAACCAGTGGCCTCTACGCCATTTGTTCTAGAACTTCATAGGGGTATCGGTGGTTATGATGCGGTGGAGGCGCATAAGAGGTATTCACCAGTGGACAATATTAAAGCATAGATTCTTTAGAGATGGAATGGTTTTCGGGGGGCAGGTCAGTTTGCTCACCTGGCCTTTAAGGCTCACGCACAAAGCGATAGCCGTGCCGCTGGTTTCCCCACGACTTTGGCTGGTGGTTAATACCCTCACCGTTGTAGCTAACGTAGTAGGCCTTATGCTCGTCGTACTCGTCAGCCGCCCAGTAATAGATAGGCGCCCGGTCAGGCGCCCAGAGTGGAGTCTCTTTGTCAGGTAAAACTTGGCAATTAGCTCGCCCCGACTTTCCATCCCAAGTGCATCCCGCGTTTTCACCGTGTCGTACCAGCGAGCGGACGATCTCATCAACAGTGGGCATACGCCAGATGTACTGCGGCTCAGTCATTATCGTGAGGCCGTCTTCACTCAAATAGACACAGAGGCCGGTCGTGTTCATATCTTCTATGGTAGCGTCTCTATCATCGTAACCCGGCTTTTCGCCAAAGCCAACTGGCGACACACCATAAAAGGCGATATCATTCCATGAGTAAGGATGCTCGTACCAACCAGGCCCGGCTGGTGCCCACACTAAAGTCACTCCATTGCCTTCTATCAATCTCGCGCCTCGGTCACCGTCATCTACACGACCGAGGACAATGGGTACCCAGTAAACCGAGAAGGCGATAGTAACCAATAGCGGCAATCCTATAGCGAGTAAATAGGATTTATTGCGACGAAGCCACTTTTTCGGAGGTGTCCAACCCTCTAATTGCAGTCGTTGTTGGCGCCGGGCCTCGAGCAGAAATAGCACACCGACCAACGCCGCCAAACCGCCTAGCAGGAACGCTTTTAAGAGATTCACAACGGTAAACTCCGACATCACCAACCACCACACGAAGATACCTCCACCTACAATGACTATCGTCCAGCCTCCTTTCCGAGGCCATCTGATACCCACTATGGTCAACGCCAAAAGTACGACTGCCGGTATTAGATAGAGCAGCCGGTTGTACCAAGCGCCCCACCACCCCTCATAGTATGCCTCACCTACGCCCCAATAGGTCCAGAAGGTAGTCAATGTGACAAGTAGGCCTAAGGCGATGTACCCGGGGATCCTTCGCTTGAGTTCCTCAAGGGCCATAATTGCCTCTATAAAGTTATCACCACTTTCCCTTTGGCGTGCCCTTTTTCGGAGTACCTGTGGGCTTCCGCAGTGTCACTCAGAGGATAGGTTCTGTCAGTCTTTGGAACTAATTCAACGCTGCTTTCTAACCTTCTTGCCTCATTTTAATGTGCATCGGCTGAATCAACTGTTACCTCACTTGGTAGGGACCTGCTATGCTTCCCCATATATGCTTATCCTGCACGAACACGGGTGGAACGAGGAGGAGGCCCGACAAGAGGCTATTAGTTCTTATTCGCTAAGTGTGTTACAAGTTCCGTTCTTTTATTCCACCATCCTTCGTCTGAACAGGAAAATACCTAAAGCAAACAATACTAAGGTATAGCCAAGAACCCAGTAGAAATCTGTGGCAATGTCACTGAAACCAGCACCGTGCGCCATAATATCTCTCGCCGCGTCAAGAGCATGGGCGAAAGGAAGAGCGTTCATTATGCTTTGGAACACGCCTCCCATCACTTCCAAAGGAACCCAGGCTCCTCCAAATACGACTAGGAGGATTACTGGTGCGTAAACAGCACTCAACTGATTATAAGTAAGAAGCGCTCCCAAGATCATTCCCAGGCCTATGAAGCCTAAAGACATTACGAAAAGGACGAGAAAAACGAGGCCTGCATTCCCAGATATCTCAAGTCCAAGCAAACCTCCTATGGCAAAAATCGCAACAATCTGGATGATCGCAACCGGTATATATGGCAGGGAATAGGCTGAAATGAAGTCGTTTGCCCTGAGCGGTGTAGTCAGCAGCCTTGATAAAAGTGCGCTTTCTCTATCTCGGGCAAGGATCACAGCTGAGCTCATTGTTATCATGGCGAAGCCAAAGAGAACTATTCCGGGTGTTATCATGGTGGGAGCCCAAATGCCACCAAACCTCGCTAAGGGGGAGAGTATCAGCAGCAAAGCTGGTGGGAACAGTATTGTGAGACCTAAGGACAGAAGATCCCGGTACATTACCTTAAGGTTTCTTTTAGCCAACTCCATGAATCTCATTCTCTTAGCTCCTTCCCAGTAAGATGCAGAAATACATCGTCCAGAGTAACCTGTTTTAGAGATGTAGATTCGATGACAACTCCCTTGGGTCGTAAATAATCTACTATCTCGTAGGAACTCACCTCTTTAGCCGTAATCTCAACCCCGTCCTCTACTGCTCTTACTTCTGGGTATATCTCCCTCAGACCCTCGATGGCATCACTGGTCAGGTTCTTTGCCTTGACAACCATAACCTGCATATCGGAGATGCTATCCTTTAACTCACGGGAAGTCCCCAGGGCTACTATCTTGCCCTCATCTATTATGGCTATTCTATCTGCCAGAGCGTCAGCTTCTTCCAGGTAGTGGGTTGTAAGAACTATCGTCTTTTTCCCTTTAAGCTCTGCTATATGTTCCCATATGCTCCTTCTCGACTGAGGATCCAGGCCAAGGGTGGGTTCGTCCAGAAATAGCACCTGAGGGTCAGAAACAAGAGCCATAGCGATGCTGAGCCTTCTTTTCATCCCCCCTGAATATTTCCTCACTTGCTCTTTTGCCCGGTCAGTCAGGCCCATCATTTTCAGGAGCTCCTCTGACCTCTTTTTCACCTCTTGTTTCTCAAACCCGTATATCCCCCCTATCAAGCTCAGGTTTTCCCAGGCGTTAAGATGCTCAGCGATTGCTGTCTCCTGTGGCGAGATGTCTATCACTTCTTTTACTGCTATGGAATCCTTCTGGATATCATGACCCATGATCGTGGCTGTGCCACTACTCGGTCTGAGCAGGCAGCACAGCATCTTGATAGTGGTTGTTTTGCCAGCGCCATTTGGTCCCAGCATGGAGAACAGCTCTCCTTCCTTAATAGACAAATCTATGCTGTTTACCGCCACAAGATTTCCGAATTTCCTGGAAATGCTGAATGCTTGAATGGCAAAACCATTGCCTTTTGTCGCGGGGCTCTTAGTTCCCCTATTTGCTTTTGTGCTTTCTGTCATATCCATTCCCCTTTCATACTAAACTCTTCATAATCTCCGCATGACCATTCTCCGTATGTGCTAAATATACACCAGAAGAGGCAGAATGTCTTCCTTGATTATCTGAATTGGTCATTCATATCATCCATTATATCCCGGATGTCGTCAGGCACCTCATTCTTACACCATGGACTATAAGCCTTGTTAGCAATGTACAAATGAGAATAACCTCTGAAATGCTCTGAGACGTGTATTAGTGGGGATAAAAGAAGATTCAAACCTCGAACGCTTGATTTAGGAAACTGTGGTGCTATCGACCCAAGCTATAGGGGCACGCTCCCAACCGGAGTAATCTACAGCCTCTTTACCATTCGCCAAGTTTATACCGTACTATGGCCATAGCTATAAAACCGACACCCAAACCACCGAAAAGACCGGCTGGAATCTGCCCTGTCATGAAGCCTATGGCAAAGCCGAGCATCAAGCAGCCAACGAACAC
>Ga0209636_10004797_pt1 | contig 13823 bp, 14 predicted proteins | sample DeeMarSWOR152_54_FD_187464 | JGI IMG/M metagenome (GOLD analysis project Ga0209636, IMG submission 187464) | Marine sediment microbial communities from White Oak River estuary, North Carolina - WOR-1-52-54 (SPAdes) (version 2) | ecosystem: Environmental > Aquatic > Marine > Intertidal zone >...
CCAGCTTATCGCAGCCTGCAAAAGTCAAAGAATGGCAGCGTACCTTCAGACTTTGAAAGAAACCTTTGCCGACCCCTCTGAAGCATTAAGATTACAGTGGACAGACATTTCAGGAAACGTCATAACCATCAACAGTCCTGTGAAAAGACATAATCCTCGACGACTGAAAGTTTCAAACAAACTGATAGCCATGCTAAACGCACTCCCCAAAACTTCAGAGCACATCTTTCCAGTGAAATACAGATCAATAGCAGCATGTTTCATGAACGTAAGACGTAGAGCTGCTCATACCCTGCAGAACCCAAGGCTTCGAAAAATATCCCTAACCACGTTTCGCCATTGGGGCGCAACCATGACCTATCACTACACACGAGACATCCTACTCGTCCAAAAGCTGTTAGGACACAAGCACATCCAAAACACCATGAAATACACACAGCTAGTGCAATTCGAAGGTGATGAATTTGACGTGGCAACGGCAACCACTGTAGAAGAAGCTAAAGAACTTCTGGCAACAGGCTTCGACTACATCACCGAAAAAAACGACATCATGCTCTTCAGAAGACCCAAAAGATTTGGTGTTTAAACTCTAGGAATAGGAGGCTAAACATTTAAACCACAAACCCAACCAAGTGTTTAGACACATTCAGGAAGCTGAACACAACGGCGAAATGTCAACACTGCGGCAGAGATGTTGTCCTACCCTTCAAATGTCCCTACTGCAACGGATACTTCTGCGCCGAACATCGGCTCCCAGAAAACCACGCGTGCCCAGAATCTTGGAGAGCAAGAGCCCCCAGAGAAGAAGCCCCACCAATCATCGTAGAGAGAGAGCCTACGAGACCCTCATACAAGTATACCATCACCTATATGCCCAAACCCACAGCAAAAGTCTTCTGGTTCAGCACAACAGAACTCAAACATTTAACCCTTGGAACGTTGCTCGTCTTGGGCGTTGGCTTATCCTTCATCCTATACAAAGAACTAACAATTGTGGTGAGCCTCGCAATAGCATTCACCCTCAGTTTTATCCTTCACGAGCTCGCCCACAAATTTTCAGCACAACACTTCGGATTATGGGCAGAATTTCGACTAACCATGCAAGGAGCACTCATCACCCTTCTTTCAATGCTTCTTCCCCTTTTCAAAATCATTTCTCCGGGAGCCGTGATGATCGCAGGACCAGCGACCAAGGAAACTGTAGGGAAAACAGCCCTCTCTGGACCCTTGACTAACATTATAATTTCAGCTATATGCACTATAATCATGATGACCCTTCGAATGTCATTTTTCTGGACCATCGCAGTTTTCGTCGCGTGGATCAACGCTTTTATAGCCGTCCTTAACCTCATTCCCTTCGGCATGATGGATGGATTAAAGGTATTTTTGTGGAATAAAATTGTTTGGATCATCATCTTTGCCCCATCCGTCGCCTTAATGATCATCACTTATCCCTACCTTCCATATTAAAATAACAGTCTGCAAATGGGAAAGAACTTAACTGATTCTGTTTAATAGTACCTAGAGAAACTCCATGGCGTCGAGGGAGCAATGTGAAGCTACGTGTATCCTTGGTTCAATTTGCGCGAGATAGAGCGGATAAAACTAAAAACGTTGACCACATGCTTTCAACCCTTTCGGAAATAAAGAACACGGATATTGTTTGCTTGCCCGAAGCATGGATTGGTGGAGGGTTTTTCCTAGAAGAGAAAGAACACAAATCTCTTCTCTCATCATTAAGTGAAATTGCTGCCAAAAATGGTTATAATCTCCTAACCGGCGGCTTGTTCGCTCGTCGTGGGGAGAGAGTCTTCGACTCATGCCACATGATCAACAGGGATGGAAGGATAATCGGTTTTTACGATAAACGTTTTCCGTCAACAGCCTTCGGCGAAAGAGAATTCTGCAGCCCTGGAGAGACTTCACCAATTTTCATGGTTGACGATGTTAAAATCGGTGTGGTGATTTGTGTTGATGCCCTCTATCCTGAACTCACAAGAAGCCTAGCTCTGAACGGTGCTTGCGTCATTTTTAACCCCTCCAATATTCCTGAAAACCGAAACGAATTGTGGAAACACATATCTGTAACCCGAGCCGTAGAAAACACCGTTTTTTACGTTTTCGTGAACAATACAAACACCCTTTACCCAGATAGACGAAGAGTGAAAGGACACAGCATTGTTGTGGCGCCAGATGGAGAAGTAATTCTCGAAGCGGATGAAAAAGAAAAACTGTTCCAAAGCGACCTCAAACTGAACCAAATACATAAAATCAGAAAACGCTGGCAATACCTAAACGACGTACGTCAACTACGAAACTTCCCGCCCAAATAATACAGCAACCATTTATTAAGTTAGATTCAAACAATGAATATGGGGTAAAGTTTGGCTGAAACCAACCCTTCAAAGGACATCATTGGAACCAAAACGAGTTTGTTAAGGGGACGCAAGATTGTCCTCTGCGTCACCGGTAGCGTGGCCGCGGCTAATTGTCCAGAGATCGCCCGTGAACTGATGAGACATGGCGCAGAAGTTTACACGGTCATGTCGCCCATGGCCCAAAAGATAATCCATCCATACCTCATGGAGTGGGCGACCGGAAATCAGGTCGTAACAGAGTTAACCGGAAAAATCGAACACGTCATGCTGGCTGGCGAGTTTCCGGATAAGGCTGACCTGGTTTTGGTTGCCCCGGCAACGGCGAATACCATCAGCAAAATCGCCTGTGGAATAGATGACACTCCAGTCACTACGCTGGTTTCAACAGCGTTTGGGTCTGGGATACCGATTGCGGTTGTACCAGCGATGCATGAATCAATGTATCGTCACCCTGTGGTGACCGAGAACCTTGAAAAGCTTCAATCTCTAGGTGTAGAGTTCGTCGGGCCGAGGGTTGAAGAGGGAAAAGCCAAAATTGCTGAAACTGAAGAAATCGTGGAGGTTGTTATCCGTAGGCTCACCGTAAAGAAGGATCTTGCTGGAACAAAGGTTATGGTTACAGCGGGTCCAACCTTAGAATCTATAGACCCCGTTAGGGTGATCATGAACAAAAGTTCTGGGAAGATGGGTGTAGCTATTGTTGAGGAAGCTCTGTCGCGAGGAGCTGAAGTAACCTTAATTTATGGTCCTGGAACTGCTATTCCCCCCGGAGGAGCTAAGAAGATTTCTGTTGAAACCACTCAAGACATGTATGAAGCAGTTGTCTCTGAATTAAAGTCAAGAAGATATGACATTGTACTCGCCGTTGCGGCGGTGTCTGACTGGACGCCGAAGAAAAAATACGAATATAAGGTCCCGACGCACACCCAACCTGAACTCACGGTTAAATTCAAGGCCACTCCAAAGATTATTGATGCAGTAAAGAAGGTTAGCCCTGACACGTTTCTTGTCGCTTTCCGGGCTGAGTACGGCCTGTCAGATGAAGAATTGATTCAAAGCGCATACGAGCGACTGAAGAAAGCGAAATCTGATTTAATTGTTGCAAACGACATCGGAAGAAAGGAAGTCGGGTTCAGGTATGATACTAACGAGGTTTTTATTGTTGATGTAGACAAAAAAGTTGTCCATGTTCCTGTTACAACGAAACGGAAAGTTGCGAAACGTCTCTTCGACGTGATTGTTGATAAAATAAAGCAAGCAAGATAAGACCTTATCAAAGCTTTAAATTTCTTAACAGCATTCATGACTAACCTGCTCGTGCTATTTGGATAACTGGTGAATATACGGCAAAGCTGGGTTAAAAGTAATCAGCTGATTCCTCTTTCAGAATGGTTCTTCTGTCACCTGTAGGAGATTCTCTTTAGTTCTTTGATTTGTTCCACAAAGTTCTTTTCTTCAACTTTTCTCAACTTGAGTTCAGAACTTTCATTGAAAAGCGTTTCCAGCACCACCGAGGCGCGCGCGCGCTGAGTAGCCAAGATACTTTTCCAGTCCTTCAGAGAAGATTTCTAGTTCGTTTGGAATATCTTCTTGTTTGAGTGAGTGTTTTTCCTCAAGATACTTGTATATGAATAGAGTAGCGGTTTCTCCGAAGATCTGTTTTAACACCTTGTCTACAATTTTGAAGAGTCTCTCTGGCTTATCCTTTCTTTTCAAAGCTTTTTTCTTCCAATTTAACAAAGCAGTTGATTTCATTGCTCAAAAGAATAATTACTTCTTATGGTTTAGTAAAGGTTATGGATTTGTGATGTAGATTGAGGTTAATTATTCTTTTTAGAAGATTTTGGATAGTGATTTTGCCTTCATAATCTTTATCATCTTTAAGGTTATTTCTGATTCCGATCAAGATGAATTCGAAAGAGATGCTTTTGAAAGAAATGGTCTCCAAAGTAGGAGATACAATCAGTGAACAAACTATCTCTGATAAAGTAAGTCAATTCGTTAAATATGGCAACGTGTTTCTCCTCTTCGAAGTAATGAACTTGAGAAAAGAAATTGAAAAAATCAAAGAAGAAATACAATCAATTAAAGACATGATAGAAGCAGAAAGTCTACAAGTATCTCTCTAACCAACTCTACACGCATTTAACTAATTCTTTAATTGTTTGGGCGCGCGCATGAACGTGAATAATTGCAGTTAATCCTCTATGTTTCTTCTGTTTTTGCTAGAAAATAACTCTACATTAATTCGATGCTTACAAAAACTTCTTCAGGTACACGGATTCTCATAATCCGCCTCATAACCCGCTCTTCAGCGTCGATGTTAATGAGACGTTTGTGGATACGCATTTCCCACCTATCCCAAGTAGCGGTTCCTTCACCACACGGAGATTTACGCACTGGAACCCGAAGTCTTTTAGTAGGCAAAGGGATTGGGCCAGTCATTTTCACGCCTGTTTTCTCGGCGATGGCCTTCAATTCCCCACATACTTCTTCAAGCTTTTTATAGTCAGTACTGGTCAATTTGATTCGCGCCTTCCTCACCATCGCCAAGATTCCCCCTAAACGTTGCCTTTATCCATTCGCCGAGGTTTTAAATACTTTTTGCCACACAGCCAGTAGAAAGGTTTAACAAACTTTAATTTCAATTTACTGTCAATATCTTATTCAGACATAAATGAAGCAAGCAACAATGGAAGGCGAAGCAAGTGGCTAATGCAGAAAAGAAAACTTTTGGGGATTACATGGAACCTCTGCCTTTTGAAGCCACGTATTCGCCCACTCCTCGACGATACAGGGAAGTGTATAATAGGTCTCTCAAAGACATTGAATCATTCTGGGACGCAGAAGCTAGAAAACTGGAGTGGTTTAAGACTTGGGACAAAGTTTTGGAATGGAAACCCCCCTTCGCCAAGTGGTTTGTGGGAGGACAACTTAACGCTTCATATTTGTGCGTTGATGTTCACGACAAAACATGGCGCAGAAATAAGGTGGCTATCTATTGGGAAGGTGAACGTGGCGACACCAGAACCTTGAGTTACTCAGACCTCTACAGGGAGACAAACAGGTTTGCCTCAATTCTCCAGAATCTTGGAGTCAAAAAAGGCGACAGAGTAGCTTTATACCTCCCCATGACCCCAGAGTTACCCATATTCATGCTGGCTTGCGCCCGCCTCGGAACTCCGCACACTGTTATTTTCTCAGGCTTTAGCCCCAGCGCCTTGGCGGACAGAGTTAATGATACTCAAGCTAAAGTTCTTATTACAGCCGACGGTGGTTTCAGAAGGGGAAAAGTTCTCAAACTAAAGGAGATAGTTGACGAAACCTTAACCAAGACACCATCCGTTGAAAGCGTCGTTGTCATGAAAAGGACTGGTATAGAAGTGGATATGAAAGAAGGAAGGGACTTTTGGCTTCAAGACCTGCTTAAAAATGCTAAGCTCTACGTTAAGCCTGAACCAGTGGAGGCGACGCATCCTCTCTACATACTGTACACATCTGGAACCACAGGAAAGCCCAAAGGTATTGTTCACAGCACAGGAGGATACATGGTTTTCGACCACTCGGTCTACAAATGGGTTTTCGACATAAGAGAGGACACCGTCTACTGGTGCACAGCCGACGTAGGCTGGGTCACAGGACACAGCTCCATAGTTTACGCGCCCCTCAGCCACGGAGCTTCCATAGTCATGACTGAAGGAGCCCCTGACTATCCGGCTCCGGACAGATGGTGGGAAATAATAGAACGATACAGAGTTACAACGTTCTACACCTCACCTACTGCCATTCGAATGTTCATGAGATACGGAGAAGAATGGCCCAAAAAACATGACCTCAGTAGCTTGAAGATTTTAGGTAGCGTTGGCGAGCCCATAAACCCTGAAGCATGGAAGTGGTATTACGAGAAAATAGGAGGAAGCAGATGCCCCATAGTTGACACCTGGTGGCAAACTGAAACTGGAGGAATAATGATTTCACCAGCGCCAGGCTTGGAGCTCGTCCCGCTTAAACCGGGTTCAGCCACTTTGCCACTACCCGGCATAGATGCAGACGTAGTTGACGAGAAAGGGCAGTCCACCCGTTCGGGTGTCAGAGGTTACTTGGTTATAAAGAAACCTTGGCCTGGAATGATGATGACAATCTACAAAGACCCTGAAAGATACAAGGAAACCTACTGGTCAAAATTTCCAGGCATGTATTTTACAGGAGACTACGCGATTAAGGATTATGACCAATACTTCTGGATATTGGGAAGGGCAGACGACGTTCTGAAGGTAGCTGGTCATAGAATGGGGGCAGCAGAACTTGAGGGTGCTGTGGTATCTTATGAGGCAGTAGCTGAAGCGGCGGTGATAGGGAAACCAGACCCCCTAAAAGGGGAGACTATCACTATCTTTGCCATTCTCAGGCATGGCTACGAGCCTTCCGAGAAGCTTGCAAAGGAGTTGAAGGAACACATTCGGAGGGTTATAGGCCCCATCGCAACACCAGATGAAATATACTTTGTAGATGCGCTCCCGAAGACAAGGAGTGGAAAAATTATGAGGAGAGTGTTGAAGGCCGTAGCCGCTGATAGGCCTCTAGGAGACTTAACTACGCTGGAAGATGAAGCTTCAGTAGAGGAAGTGAAGAGAGCCTACGAAGAGTTCAAGAAAATGGCGAAGAAGTGAAAAAGTAAGATTAACGAAGTCTTACCCTGTTCAGGGTTTTACTTCGCCACGAATATCGTCTGATCTTGGTTGACTCTCCGTAACCACAAGCCGAACACCGCTTTTCCCTCACGTTATAAGCTCTTCTACCACAACGTCTACATCGAATATGCAGAGTTTTTCCCGCACGCCTTCCAAAAGACGAAGTGCCCTTGCTCGTTTTTCCCACGGGTTTTCACCTTGGGGGTGGGGAAATTATTATGACGTTGTCCCCACGGACGATGATTGCGCCAAGTTTTTTCATGTTTTCTACATCTGTTGTGTCTTCTGTTTCTTCCAGCACCAAATTGAGGTGCTGATCAAAACCCTTCAGTTTCCCCCGCAACCTCTTTCCGCCCTTCAATCGCACAAGAACTATTTTTCCGAGGCTTTCTTCCAAGATTTTGGTAGTCATTTCGCTCATGTAAACCCTCTCGTCCACTTGTTAGTCTTTGTCTTTTATAGGTTTTAACGTGACGATTTAAATGTATCTACAGTCAATTTCACTGTATCTATAGTCTATTTGCGTTTTCGAAAGAGTTTAACATCTTCCATTTCCGTGACATATTCGAACCCGACTTCAAGCAACTGTTTCGCTTCTTCCACTGTATCAGCGCTTCTAACGGTGAACTCGTCGTTGCCTGATTTAAAGATGGCAGCTTCAAGATGGATGTAGATTAGAGTGTTCTGGATGTTTTTGTGTCCCAATTTTTCTTTGGCGTATAAAATATCCTTTGTTTTGTGGTATAGCTCTGTTCCTTTGAAGTGTCGGAAAGTTTTGAAGCTTATTTTCAGTAGCCGAGGGTTGTTCAATTTTCTGGAAATAGTTTTTCTTCGCTCCAGAAAGTTGGTTGTCCAGTTTCGAAGAGGCTGGTCATACGTTTTGCGGAAGACGTATTCCGTATGTTTGGGCAACAATTCAAGTCTTGCCGCCAGTTGGTTACCTATGTTAAGGATTCTTGGATTGCTTCCCTTTTCAGGATCGTTAACAGTTACCGTTTTTCTTTCAATGTCAATATTGAACCATTTAAGAGCCCATGCTTCGCCTGGTCTCATGCCCGTTTCTTTGAGAAGTTGGAGGAATGCACCAAGCTTTCTACTGCACGCAGCGATTAATTGATCTATTTCGGCTTCGGTTGGAATGAAAGGTAACTTCTTGACTCGCTTGTATATCGGTGGGTTCCACTTTTGCCCTAGAAACCTGAGGAATGTGGCGTAAACGTTCGTTACGAGATATTTTCTATTTGTAGACAATTCTCTTTGTTGTGCCATGACTTCCTTAACTGATTCGGGTTCAAAGATGTTGGCTCCTCTTTTCGCCAAAATTTTTATGATTTCCGGATATTCGCCTATCGTAGATTCTCTGTACCCCTGTTTCTTCATCCACCATGCAAATTCAAAGATTTTCCCTTTTGCATCTCCTTTGATTGGCTTTGCTGTGGCCCCCGCAGCCCGTTTTTCAATTCGGGACTCCACTTTGACCAAGTTTTTCGCCCCTTCCTCCGAGGCGCATACTCGGCGTTTACTATTATAGCAAGGCAAGGCTTTTAAGGGTTTTGCTACACTAGTAAATGGAGATGATACGCCATGAGAAGTTACATTTTCACCGCTACCGAGAGAAGGGCTATTCAAATGTTTCTCGATGGGAAAATCAAAAGTTCCGATGGTAGAGTTGCTCACATTCTTTCTAGGATGAGAAGTTTTGCCGAACTCGCTAGGGATGTTGACCTTTACCTTAGGCTCAGAAAAACGGTATCCACAGTTCCGACATAGCCATCTTTGTACGTCGCCATTCCTTGTTTTGCGAAGACCATCTTTCCAAGTTTTGAGATCATCACATTCAGGGCATTTAGGGGGCTGGGCGGCTGGAGTTTCATGCTCCAACTTCCCGTTGCTTGAGCCGCTTTGCCAAGTATGCTCAACATTGTCGTGGAAGCCAGCCTTTCCCTCAGCCACTTCGCGTTGTCACCTCTCGTTTTGAACGACTTGCGCCTTCATACACGGCTACGTACACACCAAGCTCTGGAAGAAATCTTAAAGCAAGAACAGGTGGGTTCTTATCCGCATGCTCACGCTTGCGAGCCTCAGCCCTAGCCACAGCCAACAAACTACCAATTTCTTTTGTTTGCTGGTTTGGAACTATGACTAGGGCTTTCAACACGTTCATGAATCACCTTTTGAAATTTGGGTCGATCTTCTCAGCGAATGCTTGTGATAGTGGTTTTCTGGGTTCTTCAACAAGTTCCAGACGTCCTTTGAGCAGTGTATCGCTGTTGCGTAGGTAGATTCTAGCTAGCTCGTCGCACCACGTTTTGAATGTTACATTAACTCCGGGTCCACTAATCTCCCGTCTTCCGTCTCTTCCGTAGTGCCATTGGACTACCATCCAGTCTTCCACCTGAGGAATCATTTCGTCTTCAAATTGGGAATTGTGGGAAATGATATAATCAGCCAAACGCGAGCGCACGCCCCCTAGAAAAGCTGCTAGGCTTACGAGTCCTTCTATTGATACTTCGACCGGGCACCTACTGCATTTTAGATAGGAAGTAACCTTTTCGTTACGATGCAACACGATCTTGAGTATGCGTTCTCTTGACCAAGCAAAAGAACCGAACTTGATGTCCCCAGCATTCTTGTTTAAACGGTCTCTGTGCTCCTTAAGGCAGTAGTCATATAGTTCACTTACAGAAAAACTGAGAACGATATTGTGGACTCTACATACGTCTTCCCAATCAAGCGAATCCAGAAGGGCTCCCAGATCAATCTGAACTCTTCTAACATCGCATTTACCCACCGTATGGGTGACTGTCATGGGTTTGGACGGCGGTTTTGGCTTTGCAGATGAGTGAACATAGAAAGCAGCAGAGCTTCGGCAATATGGTCTTATTAGTCCACGTTTTTTCAATCTCGAAAAGACGTTTCGTATTGTACCGTGAGCGTATTTATCGGAAAAGTCGAGGAAGCAAAATGGTTGGTCAGGCCTTGATTTTGCCCATTCATGTATGTATCGCTCTGCAGGCGTGAGCTGATAGCCCATGTTGTCATTGTCATTATTTTCTGTGAGTGTCACTTTTAAACGAGAATCAGGATATTGCAAATTGAATTTCACTGTTAAGGTTGCGTGATTGCAAATTGAACATGGCTAAAGATTGCAAGAGTGCAGCTGTTGAGTCTTTTAAATCCTCTGATAAAAAGAGGCTTAGTGCGGACGCAAAGATAATTATTGCCTTAATTAAGAAACAACCACAAAAGCGGCTAGACCTTTGCAAGAGTGCAGGAATGCATCCTGCAAGTTTCAGTCGAGTTAGGCGTCTTCTAGAGAATAGGGGAATCGTCCGAAAGACAGCCACTGGATATGTGCTTTGGTATTATGTTGAGCCAAAGAACCTGTGGAGCAAATTGTTGCAAGAATTCGAGAAATTAGGTTGTAGCCTGACTAGGATAGCTATACAGAAAGCAACATACACTGGGCGTGACCCAGAAACAGGGTGGATGCAATTTAACTATGATACAAAAAGCTCTATTGAAGGGATAATGATTCTTAAGGATGCGATTGAACTTATTGCCTTAGTTCGATCTAGGGAAATTTTCCTTCATGACGAATACGTTGGGGCTGTTCTGACATGCGACATGATAGAATTAAAAGATCGTGTCTCATGGGCGGATAAGGTGTATGAAGTTTGGGATGTCGAAGAACGGCTTAATAACGACAATTCTTTAGCATATAGAGTTGGAAAGTTCAAGCTAGTCTTTGTGTGACGTATGTTTTGAGGTTAGGTGAGGGTCAGCTTATTCGTAAGAGGCATGTGGGCGTTTTTGATCCTGATGCTGAGTTGTTGAGCAGGCGGTTTGAGGTTAGTGGTGATGTTGGGAAGATTGACCGCAGTGAGGTATGAGTGAAATATGTTGGTTGATTTGAGTGGTCTGAGAGAAAGATTCCGAAAACAGCTTAAAGCCCGCTACAGATGTGACATCCGGGAAGGTTTTTTGACAGTGGACCAAGCCCACGAACTGTTGCACAAATTACAGAAAGCCCTAGAAAAAGCGAAACGGACCAACCGAAGAGTAGCTATTAATGGTCAGGATGGCACTTGGAGTGAGGGTGAAATAGAAGATCAGTTTTTGGCCCTGAAACGAGCCTTCGACATGGTTGAATGACGCCTTCCCTCCTCTCTTTTTCTGTTTTTGAAGCTTTCCTAGAAGAATAGAAGCGAAACACATTCAACAATGTGGGTTCGAACGACTGCTCAATTAGACATTGCCCATAGAGATATCTCTCGTAGGATCCGTCGGATGAACAAGAGGATGGAGCAGGAGATCGGAGAAAACATCGTAGAGAAGCATGGACATAGATGGAAGTTGATCCCTCGCCTTAGGCGAGACTTTGCTGCAAGGAGATAATGCGCGCGCATAGCGTTTAGACACAAAACAATGGAAAATGTTAGTTTAGGACCTAACATCATACTAACATTTTTCGAAGATAGCTGTTTAGTGGATTGGTGTTTTGAGTAGTTTTCGCTTGTAGATGGCTAAGGCAACTGTAAGCACGATGAGTAGGAGTAGCATTGACGTCCATGTGGGAAACTCTGGTACCCATTCCACACCGTTCCAGTGGATAATTGTGCCATCAAGGCCTACTGCCCATCCTTCATTGGCGTTAACCATAAACACGGAGTTGAGAACCTTTAACGTTGGGCTTGTCAATTCGGTCCATCGGGTTCCATCCCAATGAATAATCCTTCCACCATTACCTACTGCCCATCCGTCGTCAGAACTAACCATAGACACTGAAAGGAGTCCCCATGTTGTTGGGCTTGTCACCTCAGTCCATCGGGTTCCATCCCAATGAATTATCGCTACATTCCCTGGACCGCCTACTGCCCATCCGTCGTTAGAGGCAACCATGGACACCGACGTGAGCCACTCCGTTGTTGGGCTTGTCATCTCGGTCCATTCGGTCCCGTTCCAATGGATAATCGTTCCATCGATGCCTACTGCCCATCCATCATTGGAGTTGACTATAGATACTGACTCGAGCCACTCCGTTGTTGGGCTTGTCATCTCGGTCCATTCGGTCCCGTTCCAATAGATGATATTTCCACCACCCCCTACGGCCCACCCATCGTTCGAGCCAACCATAGACACTGAATAGAAGGAACTGTCTGTTGTTGTGACCTCGGTCCATTCGACACCGTCCCAGTGGATAATCGTTCCCTTGTATGGGCCACCGTAGCTTACTGCCCATCCGTCGTCAGAGCCAACCATGAACACCGACTGAAGCCTCTCTGTCGTTGGGCTTGACATGTTAGTCCATGAAGTGCCGTTCCAGTGTATTATTGTTCCTCCACCTCCTACAGCCCACCCGTCGGTGGCGTTGACCATATACACCGAAAAGAGATCTTCTGTTGTTGGGCTTGTCCAGTTCGTGTCTTCTGCATTTACAATAGGCACACCTACGAACAGTAGCAACATCACTACGATCATGCTTGCCTTTAAGACGGCACTTTTCAGCATATCACATCGCTCATTCTATCTTTTTCTTCAGTTCTTATGACTTATGGAAGAGTCTTCTCTTCAGAAAAATGGCTGCCAGTAGTGTTGCTATCATGAACAGTGGCATGATAAGGAATGATGGAAACTCTGGAACTATCGGATAGTGGTCGATGTTGTCTGCATTAATCTCGTAAGGTGTGTCCCATATACCTGAGCCATCTATTTCTTCAGCATCAGGATATTTTTCTTCATAGTCGCCCCAGTAGTTTCCTTTACCAACACCATCATCCCAGACATTTGTTGATTGATAACTGCTCACTTGTTCAGTGTTGTCTATGAAGTTGTTATGCTAAATAGAGTTGTTTGAAGACTGATCCAATAAGATGCCAACGTTGTTGTTTGTTATGTTATTTCCCTTTATGCTATTGCGCGCGAGCTCGCGCAAATATTCGAGACGAATGCCCCACTCACTGTTTGCTACGTTGTTTCCAGATATGCTGTTGTTTGAAGAATGGTGGATCCAGATGCCTATAATACCGTTATTTGCTATGTTGTTTCCATAAATGGTGTTATTGTTAGACGAATATCCGAGATAGACGCCTATTTCGTTGTTTGCTATGTTGTTTCTGGAAAGGGTGTTATTAGAAGAATGGTCTATATCGATGCCAGATGGGTAGATGCCATTATATCGCAGATGCCATTTTATGTTGTTTTGAGAGATTATGTTGCCCGAAGAAAAGGAGGCAAGGCGTATGCCATCGTCGTTGTTTGCTGTTATGTTGTTTCCAGAAATAATGTTGCTTAAACAAGTTCCATAGAGTTCGATGCCATTCTCGTCGTTGTTTGTTATGATGTTTCCAGTTATGCTGTTGTTTGGAGAAGACTCGAGCTTAATGCCATTGCCCTTGTTTGCTGTTATGTTGTTTCCAGAGATTATGTTGTTAGAAGAAGGAGGCCAAAGGTAGATGCCATCCTGCTGGTTGTTTGCTATTTTGTTTCCAGAAACGGTGTTGTTGGAAGACCAACTGAGCCAAAGACCACTGCCGTTATTTCCTGTAATCTTGTTCCCAGAAATCGTGTTGTTATACGACTCATAGATATAGATGCCATGTTGGAAATCCACAATGTTCATATTTCGGATTGTCACGTTGCTTCGATATAACAGGTATATTCCTTCGGAAGCTCCTGTTCCTTGAAGGGTGTGACCAGCCCCATCAACTACAATATTATCCCTCCCCACGACGCGCGCGCGCGCGCGCGGCCG
>Ga0209636_10004799_pt1 | contig 13822 bp, 19 predicted proteins | sample DeeMarSWOR152_54_FD_187464 | JGI IMG/M metagenome (GOLD analysis project Ga0209636, IMG submission 187464) | Marine sediment microbial communities from White Oak River estuary, North Carolina - WOR-1-52-54 (SPAdes) (version 2) | ecosystem: Environmental > Aquatic > Marine > Intertidal zone >...
CTGTAAACTTTCCCTTTAAGTTTATTGCCAGTTATTTTTATCTTTTCAGCATTTATTACTACCACATAATCACCTAAATCCATAGAAGGTGTATAGGTAGGTTTATTTTTTCCCCTTAAAATTAAAGCTACTTGAGTGGCTAATCTTCCCAATACCTTTCCCTCGGCATCAATTAAATACCATTTTCTATCAATATCTTCTGCTTTTGCACTGAAAGTTTTCACTCAATTCCTCCTGCCTAATAAATTCATATATAAATCCGTATGGAAACGTTTATAAGTATTTTCTGATAAAACAGTTTTCATTCAACAAAAAAATAACATAATAAATTTTAATATAATAAAGACACTATGTCAAGCAATAATTACTTAGTTAGCTAGTTAAATGGTTAATTAGTTATTTAGTTAGTTAGTATTTATTTTAATATTAATTGGTTGGCTAGTTACCTACTTTGCCAGTTAGCTGGTTAATTATTAAACCAACTAACTATCTAACTAACTAACCAGCTAACTAAATTAATTGGTCAATTAATAATTGACTTTCATTAAGAACAATCCTTTAGCTGGAACAGTTTTGCCTGCTATTTTCCTGTTTCTGGCTTCTAATATTTTTTTTACTTCTAAATAATTGATCTTACCGCAACCGACTTCTAATAGAGTACCAACTATAGTACGAACCATTTTGTATAAAAAAGCATTTGCTTCAAAATGAAAACAGATTATATTTCCTTTCTTACTTACAGTTATCTCTTTAATAGCCCTTATTTTATTTTTAATATTACTTCCTGAGCAAGCAAATGACGAAAAATCATGTTCCCCATATAAAAATTTAATGGCTTTTTTTATATTTTCTAAATTTATCTCCCCATAAAAATAATAAGCATAATTTCTTAAAAAAAGTGGGGGATAATAGTCATTTTTATGGTAATTTAAAATATAATAATAATAAATTTTACTTACCGCACTATAACGAGCATGAAAACTATCATCCACCCGCTCTGCTTTTCTAATTCTAATATCCAAGGGCAATAAGTGATTTAGAATCAAAGGTAATTTTATCCAAGGAATGGTGCTATTTGTTTTAAAATTGGCTACTTGCCCTAAAGCATGTACCCCTGCATCAGTCCTTCCAGAACCGTATAGGGTAATCTTTTCTTGGGTAATCTGTGAAATTTTTTCCTCCAAGATTTCCTGGATGCCTAAAAGCCCTTTCTGCCTTTGCCAACCACAATATTGAGTTCCTTCATATTCTATGGTAAGTTTAATATTAACCATTTTTTTCCTTTTGTTAGCTGGTTAACTGGTTTGCTGGTTAGTTGGTTTAATATTAATTCATTAACCAGATAAAACCATTTAACTAATTAACTAATTCTATCTCTTAACGCTCTATGTTAAATTACAAGATACTGCTCACGAAATACGAGATACGTTTTTATTCTAAATTCTGTCTCCTGGCTTTCTTCTTCTATTTTTTAACTAGCTAACCAGGTAACTAGATAACCAATTAACTAATTAAATACGCTCTACGCTAAAGTACGAGATACGATTTTAAAACATTACACTTACCATAATGGTTATAATGCTAGTTAACAGAAGAGTTAAAATATCAGCCTTTCTAATCTTTAACTGTCTAAAATGAGTTCTCCCCTCTCCTCCTCTATAACACTTAGCTTCCATTGCAATAGCCAGTTCATCAGCACGTCGAAAAGCATTTACAAATAAAGGTATTAAGATGGGAATTAAATTTTTTGTTCTATTAAAAATATTACCACTTTCAAAATCTGCACCCCGAGAGATTTGAGCTTTCATTATTTTTTCTGTTTCCTCCAATAAAGTGGGGATAAATCTTAAAGCAATAGTCATCATCATAGCAATTTCATGGGCAGGAATACCTATAAATTTAAAAACAGATAACAACCTTTCTATACCATCGGTTAGAGATATGGGAGAAGTAGCGAGAGTAAGTAAAGAAGTAGTTAAAATTAAAATAAACAAACGGCAAGAAATAAGCAATCCTTTAATTAATCCTTCACGAGTTATTCTTAAAAATCCTAAATGATAAAGTATTTCTCCTTCAGTCATAAAAAGATGAATTACCAAGGTAAATATAATAATAAATAATATGGGTCGCAGTCCTCTAAATACAAATTTAGGATGTACTTGGGAAATAATAATACCAATCATTACGACAGTACCCAAAATTAAATATCCCGAAAACTCTGTTATGAGAAATAAACCAATAATTATGGCTAAACAGCTTAATATTTTTATTCGAGGATCTAAATTATGAATTAAAGATTCCCGTGGAATGTATTGACCGAAGCTAATATTCCTTAATATATTCATTTTTATCCATCTTCTTTGTAATCTATTTAAAATTAAACTTTTTAAATTTTTAACTGTTTATTAAATCTTTTCACTCTAACTAATATTTCTTTCTCAGCATCTTCTACAGTCAGTACTCCGGTATATATTTCTTTTCCTTTTGCTTTTAATTCGTGCATACATCTGGTTACCTGGGGAAGACCTAACCCTACTTTTATTAAATCATCAGCGTATTTTTCAAAGATCTCTCGAGGTAGACCATCTAAAATAATCTCTCCCCGATGCATTACCAGGAGGCGATCGACTATCTCAGCAATTTTTTCCATATTATGGGAGACCAATACAACAGTAATCCCGAAATTATTATGTATTTCCTTTATTTCAGATAATATTTTATTCCTACCTTGAGGATCCAGATTAGCTGTAGGTTCATCTAAAACTAACATTTTAGGTCTAATGGATAGTATACTAGCTAAAGCTACACGACGCATTTCTCCTCCGCTAAGAGAAAAAGGAGAACGCTCAGCATAGAAATTATAATCAAGGTCAACCATTTTTAGGGCTTCACGAACTCTTTTTTCAATCTTTTCATCTGATAGACCTAACTTTTTAGGACCAAAAGCAACTTCTTGGAATATCGTTTCTTCAAATAATTGATTCTCTGGATATTGAAACACTAAACCCACTTTTTGTCTAATTAGCCTAAGATTTACTCCTCTTTCATTTATATCCAAACCTTCTACATAAACTTTTCCATAAGTAGGTTTAAGTAATCCGTTAAAATGTTGGATCAGAGTAGTCTTTCCACAACCAGTATGTCCAATTATTCCAATAAATTCACCTTCATTAATCTTCAGATTAATACCTTTTAATGCCTTAGTTTCAAAAGGCATATGCAAGTTATAAGTAAAATCCACATTTTCTAAACATATAAACATAAATAATCCACCATTTCCTCAACCTTTAAGGTATAAGGAGATATATCTAAACCCTTATCATTTAACCTTAGTGCCAGTTCTGTTATTTGAGGAACATCTAATTTTAATTTTTTTAAGGTTTCAACTTGAGTAAAAACTTTTTCAGGTCTTCCCATTAGGGCAATTCTCCCTTTATCTAATACAATTACTCTATTAGACTCTGCTGCCTCTTCCATTAAATGGGTAATATAAATTATGGTAATATTTTCTTCCTGGTTCAATTTTTTAATAATATCCATAACTTCTGTTCGACCATGGGGATCGAGCATTGCAGTAGGTTCATCTAAGACCAAATAGGAAGAATGCATAGCAATTGCTCCAGCAATAGCTATTCTTTGTTTTTGTCCCCCTGATAGTAAATGTGGTTCACTCTTTTTATACTCTTCCATTTCTACAACCTGTAAAGCCCAGTTAACCCGTTCTTTCATAACTTCTTCACTTACCCCAATATTTTCAAGACCAAAAGCAATATCATCTTCTACTGTAGTGGCTACGATCTGATTATCCGGATTTTGGAAGACCATGCCTACTTCTTGTCTTATTTCCCACACTTTGTCTTTATCTTTAGTATTTATTCCATTTACCCAAATATCTCCAGAAGTAGGAAGTAATAAACAATTCAAATGTTTGGCTAAGGTAGACTTCCCTGACCCGTTTGAGCCTATAATAGAAACGAAATCTCCTTTTTTTATTTCTAAAGTAATATTATCTAAAGCTGTTATCTGATTCTTTTTATGAAGGTGATATATATGAGATAAATTTTTTATTTTAATCAAAATGCTCACCACTTCTTAATCGTATCTCGTATCTCGTGAATCGTATCTCGCATACTAGCATATAGCGTGTACGGGCTCAATGAATTGAGTCCACTAGAAGAAAAATTGCCAAAACAACCCGGATTGGATAAATCCAACCCTTACACAACGCGATGTGTGATATACGCTTATAACCGAAATAGCAATACAGTATACATTTATAAAAATAATTTTGAATTTTGAATTATGGTTTTTCGTTTTTCGCTATATACTATCAGGGTGTATGCAATAATCTCCTACTTTTTTTCTCTTCTTTCTTCTTCCTTCTTAACTCTACTCTATACGCTCCACGCTGTACACTATCCTCAATACGATATTATTAAAAATCAAAAGGTTAAAAAGTTTAATAATCAGATCTAATATAAAACTTTTTAACCTTTTTTCTATGGTTCTTTATCTATTCTACAAATTCAATTATGGCTAATGGAGCAGAATCACCTTTGCGAAATCCTGTCTTCACTATCCTGGTATAGCCACCGTTTCTCTCCAGATACTTGGGGCTAATCTCTTCAAATAATATTTTTGAAGCCTGCTTATTTTTTATAACTTTTTGAACTTCTCTCTGAGCTTGTAGATTATTATTTTTAGCTACAGTTATCAATTTTTCTATACTTCTTCGAACTTCCTTGGCTTTAGTATAAGTTGTTTCAATTTTTTTATGAATAATAAGCGAAATAGATAAATTGGCTAATAATGAGCTTCTATGGCTACTATTTCGACCTAATTTTCCTTTTAACTTCTTGTGTCTCATTCTAAAAATCCTCCTGCTGCTTTTTTTCCCCTAAAGTATATCCATATTTATTCATTTTCTCTTTTATTTCATCTAAAGATTTTTTACCTAAATTTTTAATTTTTATGACCTCTTCTGGAGAATATTTAATTACATCTCTCAGGGTATTTATCCCCGATTTCTTCAAGCAATTATATGAACGGACTGAAAAATCTAATTCTTCAATAGTTTTATTTAAAATCTTTTCTTTTTCACTTTTTTCTCTTTCTTCCTCTGATATTAGCTCGCCCATTGATTCAATATCTTCCGGAGAAAATTTAGTAAGTACTTTTAAATATTTAATAAGTATATTTGCTGACTTACTTAAAGCTTCATCTGGTAAGATACTTTTGTTAGTAAATACTTCTAAGATTAATTTATCATAGTTTGAAAATTGACTCAGACTAGCACTCTCCACATTATAACTTACTTTAGTAATAGGTGAAAAAAATGAATCTATAAAGATGGTATCAACTGATTGATCAGGTTTTTTATTTTTTTCAGCAGGTAAATAACCCATCCCTCTCTCAATTAATATCTCCATATTTAATTTAGTATCTTCATTCAAAGTAGCTATCTCTAAATCTGGATTAAGTATTTCTACATTTATATTAGGGATTATATCTGCTGCAGTTACCTTTTTTTTGTTTTTTATATTTAGCTTTAAAATTTGAGGCTCATCAGAATACATTTTAACCACTAGTTCTTTAATATTTAATATTATTTCAATAACATCTTCCTTAACTCCTGGGATAGTAGTAAATTCGTGAGTAATACCTTCAATTCTAATAGCAGTTGCAGTTGCACCTGGCATGGAAGATAGTAGTACCCTTCTAAGAGAGTTGCCTAGAGTCACGCCATAACCTCTTTCTAATGGCTCAATAATAAATTTACCATAACTATCAGATAATTCTTCTACTTTAATTTTTATATTGTCAATATCCATCACTTTTGATACTCTCCTTTTTTAGGTATAAAGCCTAAATTATTAACGAGAATAATATTCAACTACTAATTTCTCCTCCACTGGTAAATTTAATTCTTCCTTAGAAGGAAATTTTATAATTTTACCTTTTAGTGTCTTAACATCAAACTCTAACCAGAAAGGAATATTAATCTCTGTTTTTTCCTCTTTAATTTCTTTAATATCAGCAATATCCTTACTTTTTTCTCTTACTTCAATAACATCATTAATATTCACCTGGTAAGAAGGTATGTTTACCTTTTTTCCATTAACAAATATGTGCGAATGTAAAACTAATTGACGGGCTTTAGCTCTTGATTTAGTCAAACCAAACCGATAAACTATATTATCTAATCTTCTTTCTAATAATTCTAATAAATTTTCTCCAGTGATACCTTTTTTCCTTTCGGCTTTTTGAAAATAATTTTTAAATTGTCTTTCTAATAATCCGTAATACTTTCTAAGCTTCTGTTTCTCTCTTAACCTTATACCATAAGTAGATAGTTTTTTCACCCTTGCTGTTTTTGCATTTTTACCAGGTAGTGAAGCTCCTCTTTCGATTGAACATTTATTAGAATAACATCTATCTCCCTTTAAGAATAGCTTCACTCCTTCTCTACGGCATAATTTACATATTGCCCCTCTATATCTTGCCATATATGATAACAACCTCCTTTTTATCTTTAATATTTGTAAATTTTATTAAGATTACAATCAATTTTTATTATACTATTAGAAAATCCTGAACTATAGAATTGATTGTATTACCAAAATTTTGCAATCTTTTTATTATTTCATATCCACATTCTTTTTTAAAAACATGTACTAGATAATTTTAATTTAAATCAACTTATATTCGTCTTTGTTTTGGAGGTCTACAACCATTATGTGGGATAGGAGTAACATCCTTGATCATATTCACTTTTAAACCAACCGCTTGCAAAGATCTAATTGCTGTTTCTCTTCCTGAACCAGGACCTTTTACTAATACATCTACATCTTTCATTCCTTGATCCATAGCTTTTTTAGCTGCAGTTTCTGCAGTCATTTGGGCAGCAAAAGAAGTGCTTTTTTTACTTCCTTTATAACCCATATTCCCCGCGCTAGACCAAGCAATTACATTTCCTTGTTTATCTGTAATAGTAACTATAGTATTGTTAAAAGTTGATTGGATATGCACTATACCTGTTGCTATGTTTTTCTTAACTTTCTTCTTTGTTTTTTTTACTTTTTTCTTGTTTGCCAATTAAGTTCTCCTCTCCTTACTTTTTAGTATTATTTAGTTTTTTTTCTTTTTGCTCCCACTGTTCTCTTAGGTCCTTTTCTAGTCCTGGCATTAGTCTTTGTTCTCTGACCCCTAACCGGTAGTCCCCTCCGATGTCTTAATCCTCTATATGAACCTATATCCATAAGTCTTTTTATTGAGGTGGTAACATCACTTCTGCGGTCTCCTTCTATTTTATATTCTTTATCAATAATTTCTTTTATCTTATTTATTTCCTCTTCAGTTAAGTCTTTTACCCGAGTATCAAAATTAACTGCTGCTTCTTTTAATATGGATTGGGCGCTAGTTAGACCAATTCCATAGATATAAATTAAAGCAAATTCTATTCTTTTATTTCTGGGTAAATCTACTCCAGCTATTCTAGCCATATCTTTCTATATCCCCCTTTTAAAATTATTTTCCCTGTCTTTGTTTATGTTTTGGATTATTGCAAATTACTCTTATTTTACCTTTTCTTTTTATTATTTTACACTTTTCACACATTTTTTTAACCGATGATCTTACTTTCATATGTTCACTTCCTCCATATATTATATAGTATCTCGTTGTTCGTATCTCGTATCTCGTTATAAAATTTATTTTACTTATATGATTATTTATTATCAAATTGAAAATTTAAAACGAAAAGTGTAAAGTCATAATTCGAGATACGAACTTATAATCTGTATACAATTCTACCTTGAGTTAAATCATAAGGCGATATTTCAACTTTTACTTTATCTCCGGGTAAAATTCTTATAAAATGCATTCTAATTTTTCCTGAAATATGAGCCAAAATTTCACAACCGTTTTCTAATTCAACTCGAAAAGTAGCGTTAGGTAAAGCCTGAATGACTTTTCCTTGCATTTCTATGCACTTTTCTTTCACCATTAATGATTCCTCCACTTAAATTACCTTATGTCTAAATCTTAAAAGTATCAATTTATTTATTTAAAAGAACAGTTAAAATTTCATTGCCAGAGGCAGTTATTGCAATAGTATGCTCAAAATGAGCTGACCTACTTCTATCTTCGGTTATCACTGTCCAGCCATTACTACAAATTTTAGTTTTGTAGCCACCCATATTTACCATAGGTTCAAGTGCTAATACCATCCCCTCTTCCAATATTATTCCTGTATGGGGAATACCATAATTAGGTATTTGTGGTTCTTCGTGGAGATAACAACCTACTCCATGACCCACATATTCTCTCACTACAGAAAAATTTGCTTCTTCTACTACTTCCTGAATAGCAAAAGAAATATCGCCCAATCTATTTCCTGGCTCGGCCTTTTCTATCCCTTTAAACAGTGATTTTTTAGTTACTTCTAAAAGCTTTTTAACTTTCGAGTCTATCTTTCCTACCGGAACTGTTGCCGCAGTATCTCCAAAGTAACCTTGTAAATTTGTTCCGATATCTATGCTTACAATATCCCCTTCTTTTAACCTTCTCTTACCAGGAATCCCATGAACTACTTCTTCGTTTATAGAAACACAGATAGAGTGTTGGAATTTGTTGCCCTCTATCCCGTAACCTTTAAATGCAGGTTTTGCTCCACATTTTATGATATAGTACTCAGCAATTTTATCGAGTTCTAAAGTAGTAATTCCCTCTTTTATATTTTCTAACACCTTTTGTAAAGCACGAGTTGCTACCTTACAACTTTCTTTAATATATTTAATTTCTTCGGGAGACTTTAAAATAACCACTTATTTATTTCTGCAGCCCTTTTAAAATCTTCTTAATCTCTAAAAAGGCATTATTACTCCAATTGGCATCTATCACGGTTAATAAATTTTTCTCCTGATAATATTTTCTTAGGGGTAATGTCTGTTCTGTATATACTTTTAGCCTATTTTTTATGGTCTCTTCTTTATCATCATCTCTTTGATATAATTCTCCTCCACAAATATCACAAATATTATTTTTTTGAGGAGGATTAAATAACAAATTATAATTAGTATTACATTTTTTACATACTCTACGATTGGCTAATCTCTCAATTACTTTAGCGAAAGGTATCTCAAAGTAAAAAATATAGTCAATATGTTCATTAAGTTCTTTATTTAATTTCTCCAGAGATTCTGCTTGCTCAATATTTCTCGGAAAACCATCAAAGATATATCCCTCTTTACAATCTTCCCGCTTTATTCTTTCTCTTATTATTTCAATAATAGCCACATCAGGTATCAGTCTTCCTTTGTTCATAACATTTTGTACTTTTTTACCTAATCTGGTCTTTCTTTCGATCTCTTCTCTTAATATTACTCCTGTTGAAATAACCGGTATATTAAATTCTTTCTGCAACCTCTTTGCTACAGTGCCCTTCCCTCCACCAGGAGGACCTAATAAGATCAACCTCATAACTTTTCCCTTCCCATATAAACTATTCCTACTTGGTTAAATTATCTTCATTTCATAAAATTATTTTTTAATAAATCCTTCATAATGTCGCATTAACAGATGAGATTCTATCTGTTGAACAGTTTCTAAGGCAACTCCTACCATAATCAATAAAGATGTTCCTCCAAACATAAAAGTGGTAATCCCGGTAACTTTTATTAAGATATTGGGCAGGATAGCAATTACAGCTAAAAATAATGCTCCACTTAAGGTAATTCGAGTCATTATATGATCAATATAAACAGTAGTATTTTTCCCCGGCCTTATTCCCGGAATAAAACCTCCATATTTCTTCATATTATCCGCCAGATTTGCAGGGTTAAAGGTAATTGCTGAATAAAAGAAAGTAAATATTATTATTAAAATAGCATATAAAATCAAATATAATGGTTTTCCTGGCGAAAGAGCTTCAGATAAGCTCTTCATAAAAGCTATATTTTGAAAAAATTGAGCAATAGTGGCTGGGAAAAGTAAAATTGCCGAGGCAAATATTATTGGGATAACTCCTGCTTGATTTACTCGTAAAGGAATATGAGTACCCTGGCCACCATACATTCTACGTCCTATCACTCTTTTTGCATACTGAACAGGTATCCTTCTCTGTCCTTTTTGTATCGCAATAACTCCTCCAATAACAATGACAGCAACTACAATCAAACTCAAAAAAGATAAAAGACCAATTTCTCCAACATTTAAAAGTTTAATGGTTTGAATAATTTCAGAAGGAATTCGAGCAATAATTCCAGAAAAAATTACTATAGAAATACCGTTACCAATACCAAAATCAGTAATCTGTTCGCCTAACCACATTAAAAAACAGGTTCCTGCGGTAAGAGTAATCAGCAATAAAAATCTAAAACCAAACCCCGAAATCATCAATACTCCCATATTTTGTAACCAGAAGCTTATCCCAAAAGCTTGTACAATTGCTAAAACAACCGTAAAATAACGAGTAATTTTGGTAATTTTATTTCTACCTTCTTCTCCTTCTTTAGACCATTGTTCTAAAATAGGAACTACAGCTTGTAAAAGACTCATAATAATAGATGCATTAATGTAAGGCATTATTCCTAAAGCAAAAATAGAAAAACGACTTAATGCCCCTCCAGCGAAAAGGTCAAAAAAACCTAAGATCCCTCCCTGGGCAAATAAATTTGCTAATGCTTCTTTATCAACCCCAGGCAAAGGTAAATGACTACCTAATCTAACCACTATTATCATAGCAAGAGTAAAATATAGTCTCTTCTTTAAGTCAGGAATTTTAAATAAATTACGTACAGTCTCTAACAATTATATCACCTCAATCTTCCCACCAGCTGATTCAATTTCCTCTACTGCCTTCTGACTAAATTTATTAGCCTTTATAATTAACTTCTTGTTAAAACTACCTTTGGCTAATATTTTTATTCCATCCCCTATTTTTTTTACAATTCCTTCATCAATTAATCTTTGAGGAGTAATTATATCCCCGTCTTTAAATATATTTAATCTTTCAAGATTCACAATTCTGAAATTTTTCTTAAATATATTAGTAAAACCTCTTTTAGGGACCCTTCTATACAAGGGCATCTGGCCACCTTCAAAGTTTGCTTTGACTCCACCACCTGAACGAGAATTTTGTCCTTTTGTTCCTCGACAGGAAGTCATACCATGACCAGACCCACAACCTCTACCTACTCTTTTAGGTTTTTTAATTGATTTTGGAGTAGGGCGCAAATCATTTAATCTCATTACTTGTTACCTCCTGTGGCCGTAATTGTTGACTATACATTTCCACTACACTTTTTCCTCTCAATTTAGCTATATCTTTTGCATTTTTTAAATTCATAAGACCATTCACAGTAGCTTTTGCAATATTCAAATTATTATCACTACCCAAAGACTTGGTTAAGATATCCTGAAATCCTGTAGCTTCTAATATTGCTCGAACTGAACCACCAGCAATTACTCCGGTTCCGGGAGAGGCTGGTTTCATAAAAACCGTAGCAGCCCCGTAATGTCCTACAACTGTATAGGCGATAGTTCCTTTTTTTATTCTTACTTTTATTAAACTCTTCTTTGCTTTTGCTACTCCTTTTCTAATTGCTTCCGAAACATCTTTCGCTTTTCCATAACCTATACCCACAATCCCTTCGCCATTTCCTACCACAATCATAGCGGCAAAACCAAATCTCCTTCCACCTTTCACAACTTTGCTCACTCTATTTACAAATATAACTGTTTCATTTAATTCTAAACCTTCAGGATCAATTTTTTGCACGTATCCACCTCCTCCCTATTTTTCTCAATTCTATATTTTTATCTTCTATTTTAATAATTAAAATACTTTTTGAAATAATCAATTAATTTAGAAAATTATATTTCCTTTTCTTGTACTCTCGGCAATAGCCTTTACTCTACCGTGATATAAATAACCTCCCCTATCGAATACCACCTTTTTTATACCTTTCTCTTTTAATTTTTTTACTAACAGACTACCGAGCATTTCAGCTGCTTTTATATTTCCTTGATATTTTACTTTATCTCTTATCTCTGAATCAAGAGTTGATGAAGAAACTAAGGTAATTCCCTTTTCATCATCAATTACCTGAGCATAAGTATGTTTTAAGCTTCTGAAAATACATAACCGTGGTCTTTTACTGTCTCCCCATATCTCTTTACGCACTCTCTTATGTCTCTTAAGTCTTGCTAATTTCTTATTTATTTCAGTCAATATTCGCACTCCTTTCGTATAAAATAGTCGTTAGTTTCAAACACAAAATGCAAGATACACAATTAGAGCTCTTAAACACATCAATTTTATCCACAGTATATTTACCCTGTTAAGTGAGTATCAAAACGGGGCTTACGAAAAAAGAAAATTCCTATACAATCAAGATATTCAAGGGGAATTCTTCCCCTTGAAAACCCCTTAATTCATCCTCACCTCAATATTTATTACACCCTTGAATATCTTGTCTTTAATATTCTTCATAATAAATCATCTTCCTTATTTAAGGTATAGGAATTATTGAAATTCCTATACCTTAAAATATCTAAAGTGTTATCTTGATTACTTTGCACCTGTTTTTCCTACTTTTCTTCTCACTATTTCATCAATATATCTAATTCCTTTTCCCTTATAAGGTTCTGGTTTTCTTAATACTCTTATCTTTGCTGCTATTTCGCCTACGAGTTGTTTATCAATACCTTTTATCTTGATTATTTTTTGTTTTTCTATTTCAAATTCAATGCCCTTGGGTGGATCAACCTTGATGGGATGGGAATAACCTACCTGAATAACCATTTTTCCTCCTTCAATTGCAGCTCGATAGCCTACCCCTTGGATTTCTAATACTTTTTCAAATCCTGAAGAAACACCCTTTATCATATTATCTATTAAGCTTCTACTCAATCCATGTAAAGATTTATGAAATTTACTCTCTGAAGGTCTAGAAACATAAATTCTATCTTCATCTATTTTTACCTGTATGCCTGGGTGAATAGTTTCTTCCAAAGTCCCTTTTTCTCCAGATACTTTTACTCTATTATTAAATACCTCAACCTTAACCCCTTTAGGAATAATTACAGGCATCTTCCCTATCCTGGACATATTAAACCTCCTTTTTTTCGTATTGCGTATTGCGTATTACTTTTAGCGTATAGCGTATAGTTTTAGTGTAGGGGTTAAATTTATTCAACCCGTATTGTTTTGGTAATTTTCTAAGCGGGCTCGATTCATCGAGCCCCTACTTCTTTCTCTCTTTTATTTTTTTACTATATACTAAATACTACATACTATATACTAACATGCGAGGCTTAATTCGCAATTCACGAGATACAATACTTTTTCTTTTTTATTAATAATTTAAAGATATATTTACTATATATTTACCAAACATAACAGATTACTTCTCCGCCAAGATGGCGTTGAAAAGCTTCTTTCCCGGTCATAACACCTTTTGAAGTGGATAATATGGCAATTCCTAAACCACCTAATACCTCAGGTATTTCATCTTTATTTACGTAGACTCTTAACCCAGGCTTACTGATTCTCTTAAGATTGTTAATAGTCTTTTCTTTATTTATATATTTTAAATAAATAGTTAATTGACCCTGTTTATTATCTTCTTTATATTTATATTCTCTAATAAAACCTTCGTCTTTTAATATACGAGTAATTTCTAATTTTAACTTTGATGCAGGTACAGATAAAAATTTATGCCGCATCTTATTTGCATTCCTTATCCTAGTTAACATATCAGCGACAGGATCTGATATAACACTCATATATAATATCCTCCTCTCTTTTCACTCCAACTTC
>Ga0209636_10004800_pt1 | contig 13820 bp, 12 predicted proteins | sample DeeMarSWOR152_54_FD_187464 | JGI IMG/M metagenome (GOLD analysis project Ga0209636, IMG submission 187464) | Marine sediment microbial communities from White Oak River estuary, North Carolina - WOR-1-52-54 (SPAdes) (version 2) | ecosystem: Environmental > Aquatic > Marine > Intertidal zone >...
AGTCAGGGACCACATGGGCCTCACGCCTTCGACATAGAGAGATATCAGGGGGAGATCTCAGGTGAACGGAAGGTAGCACTTTTCAGTGAGAATTACTTCGCACCTATTTCTAAAAAGGTCATTTCTGCCTCTCTTCTTTTACCACCTCTCTGATAGACAATCCGCCCGACTGATCCTGGTTCCTTTCCGGACAGGGCGAGTTTAAGATCCACCATGTCATTGGTAGTCTCCTCATCGATGGAGAGAATCATGTCCCCTGACTCAATCCCTGCCTTTTCTGCAGGGGAGCCAATGATGACCTTCCTAACAACCACACCCTCTTCGCCAGCCAAACCCTTTTCTGCCACGATCCCCAACCGAACCTTTTTGTGAGCCGAGTCTTTCGTGATCCATAAATAGTCCGCTGGAGGTGGAAAAGCCGGTTCCCCTTCGCCGTAGAATTCTCCGCGGATTCGCTTGAGGGTGCATGGGAGAATCGTGGCATAGGGGACAGGAGTCTTCCTGAATACTCTCATCGGGACACCAAACTTGTATATCATATGGCCGGCCCCGCAGAACACGATGATCCTTTTATCCTCACCCTCGGGAGTCGTCACAAACTTCGAGATTGTTTCCGCCATGGTGTCGTCCCACACGCACTGTGCTTCGTAGAAGCTTTGAAACGTCTGGCCTGGGCTTCTGTGGTGCCTCTGAAAAACCCTTTGTAAGTAATCTCTGTGAAGATTGTCTGAGGTGTCAATCGACGCGATCATTCCCTTTTCGCCCGGAGATAGGGCGTTTACCCCGAATTCTCCGACCTTTCTTACCAGCTCCCGCGGAGCATTGAGAGCCAGAATCTTGACGTTGTGTTCTCGGGCAAAGCCAAGGATTTTCTCATAGTAGTAAAAATCGAATTTCCACCGAGAAAGCCATTCTGATTCTCTCAGAAGGGCCTTCTGGTCTATCGCCCCGGCGGTCCACTCGTCGAGGACACTCTGAAAGGTCCTCTCAAACATCTCCATACCAATGATCAGTCGCGTATCTTTTGCATGGAGGCCCTTCAGGACCTCCAACTGAACGTCGTGATGCTCCGCCTCATTATGGGTTTCACCCACATAGACAAGTCTTTTATTACTCAGGCGATCGAGGAGTTGCTGAAAAGCGATCGGCCTTTGGTCATTCATCTCGATAATTTGTCCCGGGAGCAGATTCCCGTGGACTCGCTCCAGTTGCACGAGCCAAGTGGGCCTCTCAGTCCTTCCTGGAGTTAGGGAACAACCTACCAGAACAACGGACACGAGGGTTATGATCGCCAGCGGCGAAAAAACGTGATACATCCCCATCCTCACTCTCTTACGAACAAGCAACATAGAACAGCCTACGCCAGAAATTGCTCCATTATAGGAGCCCCACTTGGCCGTGTCAATGCGAGCAATTCGACCGGAGTCCGTCACTTGAGGAGTTCAGAGGGTCTCTGTCCAGCAGTGAGGGCTATGATAAGGAACGCTCAAAGGGATTTGGGCCAGAGTCCGATATCTCAAAGCCGAAAAGTCCGCAAACTCGAGATCAAAAAAGGTTGCCAAAATCAAGGTTTTATATTATTAGAAAGACAGCCTCTGACTGACAAGGAGTCTGAGTTGGAGAGACCAACAGGTAGCGAACCCCTATGCCATGTGGTGCTTTTGGGGCCGATGAGTACGTCCTCCCGTGAGCAACTGGTAAGGGGACTCCAGGAGCGCTTCAATCTGACGGCTCGCCAGGCAGAAGCTTTGGTTCAGAAAGCTCCTGTGATCGTCAAGAAGGGGCTCACCATTGAAAAGGCCAATTCCCTGGCCAGCCACCTGGAGGAAATCGGTGCGAGAGTGAGGATCGAACGGGTTTTCCCAGAGCCGCAACGGGCCGTCCCTCCCAGAAAGAGGGTGACCCTCCAAGAAACAATGCCCCCCAGGATCGGAGAGGTTTCCCCCGAGTCTTATTGCTTGTGGGAAGACATGGAAAACCTGGGGTTCTTCAAAGCATTCTTTGGGACCATTGCCGAGGTATTATTCCATCCCACCCGATTCTTCTCTCGGATGCCTGTCGATAAGGGATTGATTCGTCCCCTCATATTTGCTCTTGTCATGGGTGTGTTGGGAGGCATGTTCAGCCTCATCTATCAGTTTTTAATGATGGCCAGTTTCGGCGACTTTTTCGAGGCAGAGGGTTTGGCCGGCTTTCAACTTCCCATAATAATTGGCTCAGCCATCGGGCTTCCCATCATCACCGTCATAGGGGTTTTTGTCGTAACTGCCGTCCTCCACGTGTGTCTGATGATCGTGAGAGGAAATCGGAGGGGGTTTGAGGCGACTTTCAGAGTTATTGCATATGCCATGAGCACTCAGATATTGGGAATCATCCCATTTCTGGGAGGCTTGATCGGTGCCATATGGGGCTTGGTGATTGAAATTATTGGCATACGGGAGAGCCACACTATATCGACGGGAAGAGCTGCCCTTGCCATTTTCTTGCCTGTCCTGGTCGTTCTCGCCTTCTTATTAGTCCTTGCGGCAGTCCTGATCCCCATCATTTTCAGAATCTTCTCGGAATTCATGGGAAACTACTAAACGGCCGCTTAGGGACTGGGAAAACGCAAACGAGTTGATCTCCGTTTCCCTTCCGTGCTACATTGATGTGTGTAACCAATGAGTTGCAATCATTGTCTCAACAGCTTTCCCGGCAAGAAGGGAACGGTTTACAGGGACCAGGGTTCGGTGAAACAAAAAATACCCTGAATCCACCTTAGCATCTGCCGGACGGTTATGTCTTCACCGGGATTCATGAAGGAATGCATGGCTGATAGCCGATCCCTGACCCCCGGCCCCTAGGACAGGACGTCTATGTAGGGATGTCAGATGGCCAAACAAAAGATGCTGTGTGTTTTCTCCGGACAGCTCTGCCGCGAATGTTCTCTGTTTCGAGGGAGACATTACTACCTGTGCTTCTCCAGAACCTATCGTGGTTATCTCGGGGCCGAGGGCATACGTGAAGACCCTCGTGACAGGCGCCAAGCATTGATCGCGAATAGACAGATCCAGCCGCATGGCGTTGTCCCTCCAAGAGCGAAAAAATGAGAACCTTCTTCCCTTAATCTCTCATCAACAAGCATTTTCCAGAACCATCTCTTTCTCCTCGAACTTACAAAACCTATCTTATTTCATATGACGTGTATTCCCCTGGGGATTCCGATCTAACTCCTTAGGAACCGTACCCCACGTTTGCTCTCTGCTAACAGGACATAGAACTTTTCAACTTTACGAGCTTTGTCAGTATAGTGTATTTTGGGTCTGTCGAAGACAGTAGGATGCTGTATATGATGCTGTGAAATCTATATAGCCTTTCCTGAAAGGCAGAGAATCTGAGGTGGAACCCCAAATCGCCGAAGCAGCAAAAGGCGAAGTCTGGCAGACCGGTGGCACTCCTGCTGGGTATCCCGAGCAAAGCTTTCCCCGAGGGACCATAGGTAGAAGGATTCGTTCGCCCTGGAGTGACATGGCCGGCACGAAGACGTATGTTAGTTTGTGGAATTTGTCCTGGAGGGAACGTCCATGACGACGAAAGTTGCTGTCTTGGGGGCCGGAAATGCTGGCTATGCGACAACCGCCGACTTAGTTCGACGCGGATTCGATGTAACTCTTTTCAGCCATGTCCGCGAGAAACTCGATCCAATCAGTGACAGAGGTGGAATCGAGGTTAACGGTGTAGCAGGAGATTCCTTTGTCAGATTTGAGGACGTAACGACCGACCTGGAACTCTGCGTTTCAGGGACTGAATACATTGTACTCACGGTCCCACAAACTGCCCACGAATTCTATGCAAAGGCATTGTCGTCATATTTGAAAGAAAACCAGGTGGTGGTCTTGAATCCAGGACACACCTGTGGCGGAATGCATTTCGCGACCACACTGAGAAAAGCGGGATACGGGGGTACTGCTCGTCTAGGGGAGTTTCATACGATGAGCTTTAGTGCACGAATAAGGAATCCCGGACAAGTCTTTGTTGCGCACATTACCAAAGATCTTTTGTTCTCCACATTTCCGGGAAAACTTCAAGATCATCTCTATCCTGGGGTGAAGAACCTGTTTCCAAACGCTGTAAAGGCGAAGAACGTCTTGGACAGTGCTCTGCGAAACATTAACGCGATTGAGCATCCGGCACAGATCGTGCTGAACGCGGGTTGGGTTGAACACACAAAGGGGGATTACTACTTCTACTACGAAGGCACCACATCCTCGGTCGGTCGGGTAATCGATCTGGTTGACGGGGAGCGAATGAGAATAGCCGAGGCACTAGGGATCGAAACAAGCCCCTTCGTTGAGATATTGTATGAAGCGGGATACACAGCGAAGGAAGCGTGTGAGGTGGGAACTGCCCACATGGCTTTCCAAAAGAGCCCTGAACATAGGTGGTCGAAAGGACCAAAATCTCTGGACCACAGATACATGCATGAAGATGTCGGATACGGGCTTGTCGGAATGGCTAATCTCGCACGATTCGCTGGAGTCAAGACCCCGGTGATGGATGCGCTTATTGCGTTGGCTTCGGCCCTTAATGGCATCGATTACGTGCTTCAAGGGCTTACCCTTGAAAAGATCGGGTTGGAGGGGAAGAAAAGGGAGGAACTGAAGGAGTTTCTATTCGAAGGATATCACTGATTTCCCGTGGCCAGCAACTGCTTTTGAACCCTCTGTGCCATCAAGGAACCTTTAATTCAGGCAATCGCGCGGCTATCTATCAGCGATGAAATAGATGATCCAATTCCCGTAACTCTTGAGGAAGGAGCTTTCCCAAGTCGCTGGCTTTAGCGTTTTGCTCTAATTGTTGAGGGGTCTTCGCCCCAGGTATTACAACGGACACGGCATCCTGGTTCAAACAGAATTGGAGAGCGAACTGAGACAGCGTGCGGCCAGTTCTTTCAGCTAAAGGTCTGATTTTTTCCACCTTGTCAACCATTTCCCCAATACTCTCCCGAGACAGTTTCACCCGATGGTCGTTTCCGTCAAACCGAATATCCCTGCTGAATTTGCCCGAGAGAAAGCCAGAGGCCAATGGCACACGAGCGATGATACCGATTTCTTTTTCCATCGCAAGGCCGAAGAGTTCTCTCTCTGCTGATCGATCCAGAATATTGTAAAAGAGCTGTACGGTATCGCAATACCCTGTTTCCATGACCCTCAAAGCATCTTCAGAGGTGTTACTCGAATAACCATAGTATAAGATCTTCCCGTGCCGTTTAAGATTCTCGAACACTTCGAAGGTCTCTGGTTCATATCTGAACTCTCCCTTATCGGGGAGTGGGGTATGGATTTGATAAAGGTCAATATGGTCAGTCTGGAGTCGCTGAAGGCTGTTCTCACAGGCCTTCTGGACATAATCTGGGCGCCAACTTTGCACCCAGCGCCCCTGTTCATCCTCAAAATTTCCACATTTGGTCGCAATGATAACACGGTCTCTACGCCCTTTCACAGCCCTCCCAACAATCTCCTCGCTGTGTCCCTTTCCATATGAGTCGGCTGTATCGATGAAATTGATGCCCAAATCAAAACACCGTGCCAATGTTTCGAGCGAGACCTTGTCATCTACTTTTCCCCATCCTATTTGGATCCCTCCGAACGTGGTCGGTCCGCCAAAGGCCCAAGTACCGATTCCAATTTCACTGACTCTTAGACCAGTTCTTCCTAAGGATCTATATTTCATGATCACCTCCGGAATAACATGCCGGCTCCTATCGTTCGGGTCATTTTAGGAAGAAATTCGGAATTATCAGAACTATGTCGGGTATGTAGGTCACCAAGAGGAGAACAACAATGCACGCACCGATAAACGGAAGCAAAGCCCTGACGATGCGTTCCACGGGGACTGCTGACACGGTTGCTGCCCCGAAGAGGCATAATCCCATTGGCGGCGTGATTTGACCGATTTCAAGATTGAGAATCATCATGACGCCAAAATGGACGGGGTCCATCCCGAGTGATGTTGCCAACGGCAGAAGAACGGGGGTGAGAACAATCAACGTCGCCGTTAAATCCATCCAGGTCCCGATGAACAGAAGTGCCCCGTTTATGAGGAGTAGTATGACGATCGGGTTATCACTGATGGATTTCAGAAACTCCATCAGTCTGACAGGGATCTCTTCAGCGGCAAGCATCCATCCAAATATGCCCGCAGTGGAAATAATGAGAAAACAAGCGGCCGTGCCGATCGCGCTGTTGAGGAAGATTCTTGGCAAATCTGAGGGTTTGATTTCTCTGTAAATGAGCAAAGCAATGATCAGGGCATAAACATCAGCCACAACAGCTGACTCGGTAGGTGTAAAAATGCCCGATAGAATTCCGCCGAGAATAATAAGCGGAGCAATGATAGCCAATATGCAGTCTATCGTGGCACGGATCATTTCTCTGAATGATGCCCTCCGCTCGGCCTTTGGATACCGACGAACCTTGGCGATCCATCCTACGATGGCCATCATGGCAAGCCCTAACAATACTCCGGGGAGTGCGCCCCCCAATAAGAGGGCTGAGATTGATACTTCCCCTATCGCGCCGAACACAACGAACGCAATACTCGGGGGAATGATCGGCCCGATAATGGAGGAAGCCGCCGTAACTGCAGCGGAAAAATCTTTGTCATACCCATCCTTTTCCATGATGGGTATTTCGATGGAGCCAAGTCCAAAAACATCAGCGAGGGCAGACCCACTGATTCCCGCAAAAAGCATACTGGCTAGTATGTTAACGTATCCGAGACCACCCCGGACGTGTCCGACAAAGGCCTTACAGAACCGAAGAATTCTCGCGGTAAACCCACCCTCGGACAGCAAATTCCCAGCCAGCATAAAGAAGGGAACAGCCATCAAGACAAAACTGTCTATCTGTACGAACATGCGTTGCGGCACGAGAAGGAGTGACGTCCCTTGCATAGTGGTGTACAGCATCCCCGTTAATCCGAGAACAAACACAAGGGGCACGCCGAGAAAAAGCAAAAGAATGAAAACCAGAATAATCATCCTATGACGCCTCGATGTCCTCTCTGAGATCCTTGCAACGAATTGCTGCAACCCTAAGCAGAAGGTCGCAGGCTGTGAACAAAACCATGATAACACCGCTGAGCGGGATGGCGAGATAGATCCACCCGATAGGGATTCGCAGGGCAGGACTCAGCTGTCCTCGGGCAAGACTGAATTGGACGAGTTTTGCTCCGTATAGGGTCATGACAAGCAAAAAGACGATCATCAGACCGGCGGTTAGAACCTCCACATATGGCTGGACCTTTTCCGGGATTCTATCGAAGGCAAAACGGATCCCCACCAAATACCCTTTCCGTAAGGCCGTACATCCCACCAGAAACACCATCCAGATCATTAAGAACCGGCCAAGTTCTTCGGCCCATCTTATGGAAAAATTTAGCACGAATCGCGTAAAAACCTGGCTGAAGATTATGACAACCATCACCATGAGCATGTAGACAGGGATTCTGCTGGTGACGTTTTTTTCGACCCAGTCTAGTACTCCAATCAGTTTTTGCATGATTGACTGCTCCGCAAAGGATATTGTGCTTTTGTTGCCTTTCTCTAGTTCTGAAGCCGCAGTAAACGGGGCGATCCTCCTCTGCTAGGCGACACCACACCAATCAATCACGAAAAAGGAGATCGCCCTCAATGTTTGGAAAATTTCTTCAACGTAGACAAATTCATCGATGGCATGGGCATTCCCACCACCCGGTCCATACATCACCGAGGGAACGCCTCCATAGTCTTGGACACGATGAGCCAGATAGGTGATGTCTCCGGTCGTGGGCGACCCAAAGAGATCAGGAACGGCTCCAACGGCTGTCTGTATATGCCTTGTCAATTCCAAGACCAGAGGTTCATATTGATTGATTTCATCTCCTTCTCTTCGAGGACCGTACCAGATCACTTCCGGAGCTTTACGTGACATCCACGCATCGGTCTGTGATAGGTGGTGAATGCACTCCTCTACCTGCATCTCAATCTCATCACCCGTTTCACTGGGAGGAAAACCGATGCGTCCCATCAACTCTGCCCAACCCGCAACCGTAGCTGGCCAGTCTCCTGCCTTGAGCAAGCCTATCGTCAGGTTGGTTGGATGGCCACCGCTATAGAAAATCCCTTCCCCCGTCTTCTCAAACAGCGGGTGCTTTCCCAGAAGCCTGTCCAATCTCCTCTTGCCAAGCTCCGTCAAGGCCTGATAACACTTACAGGCAAGTTCGATCGCGTTGATCCCCTCGTGAGCTCGATTGGCGATGGCAGGTCTGCCCTGGATTCTTATTTTGAAATACCGAGACCCATTCCACCCGACGCAAAGACTGCTCGCTCCCGTAGGTTCGGTAATGATGGCCGCGTCAGCGGTATATCCGTGCAAGAGAGCCGAAAGGCTCCCTCCTCCGCCAAACTCTTCTTCCACAACGCTCTCGATGATCAGGTTCCCTTTGAGCTGAATGCCAAGGGATGCCAAGATCTTCGCCACATACACGATGACCGCAACTCCGGCCTTCATGTCGGCAGCCCCTCTCCCAAAAAGACTTCCATCCCTGACTGTACCTGACCACGGATCAACACTCCACTGGTCTATTGGCTCTGCAGATGCCGTATCAATGTGGCCATTTAGAATGAGAGAGCGGCCACCGCCTTGTCCCTCCAACAGGCCAACCACATTGGGCCGGCCTGTGTATGGAACCGGTTCAGGAAAAACTGGGCTCAGCGGATAACCCTCGAATTCAGGGTGACTGGGCTCCCAGACATCCAGCTTGATCCCCGGAATTCCCGACAATTCCCGTCGTACCAGACGCTGTACCTCTCCTTCTCCTGCTGACCCCGTTATGCTTGGTATCGATACAAGTTTCTGGAGAAAAGTCACGATACTCTCCCGATTGTGTGCGACCGCTGCGTCTATTCTCTGCTGATAAGATCCATGAGCTTCCATCGTGACCGCCTCATGACGAAAACAAGAATGAGAAAAGAGAAAACCCTTTGAACTGCCGAACGCGTCCCCGGAAAAAAATAGGATAATTCCCTCCACCGCAACCAAAGAGGTGGAGGGAATTATCCATTGTGCTTACTTTGCAAGGGCACGAATCTCGTTGATGATTTCTTGCGAGCCGGCTGGCATTTTCGGTATGTGTTTTGCGTGGACGGATTTGGTGACCTCGATAAATGGATCTATAGAGGGCGGTGCGTTGATGACGATCCCGGCCTTTTTCATGACCGCTAGGGCTTCATCGGCTTTGGCCAGATATCCCTCGTCTATCAGGTCAAGTCCCTTTCTTGCTGATTCGCTTAATGCTTTCTGCTGCTTGCGCGAAAGTTTCTTCCATTTATCCAAGTTCATCACCAAGATACACGCATTCGAAAAAACCGGCAGCCGGGAGAGGTACTTAGAGACTTCATAGAACTTTTGCGAATAGAGGGATGCCAAGGCGTTTTCGCAACCATCTACGACACCTAATTGCATGGCAGAATAGACTTCCCCAAAAGCCATGGGTGTAGGAGAGGCTCCCATGGCAGCATAGGTATCCAGATGAATCGGGACCTCCATGAGGCGAATCTTAAGACCTTTGAAATCTTCTGGTCGATTGATGGGTCGCTTTGCGTTCAAGGGCTCACGAAAAACAGGAACTCCAAACCCAAGTCCTTTGAATCCATATTTCTCACATTTCGCTAGTAGTTTTTCGGCAACCTTGCTTGTTTCAAACTTCTTGAAATGCTCCGTATCCTCGAATAGGAAGGGGAGGCTTAGGACATTCATTTCAGGGACGAAGGTGCTGAACACCCCTGTTGTCGTGTAACCCATGTCGATGGTTCCTATTTGAACGCCTTCGTTCTGGTCACGCTCTCCCCCGAGAACACCCCCGCCGAAGACCTTGATCTGAATTTTCCCACCGGTTTTTTCTGAGACCAATTCGGCCATCAACCGCAGACCTGCCTGATTGGGGTGGGTGACGGCACTGGGCTGCGCACATTTTAGGGTGGTTTCACTGGCTGCCTGTGGCTGGCCGTTGCCATCCAAAAGGAAGCCCTGCGTGAAAAACATGAAACTGACCAGCACAATCACTAATAGCTTTTTCATCATACTTCCTCCTTTCTTCTGCTTAGTACGGCAGTTGGTCTGAAGGGTTTTCCCTTTTTTCACCGATGATTCCTTCCTCTCAAAGAACCCCGATATCTTGAAGCATTCTTCTGAGACGACTTTCGTCGGGTTCCTGAAGTGGCAGAAGGGGGCGACGCGGAATCCCAACGTCGATCCCCTGCATATTCAATCCGGCTTTTATGGCTGCCACGAAAACGCCCTCCCTCTCAAGCATGTTGCCGATGGGCAACATGCGATACCAGATCTCACGGGCCTTTTCCATGTCCTTTTCGACACAAGAAGCCTCATATAGCTGAATAGAAAGGTCGGGAATCACGTCCGCCGTGCCGGCGATCCAGCCTACAGCCCCGGAAGCGAAGGATTCAAAAACGATGTTGTCCCATCCTTGGAGTACCTTAAGACGCCCACTGGTCAGACGAATGATGTCAGTAACTCGAGTGACATCGCCCGTCGCTTCTTTAACGTACCGAATGTTTTTGAATTCCGTCAGACGACTCAGGAGTTCGGGTGAGGCATCGACCCCGCTCGTGTACGGGTTATTGTAAATGATGATTGGAATGTTGATGGCTTCAGATACATTCCTATAATGCTCGTAGAGTTCCCTCTCCTTTGGCAAACAGTAATAGGGATGAACAAGCATCACGCCATCAGCACCGATATCCTCGGCATGCTTGCAATACATAATAGTCTCCCTCGTCGTAGTGGCTGAGGCACCTATGACGATCGGTGTTCGTTTGTTGACCACATCCACCGAGACTTGGGCCACCTTCTTTCGCTCTTCCTCAGTGAGCGAGGCGAATTCGCCTGTGGATCCCGTCGTAACAAGCCCATGGGCTCCCTTTTTGATCATGTATTCCAATTGATTTTCGAGTTTCTCATAATTAACGGCCTCGGTCCCTTCATCAAAAGGGGTAACTGGAAGCATGAGGACTCCTTTGAATTCTTCCACTTTTCTCCTCCTCTATGAATGTCTTGGCTTCGCCCGTCAATAATGCCTTAGACTCGCTTTATCCCGTACTTCCTCCTTCTATTGATAGTCCCCCCACAGACTGAAACAATGAACGAGCGTTCTCGATTGACACCTATAGCCTGTCCAGCGATACACTCCAAATCCGATGAAGCACCAAATAGGATTGGTTTGGTAACTTCTTCAGGGTTCTCCAGCCGACTCGGAATACCCATTATGAGATGGGTCGCGAGTGGTGTACGGAAGGATCTTTCGATCTTGCACCTTGCCATTAAAAGGGAAAACGCATTAAAAGTCAACAAAAAATATCATTCACCGATTCGATTAGTATAAATTCCGGCATCGGCTATCTTTGCTGATTTCGTTTGCCTCCGCCTCAAGTATGACGTACACTAATGAGATTCATTCGTTACCTATCGAGGAATTACAAAAACCGCCTTGAGGACCTGAAGTAAGCATCTCTTCATGGTTCCCTTCCATTTGATCACTCGCGGTTTTTTGTCCCAGCAAGTCTTTAATTTGATCATGGAGCTTTGACAATTCTCCAAGGCTTTGGGTTTCTGACGTACAAGTCTTGGAAAACGTGATAACGCTGGCGAATAGCTGCATATGCGGCTGAGAATATGATCTCCACCCATTTGTCAAGAACGAAAACAGCATGAGGATTTCAATCCTATGAAGGCATTCGATTCTTGAAAAGGGAGCGCAGTTTCGTTAGAATTGAAGTGTTTCCAGGAGCTTGCGATGAAAGGGTTTTTCAATCGACTAATTCGAATCAACGTGCGATCCGGGAAGTCTGTTGTTGAAGAGATCCCGAGGAACATCTTTGAAACCTATCTAGGTGGAAAGGGACTGGGCACTTATCTTCTCATCAAGGATAACCCATCCCGAATTGATCCAATGTCTCCTGAGAATCGTGTAATTTTTGCCACCGGATGCGCCACGGATCTGAAGGTTCATGGATCGAGTCGATACGGTGTCTACACCAAGTCGCCTCAGACCGGGATCTACTCTGAATCTTACTCCGGGGGGAAAGTCGCCATTCCCCTCAGCAGGACCGGCTATGATGCCGTGATCCTCGAAGATGCCGCGCCTGCTCCGATCTTCCTTGAGGTCTGCCCCCAAGGCGCGAAATTCCATGACGGTTCACCGGTGTGGGGAAGATCCACCTATGAGGCTGAGGATCACGTCTTGGAAGCGGTCGGCGTTGAGGGGGCCGAGGCTGTTGTCATCGGACCAGCAGGGGAAAACGGCGTGAAATTTTCTGTTCTGGAATCGGGATACTGGCGTTCGGCAGGCCGCACGGGAATAGGTGCTGTTTTAGGATCAAAGAGAATCAAGGCGTTGGTTTTTCACGGTCACGAGCAGCGAGAGGTGGCTGATCCGGATCTTCTGGGCCAGCTGTGGGACAGGATCCTCAAGAAGGGAAAAGACAGTCCAGTGGCCCATTCTTTCAAAAAGCTGGGAACCCCTATGCTCGTCTCCATCATGAACATCGTGGGTGGCTTTCCCACCAAGTACTGGTCTGAGGGCACCCTCGAGGGATGGGAAAACATCACTGGCGAAAGCCTTCTGGAGCGGTGCCGTGTGGAACCCGTTGCCTGTCCTTACTGCTTCATGGCATGCGGGAATCTATCAGAGGTGAAGGAGGGGAGACACCGGGGCCTTCGGATTGGGGGGCCCGAATACGAGACGATCTATGCCTTTGGAGGCCTCTGCATGATTAACAGCATCGAGGAGATCATCTATTTGAACGATATCTGCGATCGTCTCGGTCTCGATACCATTTCCGCTGGCAATCTTGCCGCCTTCACGATTGAAGCCTCCAGGAGGGGTGCCATTGAGGAAAAACTGGACTACGGTGATGTGGACGGTATTGCCCGGCTCCTTGAGAAGATTGCTTTCCGGCAGGGCATCGGTGAAATCCTTGCCCAGGGCATTGTGGAGGCAAGCAGAGCCTGGGGTCTAGAAGATGTCGCAATCCATGTGAAGGGTTTGGAGCCCGCCGGCTATGAGCCCCGTGTACTCAAGGGAATGGGACTTTCCTATGCGACATCTGACCGAGGAGCCTGCCACCTACGAGCCACCTTCTACAAGTCAGAACTCTCGGGACGAATCGATCCGGATCAGATTCGAGGGAAAGCCAAAGTCTTCGTGGAAGATGAGGATCGAATGACCCTGTTTGACACTCTCATCCTCTGCCGATTCTACAAGGATTTGATTGATTGGGAAGACCTGGAGCTTCTCATTTCCGCCATTACCGGCATGGACTTTGACAAAAGCGGCCTCCGGCAGATTGCTGTCAATGTATCGAATGCGGCCCGATGGTTCAATATCCGTGAGGGCATTACACGGGCCGACGATAGACTTCCCAAGCGGTTCTTTCAGGAGGCCCTGGGAAAGAACAAGAAAACTATCAGAGAAGAAGAACTCGATCATATGCTCGACGAATACTATGAGTCCCGTGGATGGGACAAACATGGGACCCCTCCTCCATTGCCAGACATCTAGCCTCCTCAAAGTTCTTTGATGGTCACCGGCATCTGGTGGAGCATATACGCTGAACGGATCACACGGCCCAGTCAGTTCGTCAATCGCTTATCACCTTCCGCTGACTAGTGTTATTGGATAGATCAGGGTATTATTGCTTAGCGCCCCGAGCCCAAATCGCTACCACAGATTCTACATGGTCGTTCCGAATGATCACATACCGATCATAGAGGGGAATCGTC
>Ga0209636_10004801_pt1 | contig 13820 bp, 11 predicted proteins | sample DeeMarSWOR152_54_FD_187464 | JGI IMG/M metagenome (GOLD analysis project Ga0209636, IMG submission 187464) | Marine sediment microbial communities from White Oak River estuary, North Carolina - WOR-1-52-54 (SPAdes) (version 2) | ecosystem: Environmental > Aquatic > Marine > Intertidal zone >...
TCACTCACTGTCCGGTATTACACACCCTGGTATTATGAGAACTACCCTTACAAATATGAACTGTCAATCGAGGAAATAGATCATTACTCAAGTGAGTACGGGTTAATTGGTTCAAGTATATCCATTGATGAGTCTCCCAGCCTGAGGTATTTCTGTAAGGGTTATCATGAGCCTCTTCTCGTAGATCGCATAGTTGATATTGTGATAGGTCTTGAATCCTTGTGCTTATCAAATGAGAGAAGCCACACAGAGCTTAGATACAAACTCGCGATGAGGTGTTCGGCTTATATTGAAGAAGAATACAAAAGAAGGGGGGAGGTATGCAAGAATGTTCTTACCGCTTATGACCTCAGAAGTAAAATTGTCCATGGCGGCGAGAAAAAGAAAAAGGAAAAGGCAAAAAAAGATAAAGCAAGAGAAGAGTTAAAGCTAGTATTCCCCACAATTGAGAACTACCTGCGAACGTCTCTTGTTAAAGTTCTGAAAGAGCCCAGGTGGCTTGAAGGAAAGGACTTTGACCGGTTTCTGTTGGAGTAGGAAGGAGGAGGACAGGCGTGGCAAAGATAAGAAAAAGAGGCAACACCTGGCAGATCGATTAGTTTGATCCAAACGGCATAAGGATCAGAGCGCCTTTCAAGAGGAAGGATGCAAGGAGGGTCACTATGAAAAGTCAGATGTTATTCTGTCTGTTTGTAATCGCCTTTGTCGCTTCAACTGCTGTGAGTATTCAAGCGCAGCAAGCAGTGCACCCGATTGAAGGTTACGATGGGGTTCAGTTCGGCAGCACCTTCCATGAGCTAAAAGAACGACTTGCCTCAGTTCCAGGCATTTCCAAAAAAGCATCGGGAGAGCCATTGCTTGAAAAAGTCCCGACCAAAGCCTACTACAGGTACTATGTCCAACGTTCAAAAGCTAAAGGCGAACTCACTTCTGAAGTGAGCATCTATTTCAGAGATGGTAAGGTCACTCAATTCAGGGACGTCTTTGGTGGTACCCATGTAGGAACGAGTGAATCTGCCAGCCGAACATTTAATGAGAAGGTCAAGGAGCTGACAAAACTCTGGGGGGCTCCCACGACTAAAAGGAAACTTCTGGCAACCTGGGGGCGTGATGATCGAAAGGCAGTTCTGAGTCTAGAACTCCCAGCAAACCAATATGCACTTCCTATCCTTAAACTCACAGTTACAGGAAAATGAAGGCATTATCGCCCACCTGTAATTCCTTGTATGCGAAAGAAAGGAGGACTCTCATGGCGAAAGTAAGAAAACGAGGCAATGCTTGGCAGATCGACTATTTCGATCCAAACGGCAGACGGGTGAGAAAGTCGTTCAAAAAAAAGAGCGAGGCAGAGGCGGAGCTTGGGAAAAGAGTCTCTCTCATTGCAGAGGATCGGTATCTGGACGTCAAGAAAGAAACCAAGGTCACCTTTGACGAGCTGGTTGAGAAGTACGTCGAGAACTTCAAGCATCAGAGGAGTTTTGATCGGTCCAAGAGATTCTTCATAAGGACCCTCACCGATCGTTTCTCAGGTCGGATGCTCTCCACAATCACCTATTACGAATGCGAAAGATTCTTGACGGATCGGAAGAACACGCCCACATGGTGCGGCAAACTCAGGACGGCCTCGACCATCAACAAGGAGGTGAACACCCTGCGGCACATGCTGAAAAAGGCTGTCTCCTGGGGGATGCTCGAACGAAACCCCTTTGACAGGGGAGAGACTCTCCATATAAAGGAAAATAACAGCCGATTGCGATATCTCTCTAACGAGGAGATCGACGCTCTGCTAGAGGAGTGTCCGCCGTACCTGGAGGATATCGTAGAGGTTGATCTCCACACAGGCATGAGGAGAGGGGAACTCCTCTCGCTCAGATGGTCGCAGATCGCCGGCGGGTTCATCTATCTGGACAAGACGAAGATCGATGAGCCACGTCAGATACCTATCGATGACGACCTTGATGTAATTCTGAAGCGGATCAGGAAGCGACAGTGGTCGAAAGGGATCAAGTCGGAATATGTCTTCTGCGACGATGAGGGGAGGCGATTCACGGAGGTCAAACGGTCCTTCGGGTCAGCCTTGAAGCGGGCAGGCATTACTGATTTCCGGTTCCATGATCTCCGGCACACATTCGCCAGCCACTACGTCATGAGAGGGGGAAGCCTGAAGGCTCTTCAGAGAATCCTGGGTCACAAAGACATCTCGATGACTATGAGGTACTCCCACCTGTCAAAAGAGTTCGCCAGGGAAGAGATCAAGATCATGAACGGCCTCACCCGCAAATCCCACATGTCACAAAACTGTCACATTCAAGAACCCGATCCCCGAAAAGTCAATCGGGGAGAGGGGATTTGAACCCCCGCCCTCTTGCTCCCGAAGCAAGCGCGCTACCAGGCTGCGCTACTCCCCGAGAGATTAGCTTTTAGGATACCGAAACCGAATAGCAAAGTCTAGGGATTTTCTTCTTTAGAATTGTCCATGGCTTCCGATATATACCATAGAGTTCTCGTTGATGCTCGTGTTTTCGAGGAAACTGGAGGGAGTAAAGAAGTGACGGAGAGGGGCAAGGGGTCGATTCTCCTAGTGGAGGATGATCGAGATGTCAGAGACGTGATCTTCGATACCTTATCCTTTGCGGGTTTCTCTGTGGAAACAGCTCAGGATGGCATTGGGGCGATGGAAAAACTCCGGGAGACGGGCTATGATCTGGTCCTGAGTGACCTCTTGATGCCTCGAATGGACGGCATGGAACTGCTCAAGCAGGTCAAGCAGTTTCAGCCAGAGACCCACATGATCATCATGACAGCGTATGGAAGCATCGAAACGGCTGTGGATGCAATGAAAAATGGCGCGGAGGATTTCATCACTAAACCCGCGAACAGCGGGGAACTTCTTGTCAGGGTTTCCAGGGCCCTAAAGATGAAGGCATTGATGGAGGAGAATGTTCAACTCCGTCAAGAAGTCCGCCAAAAGTACAACTTCTGCAATATCATTGGCAAGAGCGAAAAAATTCAGGCCGTTTTTCGCCTCATTGAGAAGGTTTCAAGGAGTAAGAGCACGGTGACGATCTATGGTTCGAGCGGTACCGGGAAAGAACTGGTTGCCAGGGCCATTCACTATAACAGTCCGCGAAGGCATGAGCCTTTTCTGGCTTTCAACTGCAGTGCCATCCCGGATACGTTGATTGAGAGCGAGCTGTTTGGCCATGTCAAGGGGTCTTTCACTGGGGCCTATCATAAGAAAATCGGCCTGTTTGAGGAGGCCACGGGAGGTACCCTTCTCATTGATGAGATCGGAAGCACCTCAATGGCCGTCCAGGCGAAACTGCTTCGAGTCCTCCAGGAGAAAGAGATCCGCAGGGTGGGGTCCAACGAGACCATCAAGATCGATATCCGGTTGATAGCCGCCACGAACGAGAACCTTGAACAAAAAGTCCAGCGTGGGGAATTCCGGGAGGATCTGTTTTACCGCCTTCACGTGATCCCAATCTTTCTGCCCGATTTGAAGGATCGCGGTGAAGATGTGCATCTTCTCGCCCAACACTTCCTCGCGAAATACGCCAAGCAGGAGGGAAGAGACATCCGCGGGCTTTCGAGACAAGCCATGAAGCTTCTGACAGAATATGACTGGCCTGGCAATGTCCGGGAACTGGAAAATGCCATCGAACGGGCCGTTGTCATCTGTCAGGGCAGTCTTATTACTAAAGAGGACCTTCCCTCAAAACTGCTCGACGGCCGACAGCAACTGATAAAGAGGGCCTTCAACGATTTGTTTACCTTAGAGGAGCTCAAGAACCAATATACCCAGATGATCCTCGAGAAGACAAAGGGCAACAAGAAAATGGCCGCCGAGATTCTGGGGATAAACCCCAGGACCCTCTATCGCAAGAAGAAACAGGGCACCCTCGCTTACTCCGCCAATTGATATACTTCCAGCCTCATTCTGGCTTCTGACTCCTGACTTCTGAAATATTCGAGTCCGTTGATGGTCAATATTTTGACGAACTTTCTTCTATTCTCTTGACAAAAAGTGGCATCGTCATTATTCTAGAGGCCAGGGAAACAGTCTCCTTCAGGTGAGGCGTATGGCGTCAGAGAGAATCCTCGTAGTTGATGACGAAGGGCGAAACAGAGAGTTTCTGAGGGAACTTCTTGAGGTCGAGGGGTTCGATGTAGAGACGGCTAAGGACGGTCAAGAGGCCATTGAGATCCTTGAAAACATGGACTTTGATCTGGTTTTGACCGATCTGAAAATGCCCCGCGCCGACGGTCTGTCGGTCCTTGAGGGCCTTCGACGGATCAACCCCCAAACCGTCGCAATTGTCTTTACGGGATACGGGTCCATTGACACCGCTGTGAAGGCGGTGAAACTGGGCGCGTATGATTACATCACCAAACCGCTCAAGATAGAAGAGATCATGCTTGTCATCCAGAGAGCCCTCGAGCATCGGAAGCTCACCCTGGAAAACGAGATGCTTCGGCGACAGTTGAAGCGGAAGTACAAGTTCGACAACATCATTGGCGACAGTGAGAGTATGGAGGAGGTCTTTCGGCTGGTTGAGAAGATCGCCAACACCGACAGCACAGTTCTAATCTACGGGGAGAGTGGGACGGGTAAGGAACTGATCGCGCGGGCTATCCATTTCAATAGTGACCGGAGGGAAAGACCGCTCATTCCGGTGAACTGTGGGGCCATTCCTGAAGATCTCCTGGAAAGCGAACTGTTTGGCCATGAACAGGGGGCCTTTACAGGAGCAACAAGAACACGGATTGGCCGATTTGAACTGGGTAATGGAGGGACCATTTTCCTTGATGAAATCGGGGATATGAGTCCTGCACTTCAGGTAAAGGTCTTGAGAGTTCTCCAGGAACATGAATTCGAACGGGTTGGAGGGATGAAGACCATCAAGGTGGATATTCGTGTCATTGCCGCGACCAACAAGGACCTGGAGAAAAACGTGGCGGAGGGGAAGTTTCGTGAGGACCTGTTCTATCGTCTAAACGTGATCCCGATTCAGCTGCCACCCCTCAGAGAGCGCAGATCCGATATACCCCTATTGGTTAACCATTTCGTTGAGATGTACAATGAGAAGAACAAACACAACATTTCAGGCGTCACTCCGGAAGCAATGGATCTTCTCATGAATTACGATTGGCCGGGTAATGTGAGAGAGCTTGAAAACATGATCGAGCGCATCGTGATCCTTAAGGGGGAAGGTACGACTGAACCCGGTGATCTTTCTGAAAAGGTACTGACTTCCAACTCCCGGTCGGTGCATCCCCGAATCCAGATCCCTGAGAACGGCATATCCTTCAACACAGCGGTCACCGAGTTTGAGCGAGAGTTGATCCTTCAAGCTCTTAACCGGACCAATTGGGTGAAGAACAAGGCAGCCAAACTTCTCAACCTGAACCGAACAACTCTGGTCGAGAAGATGAAGAAGATCAATCTCACCCAAGCCTGACAGAAGAGTGACGATTTTCGGCTTTTTTTGCCGATATTTCACAGGTAAGTCTCTCGTGGACCATTCCTCCTCTTTTTTCTCTTCTCAGATCCTTTTTCCTTCCTTTTTTCTGTCAAACAAATGACTGAAGCTCCCTGAGAATTTGACGGCCGATCTCTTTTTGCTGGACGGCGTTGGAATCAAAGCTTCTTGATTTCAAGGGATTCTGCGAGAATGGGGTCCCCCCTCCCATGGCATTGATTTTGCTCGACCAGGGCCCTGACACCGCCCTTGGCGCGGTGCGAATGGGGCTTTCTAGTGAGAACAATGAAGGATCAGAGTCATCGGCGTCTGATTGGGGTGACAATCCTCCTCGGATATCTCCTCTTTTTCCTGGCAGACCTCGCAGCCGCCGTGGAAGCGGCCTCGAAAGACCTGGGCAGAATCCGTGTGGAGGACCGTCCGGCATTTACACGAATCGTTTTTCCCTGTGACCGTCCAGAGAACTCATCCGTGGAACCGGATCCAGAAAGGTCCCGGTTTGTTGTCAGACTCCAGGCTACTGCAACCGGGGTAACCCCACCGAGTCTCTCCAAGGGCCATCATCTGATAAAGAGGATAGAAATTCTCCCAGACCCCAAGACCGGCGTGCAGGTTCAGGTGATCTTGGAGGATAACCTCGTTGACTGGGTCTCGTATCGATATGAGAGACCTCCGAGGACGGTGCTCTATCTTAGGGCAAGATCAGACTTCGGGCGCTCGAAGGGCTCCACCAGGTCGTCAGATTCCCAGAGAACCGGAGGAGTGACAGCTGAGAAGACAGCGCCCACCTTGACGGAACAGGCGAAAACGCGCTCGCAACCGGGACAGGCGTCTGACTTGGCAAAAGCCAGGAGCGCCAAACCGGTTGGCAAAGGCATGGAAGAGCTATGGCGTCCCTCGGCAGAACATATTCCAGAGTTTGTCCGTCTAGGGCAGGTTTATCCGCCTGATTTCCCGGAGATGAAAGAGAATCAGCGACGTTTGTATCGACAGGCCCTGGAAATGATGGACTCTATCGCCCGGTCCTATCTTGATGAAAACCGGGACGAGGAGGCCCTCAGAGTCAGCTTGCTTCTGGGTGAGAGTTTTGGCCGGGATGGCTTAGGGGGAATGAGATAAGTTCGGCTGGCAGACATTCGGTTGAGCCGTCCCCTATTTGGTGCAAGCGAGGAAAGCCCCGGTGAGGACGAAGAAAGAGTAATGGTACAGACGGCGAAGGCACGCATAAGCGAGAAGATGGCAGAGAAAGTCCCGGAGGAATTCGCACCTTCCGGGGAGGGGATGCGCCTGCTCAAAGAGGCCTTCTTCACCTTCAATAGGGCAACCACAAGGCTAGAGAGGTCATACCAGGATCTGGAGGAGAAGGTACAGTCCCTGAACAGGGCCCTTGAGGAAAAGAACCGGGAACTCGAAAAGAATCTCGAAGAGACCGGGAGGGTCAGAAACTATCTTCGCAACATCTTGGAGAGCCTCAACTCGGGCGTCATGGTTCTTGACTCGTCGGGTAGGGTCACAACGGTCAACAAAGCGGTCCAAAAGATCACCGGCTTCGACTCCAGTGGGATCATCGGGAAGAAGATATCAGACCTAGGGTTTTTTGATGATTCCTTCAGGGTGGTCCTCAAGAAACTCATGGTCAATCCCAGGCAAGGGTGCAACTGTGAGATGCCGATCACCCAGGGGGATGGCACCTCGCTCCACGTCAATCTCTCGTCGTCTCCTATGAAGAATTCACGGAACCGGGTTTCCGGACGGGTGGTCGTACTCCAGGACATCGAACGGTTGAAGATCCTGGAGGAGCAGGCCCAACGGACAGGGCGGCTTAGTGCCATGGCAGACATGGCGGCACGGATTGCTCACGAAATCCGAAACCCCTTGGGAAGCATTGAGCTCTTTGCGTCAATACTGAGAAGGGAGTTGGAAGGAGATCGGAAACGTCTGGCCGAGCACCTGATCAATGGGGTGAAAACACTGAACATGATTCTGACGAATCTTCTCTACTTTTTTCGAGGATCTCTTGAACCAACCCTGATCGAGATGGACTTCCATCGGTTTCTCTCTGATTTTCTGGAGGAGATGACTCATGTGATGGAAAAGAACAAAGTCACCCTAAAGACAGACTTCTCCAGAAAAGCCTTTACCCTCCAGGGAGATCCGGAACTGCTCAAGCAGCTATTCTTGAATCTTCTACTGAATGCGATTCAGGCCATGCCCCATGGGGGGACTATCAGAGTTACTACCCGCCTGATAAAGGAAAAAGGTGAGATCCTGAGGCGCGTAGACGCTGATTCTCCGCCTGCCGTTTTCCTCGAGGTTCGTGTTTCCGACACAGGGCCTGGCATTCCTCAAGAGATTCAGTCTCGGATCTTTGATCCCTTCTTCACCACCAGAGACAAGGGAGCTGGCCTCGGCCTGGCCATCGTTCACAACATCGTGGAAGCGCAAGGCGGAACCATTCGCGTCGCATCGGGTAAACAGGAGACCGCCACGTTCGTGATGACTCTTCCGTTAGACCATGGACTCCAACGGGGAGATGAAAACCAGGCCAAAGGAGTATCGTGAGAATGGCGAAAAACCAGATACTTGTCGTTGATGATGAAGCCAGCATGAGACTTGCTCTCTCAGAAGCCTTAAAGAGGGAGGGGTATGCTGTTGATACTGCTTCGGACGGATTTGATGCCCTTCAGAGATTCAGAAGGGATGCATTCCGTATGGTCGTCGCAGACGTGAAGATGCCGAAGATGAGCGGCGTAGAATTGCTCAAGGAGATAAAGAGGATATCCCCACAAACCCCGGTCATCATGGTTACTGCACACGGGATGATCCAGAATGCGGTTGATGCCATGAAGGAGGGGGCTTCGGATTACATCCTGAAACCCTTCTCCTACGAAGATCTGGAGTCTGCGGTGAAGCGGGCCATGATGATGTCTGATCCGAGGTCAGAGAAGGTGCGGGGCAGATCCAGCGCAAGTCCATTGAAAAGTCGAGTCATTGTAACCCAACATCCAAAGATGCAGAAGCTGCTGGATTTGGCGAGAAACATCGCGCTTAGCAACGCAACGATTTTGATCCAAGGAGAAAGTGGCACAGGGAAGGAACTCTTGGCAAGGTTTATCGTCGAGAACAGCCCCAGGCGGGACAAACCTTTTGTGGTGATCAACTGTGCAGCCGTTCCTGAGAATCTGCTGGAGAGTGAACTCTTTGGTCACGAGAAGGGATCGTTCACCGGCGCCCTGAACCAGAGAATCGGCAGGTTTGAGTTGGCTGATCATGGAACCATTCTTCTCGATGAGATCAGCGAGATGAGCCTCCAGCTCCAAGCGAAACTCTTGAGAGTGCTCCAGGAGTTTGAGGTGGACCGGATTGGGGGAAAGACACCAATACCGATTGATGTTCGGGTAGTAGCCACAACCAATGAAAACCTTCGCCGAGCGGTGGAGGAGGGGAAGTTTCGGGAGGATCTCTTCTACCGTCTCAATGTCATCCCGCTCACCATTCTCCCCCTGAGGGAGAGGAAGGAGGATATACCACTCCTGGTGGACCACTTCCTGAAAGGGAATGCAGCGAGAGGGACCACGCCGAGAAAGGTCACTATTTCCGATGAGGCTCATGCCCTGCTACTCAAGTACGACTGGAAGGGGAATGTCAGGGAATTGGAGAATTTTATCGAGCGAGCCGCTCTTGTGTGTGAAGATGGGGTGATTGTACCGAGGCACTTCTTTCTCGATGGCGTGGCGAGTCCCCAGACTGGATCGAGAGACGTTCGAGTGGGATCCACACTCAGGGAGATGGAGAAGCACTTGATTCTCAGAACGCTAGAGGAGGTTGGGGGAAATCGGACCCGTGCGGCAAAGGTTCTTGGGATCAGCATCCGTACCCTGAGAAACAAGTTGAACGAATATCACGTCTAAGAGGCTGGAAATAGGAAATAGTTGCTTGGTTGCTGAAGCCAGTCGCCAATTGGGGGTGGCGGGGTTACTCTGGAAAGTTGGGTTCGGATGATTCTCCTCCCAGTCAACGCTCCAGGATCCTTTTGGCAGATCTATTTCTCTTATCGCACTTAGACATCTTTCGATTTTCCATACCAATATATGCAAGCTGGGGCGGAGTCAATTCTCCGTTTCTACGGGTAATCTATGGCAATCATTCTTTTAGCGCTTGAAGGATTTCAAAGGATTGCCCTGGATCAGCATCGTAAGGATCGCTTTCTCTGCCCGCAGAGTCGCGTACACTTACGCGCAAATCCTAATAGCTCAAATGCATCCTACCCGCAAATCTACCCTCATCAAATGCCTGAAAAACCATACCTACAAGACTTCCTGGTAGCCTTTCACGAATCCTCTACCTCATAACTGGCCTTCCTGGCTCATGCTATATCTCTCTCCAGGGGATCAATATTAGAGGATCTCAACCCTGTCAGATACTTAGATTCTTCCTCTTCCCCCTGATCTTCACAGGTTTTCCAGAATTACGTTCGAAAAGGATCACCACAGTCTTCACGGATGTCCTTTCAAGGGCATTGCCAATGTTGTTTTCTGCCTGATGGATCGGTTTCGGCGAAATAGGGCAGGGGACCGAGGACTGAATATGAAGACTATGGAAATGAACAGCCTAGACCTATGAAGAGGGGACCTATCAAGGATCGTATCCATCTAGTCCTTTCCATTCCATGTAAATGCATAGTAGCAGAGGCACTTAGGACGATGAAGGGCCGGGAACCGCGCAGTGAGCTGTGGTATTCGGATGAGGCCACGTGACATGACGAATCCCATGGCCATCAAAGGGGGTCGTAGTCTGTGTGGCGGATGTGAGGCGCACCCCGCCACCCTTTCTTGCTAAGGGGAGATTTTTGCTTTTAGTACAGGTCCTTCGAAATGGAGGACTGCCGGATGCTACTTCCTTTTGTGAAAGAAGGAAATATGTGCCTGCCTGGGTAGAATCGTCCTGTTCATACCTGATTCTTGAATCATAACTTATTGATATTAAAAGGGAAAAAAACCCTTCTTCTGGCATGTCTATTGCTCTACGCATCTGGAGACGGTTTTCTAATCTGTCTACCGTTAAGAAGGCAGACGGAGAGGTCAGGGCCGAAAATTGGTGGAAAGCGGGTAGATATAGAACCGATAGAGGAGACTGACATGGATCACGCCAAGACCCGGGGGAAGGTGATGTTAAGAGAGCGGGACAAAAGTCGACGGAAGGAGCAATCCGTGAAAGAGAGACCCACCGATCCGGTTCAGGTCGTTGCCGTAACGAGTGGAAAGGGAGGAGTTGGGAAAACCAATGTGGTCGTCAACCTGGCCCATTCCCTCTGCCTATTGAAGCGGCGGGTCTTGATACTTGACGCGGACATGGGATTGGCCAATTTGGATGTTCTCTTGGGACTCATACCCAAATACACGATTCAGCATGTGCTCACGGGTGAAAGGACTCTTGAGGAGATCATAATCGAAGGACCGGGGGGGATAAAGATTCTTCCAGGAAGTTCAGGCATTCAGGAACTGACCGAACTCACGACTCAGCAGAAAGTGGCCCTGTTGAGCCATCTCGAATCGCTGAACGAACGCACGGATGTAATTCTGATTGATACAGCTGCGGGTATCTCATCGAATGTGATGTTTTTCAATACCATGGCTAATGAGATTATTGTGGTGGTATCACCCGAGCCCACTTCCATCTCCGCTGCCTATGCAATCATCAAGGTCCTGAGCACTAGGTACGCCGAAAAGTCCTTTTACCTCCTAGTAAATTTTGTTTGCAGCGACGCGGAAGGCCTGGAGGTCTATCGCCAACTGAGCATGGTAACAGAACGTTTCCTAAACCTCTCGATTCGTTTTCTGGGGTGCATTCCTATCGACGCTCATGTGCAAGAAGCTGTAAAGCAGCAAAGGGTGGTGACTCAGCTGTACCCAAGCTGTTCAGCGAGTCAGAGTTTTCTCACCTTGGCTGAAAAGATTGTGGGTATCCCTGTTGCCTCAACGCCGAGAGGAAATCTGAACCTTTTTTGGCAGTCTTTGATGCAGAAATCTACAGACCATCAAAGAGAGGGATTTCTATCACAATCCTGAGGAGGGCCATCAATGGAGACCAAGCTTGCCGCGGAAGACCTTTTCAGGGAATACCGAGAGGTCGATAGCTTCCGCAAGGAAGAGATAATAATAAGGTTTGCTCCGTTAATCAGGGTCATTGTCAATCGCATCGCCCTAAAACTTCCTCCCCACGTCGACACCGAAGAACTGATCAATTCGGGCGTAATCGGCCTGATGGACGCCATAGAAAAGTACGATCCAATGAAGGGCACCAGTCTTAAGACTTACGCAGAGTTTCGAATCAGGGGGGCCATCTTGGATGAACTCAGAAGCCTGGACTGGGCCCCACGGTCCATCAGGCAAAAGGTTAACCGTCTGGAGGGTGCCTACGCCAACCTGGAGCGACAACTCGGACGGGCGGCAACTGACGAGGAAGTGGCCGAGGCCCTCAACATCGACCTCGAGGAATTCTACGAAATCCTGGCCCAGGCCAGTGCCGTTTGCCTTGTCAGCCTTTATGACATGGAAAGGGAGGAAGGGGACACGAGGTGCTTTTTGGAGACTATCGCAAGTGAGGAGGCGGACCCCGCACTGGCCCTGGAGTCTCAGGAGGTCTATGACACTATTGGAAGGGCCATAGAAACGTTGCCTGAGAAGGAACAGATGGTAGTTTCTCTCTACTACCATCATGAAATGACCATGAAGGAGATCGGGAAGGTTTTGAATCTGACGGAATCCAGGGTTTCCCAGATTCATACCAAGGCAGTGTTGAGGCTAAGGGCCAAACTAAGAAGTCTAGGGGCTCATTGACCCAGCCATTCTGGGGGGACATCTTTCTGGGTGGTTCTGTTGTCGATCTTCGAAACTCTGGCCTTGAATTGCATTCCTTTGATTTCTTGAGCGGTTTCCATCGTTTCCATGCTCCATTGTCCGCCGGGGATAATCGCCAGACATCCTTGTCAACAGCGCCAGCATCGGTGATCCGTCCTTTAGGTCCTGATAACGCGGGGGAACTAGGAGTTTCAGAAAGCAAAAGAATCCTCGGCACAGATACTCTGAACGTTTCCCTGGGTCAGATTAACGTTTAGCAGATCCTTTGTTTCTCGTTTCAGAGCCGTTTCGGCCCTTCCGGGCTGAAGATCTGAGAAGCTTTTCCTAAAGAGTCCATCTCCTATCTTGCTCCTGATCATTAATCGGCTTATGTCAATTTCATCCGAGGGTCTGAAGAAGCAGGAGGGCCCACTGGCATTTTTGTCTTAAGGGCGCCTGTTTCGAAAAATCCTCTTTCTGTCAAAAAAGCGGCGGTTTTGACAACAAGTTGACATTCTTCAGAGCACATCTATTAGAAAAGATGTTTAATTTCAAAATGTTGAAAGGAAACGAATGGCAGAGCATTTGCTTGCCTTGATTGTGTGCTTTTGTCTGTCGAATTTTCCGCCAACGAAGACCTCGTTTTGTCCCGAGGAGAATGGATAAGACTGAATGTATATCGTCAATCTAGTCCGTTTTGTTGGGAAAGGGATCTTTCATAATGAGGTCAGCAAAACGAAAAGGGCGAGCTAAAGGCTAAAAGGATCATGCGCTGGATTGAAGAAATGCCCATGCTTCCGCCAATCTGACCCGGGTGCCGGGCTAAAATCAGGCTTTCGGATAAGAGAGGAACATGACGAGGTGAGAAAACAGAAGATTCTGATTGTCGATGACGACGAAGGCGTCAGAGAAATGCTGGCCGATTTCTTTGGAGTAATTGGTTATCAGTCAATCGTTGCCTCTAACGGCAAGGAGGCCCTCGGCCTGTTGGAGAAACATGACGTTTCACTCGTGATCTCTGATATCAAAATGCCGGTTATGGATGGCATTGAAATGCTGAAGCAGATCAAGAAGAAGCGACCTGATTTGATTGTGATTTTGATCACAGGATATGAGCCTGACTACTCTTGGAATTTGGCCAAGGAGGCTGGCGCGTGGGATTACGTCCGTAAACCTTTCAATATTGACGTAATCGAGAGAAAGGTGAGATTCCTCTTGGACAAAAAGAATGACGGGAGGGCAAGTGAAGGATAAACAACCGTTTATCTTACTATCGAAAGGTCTCCACCCAATGGACAAGCAATGGAAAGAAGAAGGCGACGAGATAGATCTGTTCTTCTCCGGCTTTGATAGAAATCTGAACCAGGCCGCCTTAAAGGAAGGCCTTCAGATTCAGCATGAAATAAGATGAGTACACCTGAGAAAATGCTCCCCTAACAGGTGTTTGGGCATTATGTCTTCCAAGTCCCCCCCGCTCAAGTAACACCGACAAAAAGAG
>Ga0209636_10004802_pt1 | contig 13817 bp, 13 predicted proteins | sample DeeMarSWOR152_54_FD_187464 | JGI IMG/M metagenome (GOLD analysis project Ga0209636, IMG submission 187464) | Marine sediment microbial communities from White Oak River estuary, North Carolina - WOR-1-52-54 (SPAdes) (version 2) | ecosystem: Environmental > Aquatic > Marine > Intertidal zone >...
AATAAACCCGCCACAAATCCTTCTAAAGGAACAAGCTTAAAAAGCTCAACCACCAGGAAGGATCCTCCCACTCCGCCTGCGCCGCCCATAAAAGCAATCATCAAGGCTTCTGAGATAAACTGAAGAAGCACATGTTTCTTTTTCGCCCCAATGGCCATTTTTATCCCGATCTCTTTGGTCCTTCTTTTGGCGGATACATACATGATGTTGGCTACTCCAACTCCTGCCACAATCAGAGTCAAACCCCCGATGATGGTCATAAAAATTTCAATGCCAAAGAATATTCTCTTCATCAGTTTATCTTCTTCGATCATATCCCACACGTTCAGCGCCTGAGCATCTTCAGGATCAAACTTATACTTCTCAGCCAGCACTCTATAGACTTCTTTCTTGATTGATTCTGTTTGAGTTGCATCCCTGGCTTTATAGATCAGGCGATCGAGGTATTTATCACCATAAATGGCTTGATAGGTTGTGAAAGGGATGGCTGCTTTTTGTGAATCCGGACCGTTATACATGCTGTTCTGCAGTTTATCTTTCATAACTCCGATGACCAAAAAAGGGATACTGTTTACTATTATGGTCTTTCCTACTGCTTTTCCTGGACCAAAGAGTTTGTCTTTCAAATCATTGCCTAAAAAAATCACTCGCCTTTTATTCTCCAAATCTATGGAGTTAATGAAACGGCTGCCTCGTTGGGGATGATACTTTCTCAATTCCCCGAAGGCTGGAAAAATCCCGATAACTCTCTCGGTTATGGTTTTGCGACCATAGATCATAGTATTGGAAGAACGATCATTTTCAGGGCTGATGAGTTCAATTCTGGGAATACGGCTGCGGAGGAGTTCAACATCTTCTTCACGCAGAAAAATCCGCCGGCCTTTTCCCAATCCTTTGTAAGGTTTAGATGTTTGACCACTATAGATGAAGATGATTCCCTCACCCAGGCCATGGGTAGATTTCATCATTTGTCTATTCATACCTTCTCCAAAAGCCAGAAGAACAACTATAGAAAAAGTGCCCCAGGCTAACGCCAGAATAGTAAGAGTGATTCTTTTTTTCTGGATCTTGAGTTCTCGGTAGAACATACGAAAAAGATAAAAAGCTTTCATTATCTTCCTTTAAGACCGAATCGCTTCTACAGGATTGAGGTTAGCAGCTCTTTTGGCAGGTCCGAATCCAGATATAAACCCAATCAAACCCAATAGAGCAACCGCAACTATGGCCACTCCTAGAGAGAGGGTGGGTCTTCCAATGTATTCTTCAACGCTACCTGCTGGAAAGACAGCGATGATTCCATAAGAAATACCCAATCCTATGGCTCCTCCTATCAAGGTGATCATCAAAGTTTCAAACAGAAATTGGGTGAGCACATATCCTTTCTTGGCGCCCAGGGCCATCTTCAACCCGATTTCCTTAGTCCTCTCTTCAACAACAACATTCATGATGTTGGAGACTCCTATACCTCCCACAATAAGAGTAAATGCTCCTACAAGCGAAAAGAAAATATTAAAGCCAATGCCCATAGCCATAAATATTTTTTCACTTTCCATCAGGTCCCAGATCCAGAGAGCCTCCCTGTCTTCAGGATGGAAGCGGTATTTTTTTCCCAGAACTTGAAGAATTCTCTCTTGGAGGAATTTGTTCTGGCGAGGATCATGTCCCTGGACAATCATGTTGCTGATGTATTTGTGACCAAAGATGGTGGAAAAGGTTGTTGCTGGGATATAGGTTGTGTATTCATCCCGGCCGCCATAAGATGAGTTCTGTGTTTTTTCCTTTAACACTCCTACAACCTGAAAAGGGATTCCATTAAGAGTAATATATCTTCCCAGAACAGAGTCTTCCTTAAAAAGCTCTTCTTTCACTTTATTTCCGAGAAATATGATCCTTCTTCTTTTCTCAATATCCACCGGATTGAGGAATCTTCCTTCCCTTGAAGGGATTGTATTCCTCATAACTCCATAAACCGGATAAACACCCCGAACATGAGCGGAATAGGTATTTTTTTGGTGTTTCAATTCCACACCCCATCGGGCGTATTCCGGACAGATATATTTAATCTGCTGAATTTCCCGTTCGAGAAGAAAAGCATCGTCTTCTCTGAAATAGAGCTGCCTTCCTTTACCCAATCCTTGAAAAGGTATGCTTGTTTTTCCGGGCCAGAGAATGATCAGACCTTCTCCTAAACCATGGAGATTCTTTTTTAGCTGTCTATTCAAACCAACGCCAAAGCCCAAGAGGAGGACGATAGAGATAGTTCCCCAGATAATCCCAAAAATAGTCAGGAAAGTCCTCAATTTCTGCGAGCGCATATCCCGTATGAACTGGGACAGGAACATCAATGATTTCATCTTTAATCCCTTAGCAGCCTAACAACTTATATTATCTCTTTGGGCGGTCTTTCAACGATTTCATCGCTTTCTTGCAATCCCTCTAGAATCTCGACATTGATTCCGTCACTCAGGCCGATTTTCACTTCATTATTCACGATCTCCCCTTTTTCATTCTTGATCTCAACGTAGTTCTTGCCATCTATGAACAGCACCAGCCTCTCGGGAATGAAGAGTGTATTGGCTGATTTATTAATCACCAGTTTAGCGTTGGCAGAATAACCTGCTCTGATAATCTTCTCTCCTCTTTGAGTTAAATCGATTTCCACATCAAAGAGAGTGGCGTTCTCTTTTTGCTTTGCTTTAGGTGAAATCTTGGTCAATTTTCCCCTGACTTTTTGGTCTGGGATGGCTCCTATTTCAAGCTCGGCAGCCATTCCCTCCTCGAGTTTTCCCACATCAATCTCATCCACAGTTCCTTTGAAAAACATGCTCTTCAAATCGGCTAGGATGAGGAGTTCTGTTCCGGCTTGGTAGGAAGTCAAAGGAACAACTGGATCTCCTTCGTTGACTCTTCTTTCTAATATTGTCCCTATGACAGGAGACTTGATCACAGTATCAATCTGACGATCGGCAATCTTTGTCCTTCCTATCTCAATCAAAGCCAGCCTCTCCTGGGAGAGATTGTATTTCAGCTTTAGGGCTTTGTATTCATTCTCAGCCACGTCGTACTCCTTTTGAGAAACTAATTTTTCCTCGAGAAGTTTTTTCATGCGGTCGTACTCATTGTTTGCTTTTTCCAGATTAACAGATGCGATTTCCACATTCCTTTTAGCTTCGGCAAACTCGAGAGGAGTGGGGTCAGGCTTGATTTCTATCAGCGCCTGCCCGACTTGAATTTCGTCTCCCACTTCCACATAGACCCTTTTTACAATACCGGATATCTTTGATTTGACTGAAATTTCTTTCTGAGGTTCAATACGCCCTATGGCCAGGGCCTTTTCTATGATATCGCCTCTCTGGACTTTAATCATCCTGATTCCGTTGTTTTTCCCATTGCTTGAACTTTTGGCTGCCAGAAAGATCACAGCAGCAATCACGAGCACACTTATCAGGGGAATTAGTATTTTCTTAAGCATAGAAGCCTCCTCTGGTAGTCATTTCATATATATATACGAATATATAAAGATAAAGGTTCTCCAAAATTAAACTCGTTTCCTTTTAAGATTCTCTTAGGATGATGTTTGAGTAGGTTACAACCAGGGAGCCCGTCAAATAATTTTTGCTACCCTGGGAGTTTAATCAATATAGAATGGTTCCCTTTCCTATGGCGGAAAATATTTTTGGACTTTTTAACCTTTGCTCTTGGTCTGTTTACCCTTCGACCTCGATATCATAGGGAAAGCTTTCCCACAATCCATGAAGATTGCATCTTTCCTTGGCTATCAAGGGATGGGCATGATCTAAAGCCACACTGAATTTCACCTTGGGTTCGGTAAGCCGAGGAACTAGGTCTATCCTCGCCAAAAAAGTGTCACCAGAATAGAGCTCAATCCATTCGATGTAATGGGCATTTTCATTAGGGTGCTTCAGGTGTTCTCCAACTTTGACCGAAACCTCGAAAGGCTCCCCTTTTTTGACTTTCGAAGGAGCCTCGATCACTGGCGTGTGCTTTTTCTCCAGATCAGACATCTGGTCTACGTTTTCTGATTTGGCTTTATTAATACCACAGAAAATATCATCTTCACACATCCTATCCTCCCTAAGGTTTAATTTTTTTTATTTTTTCTTGTATTTCAGTGGATGTATCAGTCTTAAATTAAATTAGCATTAAAAACTGCGAGTGAACCTGTCTAGGTATTCTTTTTTTGTTTCTTCTCCTGCTGTTTCTTCCAGTAATCCAGGCATTCGGTGTCACAAAAATGATGCACATATTCTTGGCCTTCAGCATGAAGAGCCGCAGCTTTGGGAATTATTTTCTTGCAGACATGGCAGGAAATCTTCTCCATATCGTTTTTCATTTTCTATCCTTTCAAAAAATTATTAATCTGTATTAGACTGTTTCTTATTTTTCAGCTTAAAAAATAGCCAGTTTTTATCATCTTTATCCTTTGCCTTAAGCTTTATCAAGCAGTATTTTCCTCTTAGCTTTTTCCCTCTTATCTCCAGGACTCTTTTGGAAGACTCAGTTTCAAGAGGGATATAATCGCCCTTATCCCAGAGCTCGACCTTTCCTGCTCCGTATTCTCCTTCAGGTATAATTCCTTCAAAATCTTCATAGCCTAAAGGATGGTCCTCTGTCTGAACAGCTAATCTCTTTACTCCTTCTTCCAAAGGAGGAGTTTTTGGAATTGCCCAGCTCTTGAGAACCCCCTCTTCTTCAAGACGCAAATCAAAATGGAGGTGAGAAGCTTGGTGACGCTGAATCACATAAGCCAGACTTTCGGAGCTTCTCTTGGCATTCAGGTTCTCAGGTTTTGGCTCGGGCGTCTTGCTGAAGTTCCTTTTTACTTTATATTCCTTTAAACTCAAGGTTCCTTTTCCTTAAACACAAAAATTATAAAACTTATAAAGACCTAACCCCAGTTATCGGTGCAAGAAGCACCTTTCACTCTCCATTTCTCCAGGCCTCCGGGTAACAATCATGGCCAAGTGGAATTCATCAGCTCTAGCGATGACTTCCTGGTCTTTTAAAGAGCCCAAAGGATAAATAACAGCCGTTATTTTGTTTTTGGCTGCAAGCTCGACCACATCCGGAAAAGGCATGAAGGCATCAGAAGCCATAACACACCCTTCAGGGCCGTAGCCGCGCCTTGAAAACTGAATGGCATTCTGGGCTGCATCTATTCGGCTTCGCTGTCCTGACCCTATTCCATGGACTTTATCCCTGGTGCCGATAACAACCGCATTAGACCTTGTGTAGACGGCCACAATCCAGTTGAATATGGCTGCCTCCATCTCCTCTTGAGTTGGTTTTCTCTGAGATACGACATCTAAATAGTCAGGAGAAATAACCTTGGAGTCGAATCTTTTCTGAATAAGAAGACCACCAGCTAATCTTTTGAACTCAAGCCCATTATCCCGAGCTTTTTCTTCAAGGGATGCTCCCATTTTCACAACTCTTAAAACCTTTCTCGAAGCCAGGATCTCCAGAGCTTCAGGCGTAAATCCTGGAGAATAGATAACTTCGATATTTCTCTGGCTCTCAACCAAGAGTTCAGCCAAGTCTTTGCCGATTTCATAATTGAAAACAATAACACTGCCAAAATTAGAAAGAGAGTCGCATTTCCAGGCTTTCTCAAAAGTCTTGACTGGTTCTTTGCCCATGGCTACACCACTCGGCATCTCATGCTTAATCAAAGTGCAGATCAATTCGTCTCTGTAGATTTCGGTCAGTTTTTTGGTGAGCCTCTGCCCGAGATCCATATCAGCCACGTTTATGTAACTCAATCCTTTTATCCCTTCCTGCAGAATTTCCAGGTGGGCCATATTAGGCCCAGAAGCTTCCTCCTCCTGATAAAAAGCAGCAGGATAACCAGGATTTTCTCCATACCTCAAGGAAAGCCTTTTCCTGAATTTCTGGCCCCCGACTTGGAAAGTCTCAGGGAATTCTTCTTTGATTTTCGTTTTGTATTGATCTCGCCTTCTTTTATCCAAGCTTTTCATTTTTCTATCCTTTCCCACCTGTTGATGATATGGGCTTCAAATATATTTTTGTCCAAATTCCTGGAAAATATACAAGCTACGGCTACTCTGAAATCTTTTTTCTTCCTTTGAGGGCTTAAAGCTCGATAAACTGCTTCAGCAACCTGCTCGGCTTTTTGATCTGGGAAATTGACCTCGAGCGGTTCTCCTTTGAAAGATGGCAAGGGTTCTTTGTTCTCTCCATTATAAGTGGTTATCATTCTGCCTTTGCCTGGAATCAAAGGAAATTCAAAAATAGACTTCACTGCGGATCCGTCTGAAGTTCTTTTGATGATACTGAGCGCGGCTTTATCTTGAGAAAGAATACAGCCGCTTATGCGGGGAGTGAAATTGGGTGCATCCGGTTCATAGTCCCATTGCTTTAAAGAATAGAGAAGAACCTCTCTAGGATTCTTGGTTTGCGAAATCATCTTTATTATATCTTCTGTCTGTTTACCGTTACTGACAGCGATGCCTTTATCGACCCAAATAGCCGGATAAACAAGTAAATCTAGCTTTCCTTTTTGGAGTGTAGCCAAGTCTGTCAGCTTAGTCCAAACCGCGCCATTATCTATGACCAGTTTCCGAGCTTGACTGGATGGGGATCTGCCTGTGATGCCATAGACAACGATGATGTTTTCTCCAGATATATCTTTGCCGATGATGATAATCCTTCCCGGATACTCCATAGCTTCAAGACTTTCAAGACCTTCTCGCATCGAACTTCCTCTAATCCTTGGGTAAGATAGCATAGGGAATATTTGAAGTCAAAAATGAAAAAATTTTCCTCTATGAAATTAGAAAAGTTATAAAATGTTTTTGGGAATGGCTTCGCTCCGTTCAGATTTTTAACGCCATTCTCTTTTCGGCCTTCTCGGCTGCTGCGTAACTCGCCTCGCTCAAACATACTCGCATGTCGACTGTCGTCGACTCCCCTCGAAAACAGAAATCCGAAGGCTAAATCTTCAATGGTCGCTTCTTCCATTCCCAAAAAACTTTACCTTCATGGGAAGGAAAAAGTTTGCCTTAGAAAAGAAGTTCTTGTCTAATTTTTTTCATTGGGATAGAATTTTTCATTCCATGAGGAGAAGTTACCATGAGAAAAAAAGTCTATCCTCCAGAAAAAGCCTATAAGAATCTGGAATTTTTAGTTTCCCATGAAGCTCGTACGGTGAGGATTCTCTGCGAGTATTTGGAGCCAGAAGCCAGACTTCGAAAATTGAAAGTCAACAATACAGTCCTTTTTCTCGGATCTTCCAAGGCTGATCCCAAAGATAAAGATTCTCCCCTCACTAAATATTATTGGGAGGCAGAAGAGCTTGCTCACCGACTCGTCAAATGGGCGATTAAGCTGAAACCCAAAGGGAAGAATTTTGTTATCTGTACTGGAGGCGGTCCAGGCATCATGGAGGCGGCCAACCGAGGAGCAGCCCGTGCTGGGGGGAAATCGATAGGGATGAATATTTCTATCCCTTCTGAACAATATCCCAATCCCTATATATCTCCTGAACTTTCTTTTTTGTTTCATTATTTCTTCATGCGCAAATTCTGGTTAGTCTATGAAGCCAAAGCTGTGGTAGCTTTTCCTGGCGGTTTTGGAACTTTAGATGAAGTTTTCGAAACTCTTACTCTGATCCAGAGTGAAAAGTTAGCCAAAGGCGATATTCCTGTCATTCTCTACGGAGAGGAATATTGGCGAGAAGTCATCAATTTTGATGCCCTCCTGAAATACAAGAATATCTCGCCTGAAGACCTGAAGCTTTTCTGCTTTCATTCAAATCCAGAGGATGCCTTTTCTTACTTGAAGAAAAGACTCGAGGAGTATCTACTGGAATCGGATTAAGTCTTTTTGCTACTTCCTTCAGCCAAAATTTTTAATTTGACTCTTCGGCTGAAGTACCAAAAGAGAAAAAGGCCAAAAATAATCCCTCCTATATCAGCGGCTACATCCAGAATATCACTCTCGCGGCCAGGCACAAAGTAATGATGAATTTCATCCGAAATAGCCAAGAGAGTGGTGGTGATAAAGGTCAAGACAGCCTTTGTTTTAAGAGTGATGGCGAGGCTTTTGAAATAGCCGAAAAAGATAAGAATTGCCAGAAAAGCAAATTCCAGAAAATGAATTCCCTTATCAAAATGAGGCACATCCAGTTCGATATTATAGCTTCTTTGAGAGAAATAGAAGAGCAAAGAATAATAAAGAACAGCAGGAAGGAAATAAATAATTTTTCTCATGGAGGTGTATTTTATTAAAAATGAAATCATTTCGCCAGAACTTTAGATTGATAGCAAGCATCTCATTATCTATGATATCTGAAGTCTATGGGTTGGGTTTTAGGAATGGTTTCAGATTGATATCAGGGGGCTTGACTTCATCAGAATTCATGTGTTCAAATTTAAAACTAAATGTATCCCTTAGAGATATGAGATGATTCGATTCCAGTCAATAATAAAGAATCCTGTATGCCGATTAGGAAGATGATTATGAAAGAATCTTTTGTCTATTTAGTTTTCAGCTTATTAAGCTGTTGTATTGTCCTCATGACTTCCTGTGCTCGGAGCAAGTATCTGCCAAGGGGAAATGTTCAGACTGGTGTAGCTTCCTGGTATGGTCCGAATTTCCACGGCAAGACAACCTCGAGCAAGGAGATATTCAACATGTATGATCTGACAGCTGCCCATAATACCCTTCCCTTCGGAACCTATGTCATGGTTACCAACCTGGAGACTGGAAAATCTATCAGGGTCCGGATAAACGACCGAGGCCCCTTTGTCAAAGGAAGAATCATCGATCTTTCTTACGCTGCGGCAAGAGTTCTGGGTATGATTGGCCCAGGAGTTGCACCTGTAAGGATTGAGGTTTTGAATCGAATCTCGCCCCCGAAATCATCCCAAATTTATTCGGTGCAGGTGGGAGCTTTTATTTCCAAAGAAAATGCCGAGGACCTAAGCCTTCAACTCAAGAAGAAATACCAAAACGTTTATATCTCAACTTTTTCTACAGCCAATCAGGTTTATTACCGAGTAAGAATTGGAGCTAAGAGCCTTGATTCTGCCCATGAAATCGCTCGCCAGCTCCTTGAGGAAGGCTATACAGTTATTGTCCTGGAAGAATACTAAACCAATTTTTCACTTTGGCTTTCTTTTGAATAGATAAGCAATTTCTGCAAATTTATTTTCTTGGCCGTCATGAACAGCAAATTTTCCATCGCTCCACATTGAAGCTGCTCCATATTGTCCCTTCTTGTTGATAGCATAAAATTTAAGGCCAAAACGAGGAAGTCCTTCTATATTTAAAAGACGGGGCTGGAGCTTTGATTTTTCAGCTATTCTTTTCAGTGATTGGAGACAGGCCTCTTCTGGAGAATATCCCCTTCTCATGAAGTCAACCACAGTAAAGCTTCCACAGTTGAGGATATTGGCTTCTCCCCTGCCTGTCGAGCCTGCAGCTCCAACATCATTATCCACATACAGACCTGCGCCAATGATAGGCGAATCCCCGACTCTTCCTGGAATTTTAAAATAAAACCCGCTGGTGGTCGTCACTCCAGCTAAGTCGCCTTTTCCATCGATAGCAATACAGTTAATTGTTCCATGGTAAGTCAGGTAGGACTCTAATTCGGGCTCAACCTCTTCTTTCTCAGGCGGAAACCAGAAATCTCTGTTGGAGAGATTCTCTTTTCTTTTGAGCCAGATTTCTCTTGCTTTTGCTGTGAGCAGGTTTTCTTCCTTAAAGCCGTGGGCTCTGGCAAATTTTAAAGCTCCCTCTCCAACGAGAAGAGCATGGTCTGTTCTCTCCATGACGAGCTTGGCCACTTTAGAAGGAGTCTTTATGTTTCTTAAGCTGGCAACTGCTCCAGCATTATGAGTCGGACCGTGCATCACTGAGGCATCAAGCTCAACAACTCCTTCCTCATTGGGGAGTCCGCCGTATCCCACTGACATTTCCTCAGGATCTTCTTCAACAATGTTCACTCCTGCTATGACTGCATCCAGAGGATCGCCCCCTTTTTTCAGAAGCTCCATAGCTTTTTCAGTCGCTCTTAAGCCGTTGCCGCTTGCTACGGCCTTCATCCTAGAGGCAGCCTCTTCCCCACTTCCCAAGCTTTTTCTACCAGCTAACATAGACGTTGCGCTCAGGCTTATTCCAGCTTTCAGAAAATCCCTTCTGGAGAGCTTACTCTTCATCTTGCCTCCTTTTTCATCTTCGATTTCTCTTAAATTAACCAAATTGTCCCAGAGAATCAACAGAAAATTCATTTATCATTCTTTACTTCCTAGTCTTGTTTAGGTTAAACTGCTTTCTTTTCGGATGAAAAAAAGAGTTCTTTTTTCAGCCTCTATCTTCCATTTTCTCAATGATGCTTCCAGCGTCACTGTTCCCATGATTTTTCCTTTACTCTACAGCCAGAAATTCATCATCGAGAATTATTCCCACATCGGCATCTTATCTTACCTTGGGCTAATGACGACTTTTATCTTCCAGATTATTGTGGCCAATCTTTCTGATAAATTTGAGTATAAAAACTGGCTGTTATTGAGTTACTTAGGTATTTGTATATCCCTTTTCTTGCTTACTTTTACTTCTGTTTTTGCGACCTTTCTTGCCGTTTATCTTATTTTTAGAACCTTCACCAGCTTCTACCATCCTGTTGGAGTTGCCTGGGTCTCCAAAACTCATCCCGGACAAAGAGTTGACTTTGCCATGGGAGTCCAGAGTGGAACAGGAAATCTTGGGGTTCTTATTGCTTTCATCACTGTTGGCTACCTGGCTCAAAATTTTAACTGGAAGCTTCCTGTCCTAGTCTGGGCCTTGGCAGGATTTCTGTTGGGGACAGTGAGTTTTATCTCTGCGAAAAAGACTTACACAAAGAGTAGACAATTTTCCAATCCTGATTTTTCCTCCTGGATGAAAACACTAAAAACCATCAGAATCTATATTCTGGCTTTTGTTTTTGGAGGAGCATGCTGGGGGACAACAGTTTATTTTGCTCCCTCTCTTCTCCATCACAAGTTCGGTATTCCAATGGGAAAGACAGGGCTTTATCTGGCTCTCTGGATAGGTCTGGGAACAGTAACCAATTATTTATTTGGCTACCTTAGTCAGCGTTTGGGACGATTCAAAATTGCTCTCTTTGGCTTCTTTGGCTCTTCTTTGTCTTTATTTATCCTTGGTATGGCAACTCAACCAACTCTAGCTATAATTAGTCTCCTGTGTTTTGGGACTTTTCTTTTTCTTATTTATCCTGCTTTCAATTCATTTGTCGGGAATGTCGTTCCTTCTCAGAATCAAACTCAAGCCTTCAGCATCACTGCCAATACCCAAGTTCTGACAGGAGCAGTAGTGAACCTCATCGCAGGATTTCTCTCGGATAAGTTCGGGATAAGCTCACCCTTCCTTTTGCTGGGCATAATGGGGATCCTTATCTCGGCCTATTTTTTCTTCATGAAGTCAAGAGTCCATACCTTTGGAAACGGTTAGACTCCTATTTAGAGTCTTAAATCTCTTGATTCGACTAGAATTTGATCTTAATTCCAGCTCTAACTGAAAAACCAGTGAGGTCGATCTCTCCTTCTCGAATATTTCTTTGGAATGATGTTTCAGTGGGCATTTCATCGTCAAATTTTATCCGAGGATACTCGTTCCCTGTGTCAATTGAGCGCCATTCATAATACCAGAGAGTCGAATTCTCGATGACTCCCTCCTCATGACCGAAGAACTCTCTTTTCCAATTGTAATCTCCTTTAAGGCTCTTGAGCTTTGCATATCTTCCGAATCCTTCAATCACCACAGCCAAGTTTCTTAAAAAATTGAACTCAAAACCCAAGCTGCCCTGGAATCCAACAGCGTTAGATTTTGCCTCCCAATTCTCTTCATAATCATGATATTCTGAATCCCAACTGTAGTGCCATTTGACTGTTCCCAGGTAATAGCCAATTCCAGCATTCACAGTGAAATTCATTATTTTTGCCAAAGGTAAACCAACATATAAACCAAAGGTTAAGGGAATTGCTGTTACTTTTGGATTGGCCGTATCTTTATAAGGAGATCCGTCCCAGATGACATCCATGGTGGTTTTCTTGTTGGCTTGAATATAACCCCCTCCGAGTGCTATTCCTATTCGAGGAGTAAAGTGGATAATTAATTCTCCTCCAAAATCAAAGCCCCAATGGACAGGCTCCAATTCTTCCTCCATATCAACATTGGACAGATCCCGGTAATAATTTGAAGTTCCTCGCAGCGCATCATTTAAGTCGCTGATAAGCATATGAGTCAGTCCGCCATGGATTTTTAAGCTGAATTCAATTCTATGAACAATAATGGGCTGAGGAGCATGATAAGGTGGAAGTTGCAGAGGCCTAGGCGGCAGGAGAGGTGTTGGTTGTTCGATAGGTTCAGGCAGTGGAGGACTTGGTTTTTCTTCCCCAGGCTTCACTTCAGCGGGTTTTTTGGTTAGGAGTTCAACTGCGCGGGAATGAATAAACCCGGTCAGAGTGAATTCCTTCTCAACGGGGGGTAGAATCACTCTAAACCACTCCCCTACCTGTAGATCTGACTCCAAAATCTCACCCTTTCGGCATACACTTAAAACCGTACTCTCTGCATCGGGCTTCAAGTGAATATTGGCTTTTTCAACAACTACGCTTAGTTTTAATTTTTCGGCTTGACTTAAGCCTGGCAAGAGCAGCACAACCACTAGGCAAATCCCAGAGATAAATCGTTTATTTTTTTCTCTCATTTTCCTTTCTTGATTTGGCTATTCTCCATTCTTTTAAATCATTGATCATAATAATTAATATCCATAATTTTTATTTGTTATCCACCAAGAATAAGTCTTAAGAAAAAGCAGGACTTCATAGGAGTATATTCTGGCGATAACTTTAGTCTTCAGATATTCAGATTTATTTTATTTGAAACTGATCTTAATCCCTATTCTGATTGAAAAGCCTGTAAGATCGACTTCCCCTTCCCGGACATTCTTAATGTATAAAGTTTCTTCCGGTTTTTCATCATCAAAGTCTATGCTAGGATAATTGTTTCCCGTTAAAGAGGACTGCCACTCATAGTACCAAAGAGTGGCGTCATTAATGCTTTCCTCTCCATGAAATCCAAAATATGTCTCTTCCAGGGTGTAATCCCCTTTTAAGCTCTTCAGCTTGGCATATCTTCCAAATCCTTCAATGACCAGGGCAATTTTTGATGAGAAATTGAACTCAAGACCTAAACCTCCATGGAATCCGAGGGCATTGGATTTGCCCTCCCAATTTTCCTCGAAAACATCAAATTCAGAGTCCCAACTGTAGTTCCACTTGAATGTTCCCAAGTAGTATCCTAATCCAAGATTGGCAATGAAACTTATTTTTCTTCCTAAGGGAAAGCCAAAATAACCACTCAAGGTGATGGGAATAGCCGAGACTTCAGGACTAGCAGTGTCTTGATATGAATAAATTGGCCAAGTGTTATTGACCGTGCTTTTACTGTCGGTTTGAATATACCCTCCTCCCAAACCTATTCCAAATTGTGGCCCGAAATGAATAATAATTTCTCCTCCAACATCAAATCCCCAATTAAGGGGCTTGAACTCACCTCCAACATCAGCACCTCGATCATTCCAATAATCAGCAGTTCCCTGCAAATGATCATTTATATCACTGGCGAACATATAATTCATTCCACCATAGAATTTCAAACCAAAATAAATCGAAGGACCAGTAGAAGGCTGATATCTCTCGTATAAGCGCTGTTGCTCATTTGATTTTCCGGCATGAATGAGCCCTGGCAGAAGCAGAACAAATGAT
>Ga0209636_10004803_pt1 | contig 13817 bp, 13 predicted proteins | sample DeeMarSWOR152_54_FD_187464 | JGI IMG/M metagenome (GOLD analysis project Ga0209636, IMG submission 187464) | Marine sediment microbial communities from White Oak River estuary, North Carolina - WOR-1-52-54 (SPAdes) (version 2) | ecosystem: Environmental > Aquatic > Marine > Intertidal zone >...
ACAAAAGGCCCAGATGCAATTTTCAGATGTGCGACTATGATCATGCTAAGCTCAAAGAGGGTGGTGATGCCATGCTATCGCGGAGCTTTCGACTTGGCATGCTCCTCAACGGGATTGACATGTCGCCTTCCATAGCTATGACATCCTCGGCACATTCCATGGAGGATGTGGCTAAGACAGCAGCCGCGTTCGACGCTACCATAACTCAGATGAAAAAGGAAAGGCTTATAGTCCCGAAGTAAGCATCCGCCGAAGCTCCTCCGCATCCGGGCTGTGAGCCTCAGCTACCTCTGCGGTTATGAGGCTGGCATTTACCATGCCCCTTAGATACTGGTTCATGGCCTGCATTCCGCTTTGCCCACCTGTCTGGATAACCGAATACAACTGGTGCGTTTCGCCCTTCCTGATGAGATTTTTTATTCCCGGCGTGGCAAGCATAATCTCCAGTGCTGGCACTAGCCCCGAGCCGCTGGCGCGTGGCAGAAGCTGTTGAGCGATCACCGCGCGCAGCGCGCCGCCCAGTTGTGTGCGTATTTGCTGCTGCTGATGTGGGTGAAATAGATCGACGATCCTGTCCACTGCCTGCGGCGCATCCAATGTATGCAGCGTGGTCAGCACCAGATGGCCAGTCTCCGCGGCAGTGATTGCCATCTCCATCGTTTCCAGATCTCTCATCTCACCTATCAGTATAACATCAGGATTGTGGCGGAGGACGTGTTTCATGGCTGTCTGAAAGGATCTTGTGTCATTGGCGACTTCCCGCTGTGTTACTATACTGCTTTTGTGCTGATGCAGGAATTCGATAGGGTCCTCAATAGTCACGATGTGACATTTGCGCTTGGTGTTGATAATATCTATCATGGCAGCCAGTGTGGTGGATTTCCCACACCCGCTTGGGCCTGTAATTACCACCAGCCCAGATGGAGCCATAGCAAGTTGAGCCACGATGTTCGGCAGCCCCAATTCCTCCAGGGATGGGATCACAGATGGGATGACCCTGAATGCTGCTCCTGTAAAACCTTTCTGTCTATACAGGTTCACGCGGAACCGACCGATCTGGCCGTGATCATAGGCAAAGTCGAGATCAGAATCGTCTTCAAAAGTATCTCTTTGTTGATGCGTCAAGATAGAGTAGATCAGGTATCGGGCTGCTTCAGGATCAAGCGGCTCATAGTCCAGATCCACCAGTTCGCCGTCAATTCGGAGCACCGGTGGGCGGCCGACTGTAATATGCAGATCTGATGCGCGCTTCTCCACAGCCATCTTTAGCAAATCCATCATATTCAACTGTTGTTGCATATCTCAATGTCTCCGTGACGGGTGATTTGATTTCTGATTTGTGATTTTCGATTGGCTAAACCGTACGGTTACTCCGGCAATCGAAAATCTGAAATCAAAAATCAAAAATTCCCCTGTCACTTGTCACGCGTTACGCGTCACTCTAGTTCAGACCCAAAATCCGTATGTTTGAATCCCGAACGCTATACCAATTATAGTCCATATACTGCCAGCAGTAAACTCGCCGAGTATCAATCCCAGGAAGAACGGTATGGCGAGCCGATGAACCCTCAGCCCGCCGTACTTGAGAATGATCCACTTGAGAAGCCAACTGGTAAAAAGGCATGACCAGATGACATTCATCCCCCAACTGGTGGTTATAGCGAACCCGGCGGGGTGAAAAGGCCACCAGAAAAACCGCATCCGCATCATCATGAGGAGGATAGTGAACAGGAAACCAATAATAGTGAATACCGTCCGCGGGTAATCGGTGGCAGAAAGAGTTACGAGCCAACCCTGAAGCCGATCGTATGGCTCTCTCCCAAAGGCGGTCAGCGACGGCCAGGGGACGCGTACCTCCATGCCCATCCGGTAGCCTCGATCTATAAGCGCCCAGAACGCCGATAAAGACCCCAGAGCCGTCGCCAACATCATCGCCATCACCAGACGTTTGTTGCTTGTTCTCGTCCTCTCGGCTAGTTTAAACCCTTCCAGTTGATGGGGCATAGGATGGCTTCTATATGCCCTGTTGATAAACCAGAACATGGAGAACATGGTCAGATTGCCAGTACCCAGCCTGCGCGTGCCCAGAACCCTGACCAGGATCTGATCTGGTCCGGAGTAATGGAGGTCGTGTACAGGTGAACCTAGCTCCGCGCGCATTCGTGTGACGGCGGTGGATATTGCAAAGTAGATCGCGAAGAACGCAAGGATCACTATTGTGGACATTCCAGCCGCAGATTTGTAGAAAGATGATACACCGTACCTGGAGCAAAAGAAGATGATGAACACCGTGCCTCCAATTATCCCCAATACGGCCATTCTGTATCGCATAGGTTCGTCTGAATCATCCATGCCTGTTCTGTACCCGACGACTTTCTTGAATACCTCTTTGACATGGTTTCTACTTACCCAGAGGGCGATCACAGCCAATGCCAGGTATCCCCCCGATGCCTGCTCGGTCATGTATGGGAACCCGGGCAAACTACGTAAGCCCATCGCGCTGCCGATAACGCGCTGCATTCTCCAGAACCAGAAGAAGAACCAGCATGAGAACGCGAGATCCAGAGGTATGAAGAATCCCAACCCTATGGCGAACGGGTAAAATGAGATGGGTATACTCCCCATCGCGTTCCAGGGCTTGTCAGTGAAAACTGTTATAGAACGCACCCTGGTGCGTATCTCCGGGATGGCTGGAAAGAAGGAGTTCAAACCATTGATGACGGCCAGTGTCGCCGCGATCGCGAAACCGATCCACATGAATTTGCTTTTAAAGAAATTCATGTTGGGATTGGTCATTTCCAGCGGGAGTTGGATGATGGGGTAGCTTAGTTTCTCCGCTTGAGTCCACTGCCTCCTCACGATAACATTGATGCAGAGCATGACAAAGACCAAGGCAAAGATGAACGCGCTCCACCACAGCACAGGTTGAAGCCATGCTTTAACCTGATCGGTCGTATATAAGTTTATCTCGCCATTGTAGTAGCCGTCCAATGCCGATGTGTCGTCCACAGTCAGCCATCTTGGAAGATACTGGTGGAAAAGCTCCGCCCACTCGTTCTCGGGCGTAGCGAACCAGTAAGCGTGACCCAACATGGGAACCAGGATTTCTAGCATGTCATGGCCGGCGATGCCCGATGCTAGAGAGAGCATTATGTATATGACGAGGAGTTCGCTCTGGCTTAGAGTGTGTCCCGGCAGGAATTTCTTCAGGAGCAAGTTGAGAGCTATCAGGACGGATATGCTGAATATAACGTTGAAGAAAAGCGATATGGTAACAGGATGGCCGGAATATCGAATCACCTCCATCTCTATGACCCAGTAACAGTTTACAGGTATCAGTATAATAGCAATTATCAAAGAGCGGAGGGTGACTCCCTGATAGGGGCGAGGGAAAGAGGAGACAGGGAGACGGCGGGACGGGGAGAATCCCTCTTGCCCCTTTGTCTCCTTGTCCCCTTGTCTCCATTGCACTATCCCCATGCTCCACGCCTGCGTGATCCGATAGAGGGGTATGGGGAATTTTCCCCATGGCGTACCTTTACCGATGCAAAGACTTTACAGCGCCCCAGGTGCTGGATAGCTTGCCCTGACCGGCCACAGATATGGCAGATTCCCATCCTTCTACTAGGCTTTTGATTTCATCGGCGTCCAGAGCCCTGTTGAATATGACGATCTCATCCATCCCGCCCATATATGTTTCGCTGCCGTATTTCAGTTGCAGTTGATCCCCGGGAGTCGCGATATCCCCTGACCACCCACCGTTGAATGCCGCTCCGCCATCAGTCAGAAGCTCCTCTTCTGCTACCCCGTTAATATAGAGCTTCATAACCTCGCCGTCGTATGTCCCAGCGATGTGGTACCATTCCCCCTGCTTGAGTTCAGTCTTGCCATAGGCACCGGGACTGAGGCCGCTTGTGGTCCATATTCTGAAGGACCAGCCATCGGGTACTGGCTCGCTGGTGGATTGGTCTTCTAGCAGGAACGCGTTCTGTCTCCTGATACCTGTATCGGAAGTTGAATCAACCCGGAACCATCCAGCCACGGTTAGGGCTTCTTTTATACTGTTTACGCTGTCCGACGTTTGAACGACAACGCTGCCTGCCGAAACTGCTATACCATCGCCGAACTTACCCTCTCCCCAATCGAAATTACCAGTAGCGTCGTTCCCATTGCCCGAGGAATCTATCATGGCATCACCACTGCCCTCGTCGCAGAGCCACAGGCCCACCAATGCGGGATCATCAGGATCCAGCGACCATGAAGCTGTGCACACGCAAAGTATAGCCAGAAAACATGCAACCGTTACCAAACACTTCATGACCATAACTCACCTCCATTTCAGCTCTTCTAACAATCACCAGAGCTTACACACCCCAACCGCTACCTTATCATAACACAACATAAGTGAAATATCAAACTCTTTTTGCGCACCCCTACCTGTGGGAGCGGTATCCCGACCGCGATATCGAGTGCAGGAGCACTCTCCCACGTTCAATCATTCTGCGCACCTATATAGTAACCTTTGGTGCTAGTTGGTAATAGCCCTTTATGAGATGAGGGTCTACGGATAGCCGTCCGTAGAGACACGGCATGCCGTGTCTCTACAGCAACCTAGCAGCATGTTCTACGTTAAAATACAAAGCCTTGAGTTAGATTCTTGCCTGAGACTTTCAGCGTTATGACTTTCTCTTTGCCTGCGCCTACCGTGACTGTGAATTCCAGTGTATTTCCGTCCTCCTTCCTGTAATCGTGGTTGCTTTCGGCGCTCTCCCAGAGGTCGTTAAGGCGTATCCGCACGATGACCTTCGCCGCGTCCTTCTTGTGGTTCTTCACCGTCACTTTGTAAGACTCTTCTGTGTCATATACGGCGATCTTACCATAAACATCCCTTTGGACATTGACCTGGCGCTGCTCGGCGACGGCCCTCTCGACCTCTACATCTCTGGTATCTCCAGTATGCAGTTTCACCTCATCGCCACTGGGGACGAAGCCGATCCTGTCCTCGCCCAGGAAGGCTATGCTTCCGCTCTTATCTTTCTTATAGATCCTGACCTTGCCTGCCAGGAGTAATTCACCCCTGCCGTTCTTGAAGACATATTGCACAGCAACCTTATCGCCGAACTTCGTCGGGTCGGAAGTATATGTCTTCTCTGTGGGCACCTGCGGCATGGTGAAAAGCGTTATTTTCTTTGATTCCCGGCTTTCCAATGACTGGACGAACGGTTCGCCGACTTCCAATGCTATGGATGCGTCTTCGTATTTATCCTGTGTCCCATTGGTCACAGTCACTTCCGCCTCGAGGTTGAGGGACGTCTCGTCGTCGTTCACCAGAGCCGTGTAGTCGCATCTCCAGGATATTCCATCCACCTTGTATGCGATCCTGATGGGTAGTTCCATGGGTTTCGCGCTCCGCACATCCCACATAAGCGAATTCTTCGAACCAGGTGGAATGGACATGGAACCAAAAGTGACCGATTCAGCGCCCTCCAGTATCTGGATCTGAACTGTGTCCATATCTATATCCATATTTGACCAGTCGAACTGGACCGCGTTCTCGCCTTCCTTGACGGTGACTGTACGACCTTCCTGAACCAGAGCGTTATTATTTCTATCTATGGCTATCGCAACGTATTCCCTGACCGGCACAGTGACCAGCTCGATCCTCGCGCCGGGATCTTCTGCCGGTAGTAAGAGAAACAACAGTATTGCCATAAGTACGAGGGCGGGCACGGAGGCACCGCCCCTACAAACGAAATTGCGTCTCATCTTCGCCACCCCCTCTCTATCTACCCTGTAGTCTTACTTCATATCTTATCATATATTTCCCGCCGGCTGGCAATTTCAGCTTGAACTCTATGGAATGAGCATCTTTTTGCTCATACTCATCGCTCGACGAAAGGATCTCCCAGTCGCGGTCCAGGTTCTCCTTTATCTCAAGATTCACGTCCTCGGTCTTGTAGTTCTCGATCTCGAAGGTATACTCCCTCTCCGTATCGAATCGCACCAGCCTTTTGTCCTTGTCGAATTGCAGATTCACACGCCTAATGTTCATCTGCCTCTTCTTGACTTTGACTTCCGGGTCGGGACCCATGCTGAGCTTGACTTCCTTGCCTACGGGAGCAAAATCCATATCCGCCTCACCGATGTAGGATGATACGGCACCAGATTCATCCTTTACTCGCAGAGCTTTAATATTCCCTCTGGGCAGCGGCTCTTCCCCCAGATTGTGTTCTTCATCGTTCTTGAACTGGTAGAACCGGGCCACGATATCCCCATGCTCGCCGAACCTGTGCACCGTCTTGATGGGAATGTCATCAGTGACAAAGGATAGCTTCCGCTTTCGCCATTCATGCTTGATGGTATCCCTGCCCTCAAGGACATACATATAATACTCGGATATGGCCTGTGTCTCACCGAAAGGCACCGCTGGGGCTGCGAGAAAGGCAGCCTCTTGGACCTCGACCCCTGCCTGGGCAGCGCGTGCCCGCTTAGCGACGACCCTCCGCTGCTCTACTGCTTTGAGCGCTCTATCCTCCTCAATGCCCAGCGCGGCGGCAAGTTCCCTGACTTCCTCAACGAGCTTCACATCACCGACCACCAGGCGCGTCTGGGCGTTTTCGTAGTCGTCGCCGCTGTTATTGGTTATTGTGACCGATGCCCTCAAAGACATGGTTTTTTCCGACTCATCCATCAGGGCGATGTAGTTGGCATTCCACGTTAACCCGCTTGTAAAGTAGGACACCTCCAGCATCCTCTCCCCAGGCCCTTTTGCCTCCACCTGCCATTGTATTGTGTTAGGCAGGCGCGGTGGGAATATAGCAGACTTGACATGAACGTCCGCCTCAGCATCCAGCACTTTCAGCCGGATGGATGTGGGGTCAATAAGCGTGTCCACCCAGCTAAATTGCAGGAGATTCAACCCGCTTTTCAAGGTCACGTTCCGCTGTTCCCGTACCAGCGTCAGGTCCCTGCTGTTATAGATGGTGAGTTCCACGCTCTCCCGCTCAGGTCTTGTCACCATCTGAACTTGAGCGAGTAGATAAGACGGAAACAGAATAATAATAACGGATACTGCAATCAGAACCGATCTCACTTTGATCCCTCCTTTGCATACAATTGTCGTCTTTCAAAACCTCTTTCTTAATCTCAATTCTAGCATCTTTTCCGCTTTAACTCAACAGCAATTTTCCTAATCTGAAAACAGATCTGTCACATCTCTGCAACGAAGGAGCGGAATCACCGCTTCTCTCCCCTTCCCATTTTTTGTTGACCTGAGTAGAAATATGAAGTACACTTACTGTGTTCCGGCCCAGCCGAGCTTCCGGAGATAAGAGATGAAGTAGATTCTCCTGTATGAGCCGAGAAATCCAATGTCTTTAGGCGTTTGCGATGATATCACACAGAGATGACTGAAGATCGGTTTTGGAAAAGGGAAACAGGGGAAGGTGACAGATTATGTGGTATAGGGTTCTGATTGAGCAAGACGAAGATGGGATGTTTATCGTTGAGTGTCCTTCTCTTCCTGGATGTATCTCTCAAGGGGCAACTCGGAAAGAAGCTGTGGAGAATATCAAAGATGCTATTAAAGGATATATAGAGAGCTTGAAGAAACATAAAGAGCCTATTCCTCCCCGAATCGAGGAAGAGATTGTGGAGGTATTGGTTTGAGTAAGCTACCCGTAATCTCAGGGAAGGAACTTTGCAGGATATTGAGAAAGATAGGGTATTCCACAGATCATCAAACGGGCAGCTACATTATCCTTAGAAATGAAAATCCCCCTCACCGAAGACTAACTGTGCCGAATCATAAGGAGATCGCTAAAGGAACTTTGAGGTCTATTATACGCCAGGCTGGGTTAACTATGGGTGAGTTCAGAAGTTTGATGTGAGGTAAGTATCAGCAACGGTCGCCAGATTTGCCGGCTGATCTGGCAAATATAACAATGGGTCATGTTCCTATCACTCTCACCGACGAAGCAGGAGAGCATCCCAAAGAGCATGAAGCACGTTCTTGATAATCTAGCCTACAAAGGTAATGACAAAGACTAAAGGAGCAATGGGCTTGGGAGGATTTGAGATAAGATGAAACTAACGGAAGAGGTATATATCGTCGGAAGCGGCGGAAACGGTCTGGGCATATCGAACGAGTATGACTGTCATGTGTACCTGATCAATGGTGGCCGAGAGCTTGCACTGGTGGATGCCGGCGTTGGGATGGATGTTCAGCAGATCCTAGGTAACGTGGCCGCTGAGGGGTTCAGGATCGACGACATATCCAGTTTATTGCTTACCCATGCCCATGCTGATCACTCTGGCGGGTGCGCTGCGCTTAGATCCAGACTGGGGATGTCTGTGATCGTGTCATCGGAAGAGGCGGATTTCCTGAGAAGGGCCGACGAAGAGGAACTGGGACTTGCGTTCGCGCGGTCAGCGGGATGGTATCCGTCAGAGTACCGACTCCAGCCGTGTCCGGTGGACGTTGAACTGTCGGATGGACAGGGCATCTCGGTAGGCAGCCTCACGCTCAAAGCGATAAAGACTCCCGGACACAGCAGGGGTTCTGTCTGCTACCTTATGGAAGGAAGAGAAGCAACATATCTGTTCACTGGCGACACGGTCTTTTTGCGCGGGCTGATCAGTCTGTTAAACGCACCCGGGTCATCAGTGCAGGATTACTGTAAGAGCATCGAGAAGCTGGCTGATCTGGATGTGAATGCGCTTTTGCCCGGCCACCTGGGCTTCTGTCTGAGAGGCGGGCAAAAGCACATCGACCTGGCTATCGAGGCCTTTGAGGACTTGCCTATTCCGAAGTGCGTATTTTGATAGAAATCCGCGTCACCATACGTAGTAAACATTTTTCTAAGTTGGCAATCCGGGAATTCGGTGCTAGGAACCAAGATAGGATCTTGACCTACGCGGAAATCTAACATTGTCGAGGTAATAGGTAGCTCATGTCTGAATGGGAAGAGATTTTCCGCGGAGAGATCAGGAAATTTGTCTTCGGCCGGGCGGATCCGGAGAAACTGGGCAGGTATCTCATAATTGCTCTGGGTGTGCCGTCCAAATCCGCTGAGAGGAAACTTGATAATCGGCGTCAGGTTGGCCCCGCTATGGTGGGAGACTTTTGCGGCATCCCAGTATCGGTGGTTCGGAGAAGCGGCGGGACAATACAGTTAGAAGTATTCACGCGTCTGGTCCCGCGCAGCGCGACGGAGTACGTGATAGGTCTGGGCGCTGTGGGAGCCTTGCAGCCAGAGATCGGGATAGGCGACCTGATTGTCCCCACCGAAGCCATCAGGGGCGAAGGGCTGACGAGATACTACTACCCTCCTGATGTCCCCGCGAAGCCCGATCCAGACCTAGCTGACAGGTTATTTCAATCATCCCGCCGATCCGGGGCGAAAGTCCATACGGGAACCATATTTACCACCGGATCCATCATGCACGAGACCGATGAGCTTGTGGAAGAGTGGCAAAGGAAAGGCTATTTGGGAGTTGACTGCGAAGCTTCCGCTCTTTTCTTGCTGTCCCGGTATTGTGGCTTCAAGTGCGCGCTGGTCATGTATGTGACTGACAACCCATATACCAAACGAATTTTCTCGCGGAGCTTTCGGTCCATGCTGCGAGCGCGCCGGGCTGAACGGAAGGCTGTGGAGGCAATATTTGAGACGATAGTCGGAATTGGATAGCGATCAGACGTCAGCGTAGGGACACGGCATGCCGTGTCCCTACTTGGCTGACTGCTGACTGCTGATCGCTGGCTGCTGCAGGAACTTCCTGACCCCTGAATAGAAGAAGTATATCCCCAGATACACGAGGAAAAGGCCGCATACTATGATAAGTCCCATGTAGAATCTATCAGATAGTACTTGCTTCCCCAGCACTAACGCACCACCCACCGCGCAGTACCACGCGAAATCGGCTGAGATATGCCCTATGTAGAAAGCCGAGATACCCACTATGCTCTTCTCGAGGGATACAAGCATATATGTCACACCGATTGTTGCCCACCATATCAGCCAGTAGGGATTGGATAGACTTGTTATCACTCCCTTTCCGACAAGTCCGAGGCTGGTGATGGTTGCTCCCTGGGCCGCCGCTGTTGCCTGAGGCGCGCTGATACCTGAGTACGCGCTGGTTACCATACCGTAGGCGAACCATAGCAGTATAGATCCGCCCACGATCCCGATAGCGCCAGTGACGAACCTGTTTTTCAGGAAGTTTTTCAACCCCAGTGCCAGAGCCGCGACCATCAACAGTTCCAATATGCTGTGCCCCAGAATTATCAGGACAGCAGCGATGAACCCCACCTGCACAACGGATGTGATGGTGATCGCCAGAACCGGCCCGGGCATCAAGGCGCCGGATAGTGCAGTGACAAAGGATGTAAGGAGTATCTTTAATGGTTTCATAGTGCTAGATACTGGATGCTGGATACTGGAGGTAAAAATGGGTCACATATATTCGTCACGCACGCTTCTCTATGGAAAACACACTACGAGCCTTGAAATATTCCTCTGTGAGAGTAGAACACGTTCGCCTCCATTGAACAGGAGCAGACTATTACTCTACTAATTCACATACTCCTTTATTAACAGTATATTCTCAGGAGGTGTCTCGTATGGAACTGCCCCTGTTCCGAGTAGTATATTGGGTCTACCATCGGCCAGCCTCAGGATTCTATCCACTTCCGCCAGGATAGCTTCTTTTGAACCGTAGGCTACCGTGTTCGGGTCCAGGTTGATCCTGACCTTTACATCTGCGCGGTCGCCGAATTTCGCCATTCTTCCAGGGGTATGGGGGATTTTCCCCATTCTTCCAGGGGTATGGGGGATTTTCCCCATGAACGCTTGCTGATCCGTCTCCGCCGGACATATAATATAGCCGGTGCCTGTACTGAGAATCTCGTCCAGGATCGGCTCCGTATCCCCACCGATTATGCACGGTACTGAATGCCCGACAGCTTCTCCCACTCGCTGCATGGCTTCCTTCAAGGCGGGGAGTTCAACCTCGCGAAAATGTTTCGGCGACAGGAGCGGCGGAGCCGCTGCAGACTCAAAGAAGGCAACGTCAAGACCGGCCTCTATGACAGCTTGACATAGACGAACCTGGCCTTCCACAAGTTGCTTCAGGAATCTGGATACCTCCCCGGGAGAAAGTGCAACATCCTCTAAAAGGCCGCCCAGACCTCGCAGACTGGTTGCGATGGAAAACGGGCCGCTTACGGGTATCCTCACATCCGCTTCGGGGAGTTCCGCAGCCAACCTCTTCCCTGCTTGGATGATCATACCAATTCTTCCATCAACTCTCGGATCAAATGGCTTCAGGGGTCGCGTTTCTTCTATGGAGTCAAAGATCCCGCTGGTAATGGCAGGTACACCATTGCCACCTGGCCGCTCCACAGTACACCCATACGCCTCGGCTTCTATGTTATATATGTCAATACCTACAACGATGGGCGAGTGATGGTATATTTCGTGAGCTGTACGGTGTGCGCGCCAGAGGAGTTCCACATCGTGCGATACATCCCAGGGCGTCATACCTATCAGGAATGCTGCGTGCTCGTATACGGAAGGTGAGAAAGCAATCTTCATGGTGAATTACCCCTGAGATAATATAACACATTTCAGGGGTAATTGCCACCGTTTTCCCAGAACAGCAGGCAGGGATTCTGGGACAAGGAAAAGAAACCACGGAGGCACAGAGACACGGAGGAAAGCGAGAAAGCCGAAAGGCCGAAGAAGAACAGATCAATCACGAATCCTTCGCTACGCTCGAGGGCAGGCCTCGAACGAAGTGAAGGAATAGAACGCGGATGACGCGGGTCTTGCAGATCTGAGCGGGTTTCGACCATATCGTCGAAGTCGTCAAAATCGTCGAAATCGTGAAACGGCCTTAATGTGTAACGCTTTAACGATTCTGATGCCTGTCCTACCAGCCCCCGAGTACGCGGAGGGCGCTCCATTCCTTATCCGCGAGTATCCGCCCAATCCGCGCTTGGGTTGAGTAGGCGAAGCGTTATCAATACCTTATCCGCGTTCTATTATGAAGGTCAAGACACGCTCTCAGCCCTCTGCGCTCTGCTCGGCGGCTTCATCAGCGTCTTTGTGCGCACGGATAGCCGCGTGCTGCTTAGCCAATTCCGACTGCTGCTGTCCCAGTTCGCGCATCTGATCCGCCAGTTCGCGGATCTCGTTGCTGGACAGCTCCTCCCTGTGCATGCGTTCGGCGAGCACCTGCATCTGGGCGCCCAGTTCAGCTATCCTGCTTTCCAGGTCGTTCATATCCGCCTCCGGCTTTTCCTGCTCTGGCCCTTTCTTTTCCATCTGCTCTCTGAGCCAGGACGGCATGGCTTGCCTTATCATTTCGCCCAGGTCTTTTATGTCGCCCGTTTTGCCTATGCTGATGATAGGACCATGTATTTCAGGCATCCCAACCTTCTTTCCCGCGGTGGGCTTTTCTGCTTCTGCTATACCCTCCAGGTAGGCGGCGAGTTGTTCGCAGCACATACCCAGATCCACAAAAGAAGCATCCTCTTCCAGCGGGGAGAAAAGCGCACCAGGAAGGACATCCTTGAGACGTTCCACGAGAGCATTGTACTGACGGACAGCGGCTCCGGATGCTTGCGCTGGACCTCCAGTTAGTCTTAAGTGCTCCGCCTTCTCAGAGGTAGCTTGCAACATGCGGATCATGCCTCTCAATTCCAGCGTTTGTATGCCTTCCAATTCCTTCTCTTCGGCCATTGTCTTCCTCCTTCCATTTCCTTTCCAGACGCTCCTTGAGCAACTGCTTGCCCTTATATATGCGCCATTTCACTACGGAGAGTGGTACATCGAGGAACTCTGCTACGCGCTGAATCGGCATCTCGCTCCAATACCGCAGACGCAGGACAGCCTGATACTCCTCCGGAAGTCCGTCCAGCGCATCCCGGACTTCGCGGCACGATTCCTCCTGCTCCAGCATAGTTGCCGGGTTACTCGCAGGATGACTGTCAAACGCGCTGCTCTCCTGGAGAATAAACATATCAAGCGTGGAGCGCGGCACTGTCCGATTCGCCCGCTGCTGATATCGTATCGCGCGGTTTCGCGCGATGGCATGAAGCCACGGGGCAAAACTGTTGACATCCCTGAGCCGCGGCAGCGCCTTGAATGCCAGGAGGAATGTGTCCTGAACCACATCCTCTGTAGATTCGCGAGAATTAACAATCCCGCTCACGATCGCGCTGACAGCGGGACGGAACCGCTTCGCCAGCTCGCCGAAGGCCTCCAGATTGCCCACCAGCGCGGCGACCACCAATTCGACATCGCTGCGCTGACTCCACTCTTCCGATCCCATGGCTTATGCCCTCCACCTCTATAGATACATATATGGACAAAAGGATAGCAAAAATCGCGACGGGATGGAGACAGCGGAATGCATAATGTTCTATACAGGAACTAGCATCAAAGTAGGGGCGGCGCATACGTTGCCCCTATGTATTACCGCTGTCGTCTTTGGGCAGCTAACTTGAAACCGATACTTCGTGGCTTATTCGACTATAAGGGATGTAAGCAGGTCACCAAGATTTCACCAGTGACTTCCTCGCCGCTGAGCGGAGAGAGTTAACATTTCTTCCAGGGGTATGGGGGATTTTCCCCATTTCCTCCAGGGGTATGGGGGATTTTCCCCATCGTAGTATAGGATGGTATTTTATGGGTTCACATAGTATTTTGATAGTAGATGATGAAAAAGTTATTCTGAATACTCTGGAACGGACATTCAGACGTGAATACAATGTCTTCTCGGCGCTCAACGGCAAAGATGCCTTGTCTATAATG
>Ga0209636_10004805_pt1 | contig 13815 bp, 10 predicted proteins | sample DeeMarSWOR152_54_FD_187464 | JGI IMG/M metagenome (GOLD analysis project Ga0209636, IMG submission 187464) | Marine sediment microbial communities from White Oak River estuary, North Carolina - WOR-1-52-54 (SPAdes) (version 2) | ecosystem: Environmental > Aquatic > Marine > Intertidal zone >...
TGCGCATCAGATCTCCCGCTCCCTGCTGCCACACAAATACCACAAATAAATCGACCGCGCTCCATTTATCTGCAAAACCAAAAGTTATGGGAGTAATTCCTTTTAACTTTGGAACCATAGCGATCAATTCGTCAACGGTTCGGGGTTCTTTTAGACCATATTCCTCAAGCATTCCCCTATTGAGCATTACCTGTAAGTTGTTGAGGGATACCGGAATTGCATATACCTTCCCGTCAACCCTCATAAGGTCAAGGGCGCTTGCGTAGAATTCACCCGCCCATTTATCCCCATCTGCTCCAAGATAGGGATTCAAATCAAGAAATGCACCTGCCTGCACCTGAGAGATATATGGACCACCGGGCTCAGCCATAATAATATCCGGTGCCTCACCGGTTGCAAGCAATGAAGCCAGAGTTGATTGAAACTGGGCGTATCCTACAACCTGCTTGTCTATTCTCACATTTGGATGCTTCGCCTCAAAGCTCTTCTGCACTTCCGTATTGATTGTTGGATATGCCCCCGGTTCCTGTGTGAAAAATGTAAGAACTATCTCTTCTTCTTTTGCCCCTTCTTTTTCACCCCCGGCGATGAGTAAAACAGGTACAAACAATGAGAGAATCATTATCCAGACGCATAATTTAATTCTCATACCTACCTCCTGTAAAAAATTTATTTTTATTTTAAAACTTCTCTCTCCATATCTCTTTCGTTTTATTTATACAAACATATTGCAAAAATCAATGAATATATCTATAATTTATGCAATCGATTGCGCAATTTTATCATAGCAGTAACTGAATGTCAATATAATTTTTACTTAATATGAATCCCTCATGATAATTCAATCATACTTGGTTATGAAAAAAATGCTTTGGTCTTACATAATGAAATAAAACCGGAGCGATTAAAAATGAAAATAAGAATAAAAGACATTGCAAAACGTTTAAACATTTCAGAATCCACCGTTTCACGCGCACTCGCACATCATCCAAGAATAAGTGAATCAACAAGGAAAAAGGTAATTTTGGCAGCAAAAAAATTAAATTATAGGCCAAATCTCGTTGCAAAAAGTTTAAAACTTAAAAGTACAAAAACAATCGGCCTTATTATATGTGATATTACTAATCCTTTCTACCCGGACATAGTCAAGAGTATTGAGAATCAAGCGAATAAAAATGATTTCAATATAATTTTATGTAACTCAGATTACAATCCGGAAAAAGAAATCAGATATCTCAATATACTTATTGGAAAAAGAGTTGATGGAATGATTATAACCCCAACAGGAAAGGTCCCTTTATTAAAAAAGACACTAGATCAAAATGGTGTTCCTTTTGTCCTGATAGATATTAAGCCATCGTTACGAAATAGGGTCAATTGTGTATATGCAGATCAAGAGTTTGGAGCCTATATTGCTGTGAAGCATTTAATAAACCAAGGTCATTCGAAAATTGCTCTTGTTAATGGACCAAAGAATAATTCACCGTGTCTCCAGGTTGAGTATGGATATCGAAAAGCAATGGATGAATTCAACATCACTATTAAAAAGGATTTCATGAAAGAGTGCAATTTAAAATCGGACGGCGGATTTGAAGCCACAAAAGAACTATGCAACAAACCCAAAGAAGAAAGACCAACAGCTATTTTATTCATTAGCGATACAACGGCAATCGGTGGATATGAAGCACTTGAGGAAAAAGGTTTAAAAATACCTGAAGAGATCTCAATTATTGGCTATGACGATATCCCTGAAGCAAAACATTTCTATCCACCGCTTACAACAATTGCTCAGCCAAAGAGAGAACTTGGTGAAAAAGGCATTTCTCTATTGATGGAAATATTGAGAAAGAAAAATGTAAATAAAATACAAAAAATCCGATTACTCCCACAATTAATAGTAAGAGAATCGACAGCTACGCTAGAGGACAACAACAGGGCTTATATCTAAATGTTTACAAGTCTCGATTAACTCATCAACGATATCACCGTACACGATATGTATATACTCAACATTCATGTGATCTACAAATCATTGGACGACCTACCCCATCTACATGCGGTGTACATGACACCTCAACAAACCCTATTTTTGTTTGAAGCATCTCTCTCCTCCCCTGAAATTGCAATAATTAAAAATATAAAATTTCAACAAATAATTTATTATTGACATAAATGACGATCTAAATTATTATGAATATATCAATATTTACAACGTTGTAAATATTGATAACACTAAAATAAATCTTGAATTATGTCAACAAAAAAGAATGAAAAAAAGCAAACAATTAACTCAGATTATATTGCACCAAGAAAAGTTACAATTAAACACATTGCAAAACTCGCTGGTGTTTCTTTTTCCACAGTAGCAAAAGCCTTAAGGAACGACCCGGTTGTAAATGTTAAAACAAGAGAAAAGATCCACAAAATCGCTTCTGAGGTAAATTACTACCCAAATCTTCTTGCCAAAGGTTTAAAAAATAAAAAAACCAAAACGATCGGAATAATTTTGAATGATTTAAAAAATCCCTTTTATTCTGAAATTTATAAGGTTATTGGCGATATCTTGAATGAAAAAGATTATACAATGCTTTTATGTGACTCAAATTATGACCAAAAACTTGAAAGAAAAAATATAATTACAATGTTATCGAATGGTGTTGAGGGGCTTATTATTTCGCCTATAAATGAAAGCTCAGATAATATTAAGTTTATTATCGAAAGTGGATTGAAAGCTGTTTTTATTGATAGCCTACCTGAGTTTCATAATATCAACTACGTTTATGTGAATCATGAAAGGGCCGCTTTTTTAGCAGTAGAACATCTCATTCTAAATGGACACAAGCACATTTTATTATTGAATGGACCAGAAGAATTGTCTTCTTCTCAGCATTTCTTAAGAGGTTATTTACAGGCGCTCTCCAAATATAAAATTAAACAAGAAGAAAATCTTATAACATTTAACGATATATCCATTGAAAGTGGTGCGGAAGCATTAAAAGAGATCTTTGGAAATAAAGGTATCAGAGAAGTAGATTTTACAGCTATTGTGTCTTTAAGTGATCTCTTAGCAATAGGAGTGTACGAAGCAGCGAAAGAAATGCATTTCAAAATCCCTGACAATATCAGTGTTATTGGATACGATAATATATTTGCAACAAACTATATGCATCCACCTCTTACAACTGTGCATCAACCGAAAAATCGAACCGGTTTATATAGTATTAATATTCTACTTGATCAAATTAATAGTGATTCCCAAGAATGTAAAAAAATGATAATTGATCCAATACTCATTGAAAGAGAATCGGTTAGACGTATGAATTAACAATCTTACTTCCCTACCCTATCAATCATATCGTTCAGTCGTTCCCTGTAATACTTGAACTCTTCCCAGTGCACCTCGGGCGGAATGAGATGGTCTCCGAAGGGGATATAACCCCCGAACCGAAGCACATTTTCAACGGGTTTTAGTATCTCGTCTATTCTCTTTTTTCCATGCCGTATCTCAGATTTCGGGATACCTCCCATGAGCTGAAGCCGCGGGAAGGTGAGGCGCACCCTTTCCAGATCCATGCCACAGCTCACCTCAATGGGATACATCCCGGTAACCCCGCCTTCTATAAATAGAGGGATGATACTGAAGCAGTCGCCGTCAGTATCGACAAAGATCACTTTCACGCCGTGTTCTTTCAGAAAGCCGGTGAGGCGCTTGTAATAGGGAAGCATGAACTCCCGTATTGCTGAAGGAGAGACCATGGAGCCGGTGCCAGCAGATATGTCCTCCCAGATGATGAACATGTCCACGTCTATCTGTGAGAGCACTTCGGAATACACGGCGATCCACAGATCGGTAAAGGTTCGCTGGACGTCGTGAATGAGATCGGGGTTATCAAAGTAGTTATAGAAGAGATGCTCGTATCCCATGAGCTGGGCAAGGGTACCAAAATACCCGTGGGGATACCCACCAAGTACAAGGGGATAGTCCCGGTCTTTGTACTTGCGCACAAGCTCATCCCAGTTTGGCGGAAACCTCCCTTTGATGTCCTTCAGGTTCAGCCGTTCCTCTTTGAGCTTTTCCCAGCTCTTTTTGTCTTTTATCACCCACTCTATGCCCGGAGGGATGACGCCTGTTTCCTTGATGAATTTACGTTTTACCCCATCTATATCCATGTAGGTGAGGTAGTGTTCATCTTCTTCCAAGATTTCTAATGAAAACATAGGGTGAAAGAGAAGATTAATGTTGGTCAGTATCTGCCCTTTGTCCATTCCCAGTGTATTTTTCACGTCATTGTCAATAGGAAAACCTTGGGTGGGCCAGTAGAGTCCACCCCCGATAACGGCGATTCCTGCAGGGAGCCTGTGATCTTTTATTGAGTGCCAGCAGGGATTATAGAGAGACGCAGTGGGGGTAGATATCTTCTTTGGTATTCGAGGTGGATTTTTCTTGGGAAGGCCCTCTTCATACCAGTTATTTATGGTATCCCCCCAGTAGCCGAACTCCCATTTCGGTGGAGCCACATTGGGTCTATAGTTGAGCATGACTTCTAAAAATCGTTCACGGAGATTCATCTCTCCTTCTCCTTTTTTATTAGTTTACACGCATCTCTTAGATAAGCTGCATTAATCGTCTTTACATGTAGATAGCTTGATAGCATCAATCAATGTGAAAAACTTCCTCTATCACCTCCATCTCTGGGCCGAGAATCTGGGGATCCTCCTTTATAAAATATTTGTCCATCGCCTTCTGCCAGCGCTCATTTACCTCCTGCTTTCCGATGTATTCAAAGGATTTTTCCGGGTCCTCAGCCTCGAGGTACGCGAAAAGGGTCCCGTCCTTTCTGAAAAAGATCGAGTAGTTTCTGATACCGCTCTCCCTTATAGCCTGCGCCATGTCAGGCCAGATTTCATCGTGGGCTTTCTTGTACTCGTTCTTCAACTCGGGCTTGATTCTAAAAATAAAGGCAAACCGTTTCATTTTATTCTCCTCCTACATCAGTCCCTTTTTCCTGTAATGCTTCCTTGCATCCTCAAGGATTTTTTCTATATCCCTGTCCTGCGCAGGAGTGATTGGGTCAGGGTGATGGGACTCAAGGATCTCTTTCATCCTCTCCCTTGCCAGATCGATCGCACTCTTTCTCCCCTGCTGGAGCCACTCCTGATAGGAGAGCCTGTCGGCAACCTCCGGTACGAAATACTCCTTTTTCCAGTTCACCCTCGTATGGGTTTTGTTGAGAAAGGTCCCTGGAACAGGGCCGACCTCCTCGATGAGCTCAACAGCCATGGTCTCATCGTTCACCTCAAAGCCTTCGATGGTTCTCCCTATGATATTCGCAACGTCGTCATTTATTATAGAGAGGATCGGGTTGTATGCAAGCTCTGCAGTCACCCCTCCATGGAGTACGATGATATTGGCTCCTGAAAGTGCAGAAGCCATTGCAGTATGTGTCTTCTCATACCCGCTCTGATAGTCTATGAGCTTTGAGTTCGAAAAGGCTGCGCCAGTGTTTACGGTCGGGATCCTGTACACCCCCGACCAGAGCTGGTTGAAAGCCATCTGATGGAGGTTTACCCCCATGGCCCCGAACAGGAAACCACCGCTTTGCATGTCCATGGGTGTTACAAAATCGTTGGCACAGATGCCGATGCCCGAGCTGATGCATTGGATGAGCACAACCACGGCAAGGAGCTCAACGTTGTTGCTGATCGTTGCCCCTGCGGCAGTCACAGGAGCAGACCCTCCCATGACAGAGCCTGCAGCAATATAGATGGGAAAACCCGCACCTGCATATTCGAAAGCGGCATTGATCGCATCTTCAGGGTATGAGAGTGGTGCTGCAGCCTCGCACACACCGACAAGCTGCATATCGACCGCCTGGGCAAGCTGTGTTTCAAAGATGTAGGTATCTGTGGCCTGCGCACCGCGGGAGGCCTTTGAGGTATACCTTATTCTGCTTGCAAGGCTCGTGGGACAGAGCATGACAGGCGGCACACCATCGATCTCAAAGTAGGGAGTATATGAAGGGAAAAAATCTATTGTATCCAGGGCATCGGATATTAGCACAGCCTGATCGTTTTCCTCCATGGTTGCCATGCGCACCTCACCGGTTTCAACGTCGGTGTACCTGGCACCTGCAGAGGACATGAAGTAGAGGGTGTTTCCGCCGATCCTCAGATCGTTTTTCGGGTTTCTCGCTTTCACCGAGAAGCTGGAGGGTGTTTTTCGGATACACTCTTCGACAAGGGACGGAGGCATACGGGCTATCTTTTCATCGTAGTGCACCATGCAGCCGTTCTGCTCCAGGAGCTTCAGGGCCCGCTCGCTTTCGAACTTCACGCCCGTTTTTTCCAGCACGTCAAGGGACGCCCTGTGGATGGCTTCTATTTGAGAATCAGTCAGGATCTTTACCGGCTCAAAGTTAAGACGAAATCCCCTTCTCATTTCAGCCCCCTCCCTTATCCGATTTATTCAGCAGCTTTCTTGCAACCTTCACGCCCTCGGGTGCGGTTGCGCCGTAGCCATCAGCTCCGACCGAATCCGCAAACTCCTGATTAATGGGGCTTCCACCCACGATTACCTTCACTCTGTCCCTGAGGTGTTCCTTCTTGAGACCTTCGATCACGTTCTTCTGCTCCATCATGGTAGTGGTGAGGAGGGCAGACATTGCGAGGATGTCAGGCTCGTGCTCTCTTACCGCCCCCAGAAAATCCTCTGACTTCACGTTTATTCCCAGGTCTATTACCTCAAATCCTGCGGCAAAGAGGAGCGTTGCGACCATGCTCTTCCCGATGCTGTGAATGTCCCCAAATACTGTGCCGATAATCACTTTACCAAGGGTCTTTCGCTCCTTGCCCTGCTTTTCTATCTCGGAGATGATCGGAGGTAGGGCATTTTTCACCACCTCCGAGGCGCACACAAGATCAGGGAGGAAGAGCTCTCCGGTTCCGAACTTGTCTCCGATTTCACGGATGCCGTCGGTAAGCGCCCGGGCGCACTCCAAAGGATCTGCGCCTTCAGCAATCGCCTGCTTTGCCACCGCTTCTGCTTTATCCATGTCAAAATCGAGAACAATCTGTTTTAACTCCTCCAGCGTCGAACCCGCCATCTATCCTGCCTCCTCATATGTATTTTGTGGGATGAATAATGGATGAACTATATATGAAAGGAACGATACTCATTACTAGAAAGGCTTAAAATTTTACCTCATAATAACTACTGCCTTACCACCTGGCGCTTTTTTATTGCCATTAAACGTGCAGAATCAATGGATATTGCAAGTATCAAAATTGCTCCTTTTGCTACCTCCCTCCAGTAATAGGATAAACCGACGACTTCCTCAAGATGAACCATGCCATTCCGAATAACTCCCAGTATCAACACTGCTATAATCACACCTAAAAGATCACCCTTACCTCCGGATAGGCTTACTCCCCCTAAAACTACCGCAGTGATAACCTGAAGCTCGGAACCAGTCCCTGCATCATCTCTCCCTAGACTCAATTGAGCAACCAGTACCACACCGGCAAGTGCAGCCATGATTCCAGATATGATATAACTTGAGAATTTTATCCTTGTCGTATCAATCCCTGCCAGCCTTGCCGCATATTCATTACTTCCCACTGCATAAACATTTCTCCCATATTTTGTATACTTTAAGATGAGAGATACGATAACATATATGGCAATAACATAAACAAATGTTATTGGTATTATCTGTTTATCCTGAGGAAAGTACAATCTGGATATCAATAAAAATTTTTGGTCGAATATCCTCCCTAACTTCAATGATTCAATATCTAAGGCAAACCACGATGCCATTCCTCGTGCCAGTGCCATTGTTCCCAGTGTGGTGATTACTGGATTTACTCCTACTTTTGTAATTATTACACCGTTAAAAGAACCAAATAATGTACCAATAGCAAGACATACAAGCACAACAGCCCAGGCAGGAAACCCCATATGATGGAATAGCGCAACATTTACCGCTGTAAAACCAAGAATAGACCCAACAGAAATATCCAAGCCACCCACCAGGAGGACAAAGGTCATTCCCACTGCCATTATTGCAATAACCGGGATATTGCTAATGATTGCCTTAAAGTTTGTATATGTCAAAAAATTAGGCGTCATGGCACCAAAATAAACAACGAGGATCACCAGCAGAACAAGCAGCGCTGGAACCATACTTTTCCCGTAAACAAATATTTCAGACAATTTGCTCAGCAGATTTTCACTCTTTTCTTTTTTCGCTGAAATATCAAAATCAGTCATATATCTTCCCCACGTTAATAGGTTTTCTTTTCCCTTACTTCATATAAAGAGACAACTAAAATTAATATTACACCCTGAAAAACTCTTATATGAACATATCTGAACCCAATCATTGTAAATCCATTATAGAGTACACCTAAAATGAGAACGCCCGCAAGTGTTCCTAAAATATTTCCCTTCCCACCATAGAGTGAAGTCCCTCCCAATAATACAGCAGTAATGACATCAAGTTCCATCCCCCTGCCATGCTGCGGCATTCCCACTGCGGTTTGTCCCGTTAATATTATTCCACTGAGCGAAGCTGCAATTCCACATATGAGATACACGATAAATTTCACCTTATTCACATTAATACCAGAGAGTTTGGCCGCTTCCTGGTTTGCTCCTATACAGTAAATTTTTCTGCCGAATTTTGATTTACTCATAGTAATCGCCAGGGATGCATAAATGATAATAAACAGTACTAAAGGAAAGGGAAACTTTGCAATTTCGCCTCTGCTGAGCAGGACGCCGCCGATAAAACCAATGACATTATCTAAAATCAGTATGGACCTGCTTTTTGTCAGAACATACCCCATTCCCCTGGTGATTGCCATTGTCCCCAGAGTTGTTATGATTGGATTGAGATTCAGCCTCGTAATAATAAATCCGTTAAATGCCCCAATAGCAGTTCCAAGGAGAAGACCAATGATTATGATGGCGACTATGGGAAGGGCATTTTCCAGATTATATATATAGGCTATGAGACACGAAGTGAAGGCTATATTTCCCCCAATTGAAATATCCAAACCCCCCATTATCATAACTAAAGTAAGTGTCCCCGCAACGATACCACTGAAGGCAATATTTGTAAGCATTGAGGTAATATTATATATTGAATAGAAATCTTTACTCAAAAAAGCGAATGACACACTCATTACAAGAAGAAAAATGAACAGGATCACTGTGCTTGATAAGCGTACTTTTTTCGTTTGTTTCTGACCTTTATCTTCAGTCATCATTTCTGCCATTTTTAGCCCCTGCTTATGATCTATACCGTTGCTGAATGGATCAGCTTTTCCTGATTTGCTTCTCCTCTCTTATACTCTCCCGTTACTTTGCCTTTCGATATGACAATAATTCGATCCGACATGGATAATATTTCTGGCAATTCAGAGGAGATCATTATAATCCCTGACCCTGCTTCACAAAGGGCCTCCATTATATGATAAATATCCACCTTTGATCCAACATCAATTCCCCGTGTCGGTTCATTCATAATAAATATTCTTGACCCCGTTTCTAGAAGACGCGCAAGAACTATCTTTTGTTGGTTACCGCCAGATAAAGAGTTTACTTCTGTCGTGAGCGCTGGTGTTTTTATTCTCACATCATTTACCCATCTTTCAGAATGCTCCATTTCAAAACTCTTATTTATAAAATATCCGCCACCCAGATTATCGATATTTGCCATGGTAATATTGCTGTACACAGGTAAAACAAGAGCAAGACCTTCAAGTTTTCTGTCTATCGGCATGAAACCCATTTTATTCTGTAACGCCTTAGAAGGAGTATCCACCATAGCCGGTTTACCATCTATTCTTATCTCTCCACTGTCAAATTTATCAATTCCATACAGAGCACGTATGAGATTCTGTCTGCCTGCTCCCAGTAAACCAAACACCCCTATTATTTCACCACTTTTCAGGTCAAAACTGATATCTTCAAGGATTCCATTTATCGTTAAATGCTTCACTTCCATCAATACATTCCCTATCGGTACTTCTCTCTTCGGGTACATCTCCTTCAACTCGCGGCCAACCATCATGGTAATAAGGGTATCTCTGTCAGTCTCCTCAGTATTTACTGTACCTATTTTTTTACCGTCACGAAGCACCGTTACCCTGTCAGTTATCTGAAATATTTCTTCTAATCTATGAGAAATATATATGACTCCAACACCCTGTGATTTCAGGCTACGAATAATATTAAATAAAGATACTATATCCTTTTCTCCCAATGCAGCGGTCGGCTCATCCATAACAAGAATATTTGCCTCTTTATAAATCGCCTTTGCAATCTCTATGATCTGCTTCTCATGAACCGTCAAGTCACCAACTATCTTTTTCGGATTTGTTTTCACAAGCATCCTGTCCAAAACAATTTTCGCTCGTTTGTTAAGAGTTTTCCAATCGATTGTCCCAATTCTCTTCTTTGGCAGATTACCTACGAAGATATTCTCTGCTACTGACAGGGTATCCATTGTATTGAGCTCCTGATATATAACCCTTATTCCCATATTCTGGGAATCAGATGGCATCTGAAACTCAACCTTTTCTCCATTGATGTAGATTTCCCCCTCGTCCTTGCTGTAATCCCCGGCAAGAATTTTAATCAAAGTAGATTTTCCGGCTCCGTTTTCACCAAGCAATCCATGGACTTCTCCTTCATTCAAATCATAACTCACTTTATCTAATGCCCGTACCCCGGGGAACTGTTTTGAGATATCCTTCATCTCTAGTATTTTTTTCGCCATAAGTAACTCCACTATTTTCTTGGTGACCGTAAATATATGTTAAATCGTTAAATAAATAAATTTAAGCTCAACACTTATAATTGATAACATTTAATTTTTTAAGGCTGGGTGGCTTCACCCAGCCTGTTTACCGGTTTATTGCGGATACCATTCATTAATATTGTCTTTTGTGATAACTACATTTTCAACATAGATATACGGAGGCACAGCCTGACCTTCTAAAATCGCACATACCGCAGGAATCACATATTCACCATACTTTTCTGGAAAATATGCTATAGATCCATCAGTTAAACCATCTCTAATTTGACTCTGACCCAGCTCATCACAACCCTGTGTTACTATGATTGTGTTCGCAGCACTCCATCTCCCTGCACTTTGAATTGAAGCAATTGCACCTGCCATTGTCTGCTCATTTATAGAAGTAACAACCATCTTTTTGGGCTTGGGATGCGCAGCAAGAACATCATCCATTGCCGCCTTTGCCTCTTCTGACTGGCCCATACCGCCATCGGTTCGTACGATCTTTTCTTCAGCTTCCGGCCCGAATGCATCAACAAGGGCTGCTGCAAATCCTTCTGACCTGAGCATTGTTACCTCGCCACCAGCAGGCATCTGCAAAAGCACAACCATATCAACTGCATCCCAGCCGCCCCACTGCTCTTTAATCAGTTTTGCTGCATGGTTACCTGCAAGAACAGCGGCCTGCCAGTTATTTACTCCCATGAATGGTGCACCGGGCACAGGAACATCTATGGCAAGAAGAGGAATTCCAGCAGCACCGAATTTTTGTGCAACAATGTTATTTACCTTTGAGTCGGACTGAAACTCGATAAAGAAATCCGGCCTCTTTGAGAGCATGATATCGGCATTCTTTAATCCAAGTACAGAATCATACTGATTATCCATGATAATCAGATCGTCCTCTGAAAATCCTGCAAGCTTTGCCTGTTTTATGATATTTTGCTCTACAGATATACAGAAAGGCAGGGTTCCGAAGATGTTTGCAAAACCAAGCTTTTTACCTTCTCCCGGTTGCCCTGGATAGGTTTCTTCCTTCATTGCAATCTCTCTGTACTTTTCAAATAGGGGGTACATACCTGCTTCGGCTATGTACTCTTTTGATTCTTCTGCATATTCTTCTTCCTCTGCAGGCTTTTTAGCCTCTTTGCCGCCACCGGCAAATACTGCAACCACGCTAAGCAGGAACACAGCTGCAAGAAGTAAAACTCCTAGTTTCTTCATTTTAAATCCTCCATAATGATTTTTAATTTTAAAACTATGGGTATTATATTCATAAATCTTTTCTTGAAAAACCACCTCCTTCCTCAATTTTTTTACGATCTGCATCCCACTAAAAACTCTTTTTCCTCATTAACGCCTTTTCAATTACGTGTACTGCCTCATTGGCATCCTTCCCGTATAAATCCACACCGTTTCTCTCTGCAAACTCCTCCGTTACAGGGGCACCTCCTACAATTGTGATCACTCTATCACGCAATCCTGCTTTTTGCAAGGCTTCCATTTGTTCCGGAATCCCCGCAAGGGTTGTGGTTAAGAGTCCCGAGTAACCGACCACATCAGGGTGATGTTCCTTCACCGCAGCAACAAACTTCTCAGGAGCGTTGTCTATACCAAGATCAATTACCTCATACCCGTTTCCCTTCAAAAGGGCCTTCACCATGTTTTTACCGATATCATGAAGGTCTCCCTTGATCGTTCCGATCACCACCTTTCCCTTTGAAACAAAGCCTCCGCTTTTCTCAATAAGGGGTGTAAGCATAGTCATCGCTTCCTGCATCGTGTCTGCTGCAAGCAGAAGATCGGGTAAAAAGAGCTCTCCTGTAGAAAACCGGTCCCCTACTGCTTTGATCGCAGGGGTCATTGCTTCATTGATGATTTCAACAGGTTCATACTGTTCATTAAGAGCCTTTTGCACCATTTCTCTGATCTTCCCATGCTCTCCGCTGTGTATTTCGTCATAAATATCCCGCAGAATGCCGGATTTCACTTTGCTCCTGTAGTCCACTGCTTCTACCCGTGCTGCTGCTTCGGCTGCCTCTTTTGTTATCGCTTCTATTTCGGGAACCACCCACTTTTCGCCTATATAACTCCCGTACTTATGAATGGCGTTAATCATGCTGATATAATTCTCATGGGGAATATAGTTCACTATGCTGTGGCTGCAGCAGGCAACATACCCTCCTCCAGGCTTCAGTACCTCCATATGGTCTTTCACGTCCTTCTCAACATCTTCGGGTGTACCGTGAGCAAGGGGGAACTCAATATCTATGTTTCCTGCAAGGCACACTCGACCTCCAAACTTCTTCTTATACTCCCTGTAGTCAATACCGTAGGGATCCATGGGATGAATGCAGTCGACCCCGATGTTTATGAGCCAGGGAATAATATCATCGATTTTCCCATCGGAATGAAACATAACAGGTTTTCCTGCACTGAGCGCTGGTTCGATAATCCTCTGTAAATGGGGAAGCCACATTTCTTTCATGATACTCGGGGGAAGGAAAAGGCCTGTTTTAAAGGCAACATCGTCAGCGGGCCAGATAAAATCAACACCCTCCTCAATCGCCCTCTTCACGAACTTCACCCAGTAACTGGTGCTGATCTCGAGGAGCTCCTCAATGAAATCCCTGTCCTCGTATACCATGGTCATACAGTCTTCAAGGCCTATAATGAACTCGTACAGTGTTTGAAAATATGCGGAATGAAGCACACAGAAACCGATTTTTGTGCCGGATTTATCCAGGGCCTCGCGGTATTCACGCACATATTTCATCTTTTCTTCTATATCTTCATCTCCAGGAATGATCACCTTGTCCTCAAACTCCTTCCGCGATTTGACGCTTCTATCTGCGATGAGAGCGAGAGTACCATCCTCTTTCCGTTTTTTGAAAGGTGTCCAGATTGCTTCGACAATGAGGGCCTCCTGTCCGATAATCTTGCACACTTCTATGTAATCCTCAGGATGCATGGGACGGGCGCCTTCAGACTCCTCCACACCCTTTGCAGG
>Ga0209636_10004807_pt1 | contig 13813 bp, 16 predicted proteins | sample DeeMarSWOR152_54_FD_187464 | JGI IMG/M metagenome (GOLD analysis project Ga0209636, IMG submission 187464) | Marine sediment microbial communities from White Oak River estuary, North Carolina - WOR-1-52-54 (SPAdes) (version 2) | ecosystem: Environmental > Aquatic > Marine > Intertidal zone >...
CGTTACAGAATTGAAATTAATTGCTTTTGTCACTCCCACATTGTGCAAGCACACGACTTCTGGAAGGTTTCTAAGTTTTGTTAAAATATTCCGAATCCAGTTGAGGGTATGTCGCCTTTTATGATCGTTCCGGTTGCCCCATCTATCAGTGACTCGTAAGTTTTGCCCTTATACTCATACTTCAAAAACCATACGGGAGCATGCAAGTAAACCGTTTGCTTTGTTTTTACCTCGTTTTTCATTTCGATAATTCTGTCAACGTCTTGCTGAGCCAAATAACGATGATGCTCCTCAATTTGTTGCTTTGCAAGCTCCACAGCCTCGCTTTTGTCAATTTCGCTGTTCAGAACTTTAGCGAAAGCTTCGATTTTTCTAAAGTCGTAGGCGATTTTACCTGTTAACGGCACGTCATACTCCCTTGTTGGGAACTTCGTTGCCTTTCTGGCCAGAACAAGCCAGTCATACTTCTTTTCGATTTTCCCTTCCTTGACAACCGGCGGAGTTATACGTTCAAATATCCCTTTATAATCGCTTTCAGCTTCCACCGACATGACCCAAAAAGGTAAGTAAATCAAGGCTTTTTCCATGATTTTCGATTTTCTTGCGAGGTCTGGAGGCTTCAGAAAGCCTGCGCGCATCCAGTTTCTAACTGGTTCTTCGATTTTTGTTGGGTCATATTTGTTCTGCAGCATAGAATGTTCGAAGGTGAAAGCCTTTCCAGTTTCTATCACAACCGTGTAGCCGCAGTATTTGCATGTCGCTATTATTTCACCTGGTTCAAACGATATGGGTGCGCCGCAATGGGAACACGTTATTTCCTGAACTATGGACATCTATTTTCACGGCTTCTGCTTTTCCCTCTTCATTATTTCCTTTGCGACGATAACGCCTGACGCGGAGGCTTGAACCAACCCTCTTGTGACGCCGGCTCCGTCACCAATTGTAAACAGGTTGTGGATTTTGGTTTCTAAGTTGTTGCTTAACTCAAGTCTTGAAGAATAGAATTTTACCTCAATGCCATATAGAAGAGTGTCTGTTGAGTGTATTCCTGGAGTAATTTTGTCTAGTGCCTGAAGCATCTCCCGTATATCAACAAGGTAGCGATACGGCAAAACGAAGCTTAAGTCGCCTGGCGTGGCATTCTTCAATGTTGGCGGCACCACGCTTCGGGCAATCCTCTCAGGTGTTGATCTCCTTCCAGACTGCAAATCGCCTAAACGCTGTATCATTACGCCTCCACTGAGAAGGGTTGAAAGCCTAGCAAGGTACTTCCCGTAAGCTATTGGTTCCTTAAACGGCGCCGTGAAGGATGTGCTCACCAAAACAGCGAAGTTCGTGTTTTCCGTCTTTCTTTCTGCATAACTTTGTCCATTAACGCTCAAGACCCCATTATAGGATTCTGTTATCACCTCACCGTAGGGCGCAACACAAAACGTACGGACTTGATCATCAAAAAACTTTGAATAGTAGACAAACTTGGGTTCGTAAAGAACGTTTGTCAATTCTTCCATGACAGAAGCTAAAACTTCAACTCTTATTCCAACATCAACAGGGTTGTTAAGCGTCTTTAAGCCTAGGGCTTGAGCCTCTGCTTGAAGCCATTCAGCCCCGCTTCTTCCAGGCGCAACAATAACGTATTTCCCTAAGAACTTTTCGCCATTAACCGTTTCGACGCCTTCAACAACGTTGTTTCTCACCATGAGACCTTTAACGTCCTTTTTGAGCTTGACTTCAATATTGCCATTTAATTGTTGACGCATCCTGCGAAGGGTTTGAGCACATCTCTCTGTGCCCATGTGCCGAATTTTTTGGCGGATAAGTTTTAAACCAGCTAACGAGGCTTTTCGCTCGATTTCCTCTACCTTTTTAATGTCTGTTCCGTAGACGTGTTTGGTTGCTCCAAATTTTAGGTAAACACTATCCACATGGCTCATGAGTTTACTAAGCTCTTCTGCCGACACATACTGATTTAGCCAACCACCAACCTCCGTTGCCAGCGTAAGTTTCCCGTCGCTGAACGCCCCTGCGCCACCCCACCCAGATAATAGGAAGCACGGTTCACAGTGGATACATTCGAACCCACGACTTGCCGGACATTTACGCTGGTTTATATCTGGCCCTTTATCAAGCATCAAAATATTAAGATCGGTCTTTTCTGCAAGCTCAAGGGCTGAGAATATTCCTGCCGGACCCGCTCCAACGATTATTACGTCATAGTTCAAAGGGCTTATCTCCTGAAACCCAAAACGACATGTAACAACTTGCATATATTTTTAGCGATCAAATTAATGTTGATAATCAAATCGCAAAAATTCGCTTCCATTCTTAGAAAAGTCTCTCATCTACGCGAGTAGGGTATAAGACAAAGGAACTTTACAGCTTTTTCGCCATTGTTTTTGAGCTGATGCTTTTCATTTGACGGAATGAACATGACATCGCCAGCTCTAAACTTTCTTTCTTCTTCACCAACCGCAACACCTTCACCTTCCAAGATAAAGACTTCATGCTCCCAAGGGTGACTATGCAAAGGACTATAACCTCCAGGCTCCATCTCGAACAGCCTCATGGCAAAGTTTTCAGCCCCCATTTCCTTCGTGATAAGCCATCTAACGCTCAATCTTGAGGTTCCTTCACCTGCATCTTTTGATTCAACATCTTGGTAGTGGAAGATTCTCATAATACTCACCTGTCTAAACCAACTGAGGACTCAGTAATTATTAAACTTCCTGTTGTGTAATGCTTCTAACATAGTTTTTGGGAGATGTCGCCTGCCTAACTTCATTCTTCACAGAAGTTTAGGCGATTAAGGTGATTGGAAAAAAGGTTAAAATATTCATCTAAAGATGATAGTATCAAAGAGGAGGAATTCTACGCCCTTTCACGGACTGAAGGTAATCGACTTCCATGCCCATTTCCCATCTGCGAGTTGGACGAATTGGGCAAGCTCATGGCATCGAAGGTTGGCTGAGAGGTATGGCGAGGACAGTGCCCAGATACTCATGGAGCAGTCGAAGCGCGATAAGGAAGAAATGAGAAAGCTTTGGGGCTTTGCTCCTCCTGAATCCGATATTCGTTCAGATGAAGAGCAAGCGGACAAGTGGGCTGTAGACCTCGATGCGAAAGGTGTGGACAGGGTAAATTTCGTCACTGGGGGCGGAAATGACAATTTAGCCAAAATAGTCAGAATGTACCCAGACAAGTTTTCTGGATTTGCTCACCACAACATATTCTCAGAAGATGCACCCTTGGAGCTCGAACGGGCGGTTAAGAAGTTAGGGTTGAAGGGTTACAAGGTGATCGGGTCCTCGCAGAGGAAGCCCATCGACGACAAGTCTCTTTATCCCCTCTGGGAGATGGTGGAGAAGTTGGGAGTTCCCGTGATCATTCATTTCGGTGTTCTCGGCGGAGGTGGAGGCATGGCTTTGGATCTGAGGAACATGAATCCCCTTACACTTTGGGAGGTCGCAAAGATGTTCCCGAGAATCCCTTTCGTTGTCCCTCACTTCGGCGCTGGCTACCTCAGGGAGCTTCTTCAATTGTGCTGGTCGTGCTCTAACGTGTGCATTGACACTTCAGGCTCAAACCGTTGGATGCGTTGGATGCCTTTCGAAATCGACTTGAAAGGGGTTTTCAGGAAGGCTATCGACACCGTCGGACCAGATCGCCTGATCTTCGGAAGCGACTCGAGCTACTTCCCAAGGGGCTTCAGTCTCCCATATCTAAGGGAGCAACTTAAAGCCTGTCGATCGATTGAGCTTGAAGAAGGAAGTATAGAGAAAATTTTCTGCAAAAACGCTGCGAAACTGCTAAAAGTAGATGTATAGAAGATGGCGCTGTGCATGTCCACTGCTTGAGAAATGTCATTTCGGCGCGTGTTGTGAACATCTAGGTTAGAAAGTGCTTGTCGGTTTGCCTATGCCGCTCAATAGCACCCCTGAGGTATGCGATCTGTCCGTTATGATGAAAGACCTCGGACAGATAGAGCAAGACAACATCCTGTAGTTTCCTTGTACCACCCCAGAGCGGGATTTCGGCTTCAACCTCTTTTGGACTCAGTTCTTCAAGTCCACTCATGACGGTACTTTTTCCATTCTCCAAATCAGCCATTATCTTCTTTAAGGAGTAGGATCTGTCGCCGACATAGTCTTCAGGCCAGTCTTTGGGCTTGTACTTTGGATCTCCCTTCAGGATTCTGGGTATTCCCACATTCCACTGTTGCGAGAGATGGATGAGGATCCATCTTATGGAGTTGGCCTCTTCCATGGGTCGCCAGTCAATCTCGCTCTCCGAAAGACCCTTCGTCGCCCTGTCAAATCTGTCAAAGGCTATCTCCGCGACCGTTTTGATCAAACCGACTTTATCAGACATCTACATCATCTTGACTGTAAGTGCTAGTACGTTGTGTTCTCTCACGATAAAAATATTTTGCTAGAAAATGCACCCATGATTGTTCATTGGAATCTAGGCTAACACGAATGCTCTATACGTGCAGAGATCTGCTCTTTTCCCCACAAACGAATCGCGAAGCAAGTATTCAGAAGCATGTCATGTGGGTATAGGTTAAAATAATCTGATAACTAACTTGAAGGAGTAGAACGTGACCTGTGGTGAATGCTGACACATTGCCTTATGAATTCGTAACTTCGGAAAAGATAACTATTGACTATCTTAATCATGCTAATCACCTTAAACAAGTGTTCCCTAAGCATTTTAAAGAGCCGAGCATCCGAAAATTTCGCGGAGATAGACAGAAACTTGTGGATAAGCTGCTCAGTTATAATCGGGCAATAAATGCTCCCAAACAAGTAATACAGAATATAGAGTCCCTTTTGCAACCTGAAACCTACGCAGTGATAACCGGTCAGCAACCGGGCATATTCTCTGGTCCGCTCTACACGGTTTACAAAGCAATCTCAGCCATTGTCCTGTCTGAAAGATTATCTGACGAAAAATGTTCATTTGTTCCCATATTCTGGAATGCATCTGAGGACCATGACATTTCCGAAGTCAATCACATTGCGATATTCAAGCAAAATGAGCCGTTCGAGGTCCACTATGAATGTGAGTCGACAGGTGTAGCTTTTTCGCACATGCGTCTCAATAAATCCGAATTAAAGAGAATATTGTTAATGATAGAGCGTGTCTCTCCGAATTCCGAGTTTAAGCCACTTTTATTGAAGGAGATTAGCAGAATTGTTGAGAAGTCATCTACTGTAGGAGATTTTTTCTCTAGATTTATGATTTATCTCCTAGGAGACTTGGGGCTCATTATGATAGAGCCTCGATATTTGAGGGAATTGATGGCTCCTATATTCGAGAGGTTGATTAGAAAGCCAACGGAATGCACGAAAATCCTAGATGAAACCGGTTCACAACTCGAGGAACTTGGCTATTCACCCAAAATCCACAAAAAGTCTAACATATGCAATTTTTTCGTCCTTGGGGACGGTGGTGAACGACTGCGAGTTACGCATAACGGTGATTTTCGAGTTGGCAACGAAACCTTCTCTCAAAGTGAACTCCTTCTTCTGTTAGATGACAGCCCTTCTAGGTTTAGTGCCAACGCTGTCACGAGACCTATTACTCAGGATTTCCTTTTTCCCACATTTGCTTATGTGGCCGGACCAAACGAGATAGCGTACCTTGCACAGTTGAATGGAATATACGATTTTTTCTCACTGGAGATGCCTGTCATATTTCCCAGATTTGGAGCTACCATAGTCGAGAAAAAAGTAACCAGGATACTTGGAAAATATAAAACAGAAATTCATGAACTCAGCAATCCAGAGAAACTATTGAAAAAACTGGCCAAGGCGAGAATTGATGATGTCTTTGACTCCTTTAAGAATGACGTGTCAAAAGGCATAGCTGAAGTAACCCGTCACGCTGAGTCCATCGATAAAACTCTCGTAGGCTCTTGCTCACTTGCAAGAGGTAAAATCCTTAAAACCATAGAGGTCTTGGAAGGCAAAATCGCATCAAGACTGAAGGAACATGACCAAGTCACCAAGCAACAGGTCATCAAAGCCTACAGCAATCTTTTTCCTCACGGAGCCCCCCAAGAAAGGCATATAAATGTCTTGGAGTACCTCATAAAATTCGGGGAAGATTTTTTGAGAATAGTCTATGAAGACTTCTTAAAAGCCGACTATGGTGAACACAGGGTGATTAAATGCTAGATATACTTGCTTTGAGCCCTCACCCGGATGATGTGGAGCTTTGCTGCGGTGGTCTCATTGCTAAAATGAGTGAGAAGGGATATCGTATCGGGATAATAGACCTCACTAGAGGCGAATTGGGAACCGAAGGAACAGCAAAGATGAGGATGCAAGAAGCAGCCAAGGCGGCTGAGATATTAGGAGTACAAACTCGCGAAAACATGGATTTCGGAGACTGCAAATTAAGCTGTGGTTTTGAAGAAGCGAAAAAGTTAGCTGATGTGGTTAGGGAACACAGACCTTCAGTCCTTATAGCTCCGTATGGAGATGAACAACATCCTGACCATGCTGCAGCTAGAGAACTTGCTACGAAGGCAGCCTTTTTTGCCACACTGACCAAAGTGAAAACACGCCATAAGGCTTACACCATAAAAGCAGTTGTCTATTACATGCTACATAAACCGTTTGTTCCCTCTTTTGTAGTCGATGTCACTGAGAATTACGATAAGAAGTTAGAGGCTATTGAAGCGTACAGATCTCAGATGAAATTAATGTTGGGAGTTGAAGGTCTTCTTAAATCAATAAAATTGAGAGACCAGTTTTATGGTTCGAAAATAGGCGTTAAACATGGCGAACCGTTCCTCTGTGATACGCCCTTAAAAATACATGATCCGGTGGTCTTGTTCAGATGAAAATAGGTATTGCATGCTTTCCCACCTATGGGGGAAGCGGAATTATGGCTACTGAACTAGCACAGATTCTGGCGAAGAAACACGAATTACATTTGGTCAGCTACGATAAACCTGTCCGATTTGAAGATGAAATGAACTTCTCTTTTCATAAGGTGGAACTTCTCTCATACCCTCTTTTTGAGAGGGTTCCCTGTTGTTATTCTCTGGCTCTAGTCTCAAAATTGGTGGAGATCATAAGGTCCTACGATCTAGATATAGTTCATGCTCACTACGCTGTTCCTAATGCTACGTCTGCTTACTTAGCCAAAAAGATCTGCAACGACTCAGCGAAAGTCGTGACGACGCTTCATGGCACCGATTCCTATTTTGTAGGGCGACACCCTTCCTTTAAGGAAGTGACGCAGTTTAGCATGCAACAAAGCGATAGTTTGACTACGGTTTCAGAATACCTGAAAGAGCGCACAACAACCGAGTTTGACATTTCAAGGGAAATCAGGGTGATACCGAACTTTGTTGATCCACAGAAGTTCAGGAGAGTTAAAAAAGATCAGAAACAAACGATAATATGCCATTCTTCCAACTTCAGACCGCTCAAAAGAATACCTGATATTGTTAAGGCCTTCAAAATAATCTCTCAAGAAATCAGTTGCAAACTATTCCTTATTGGAAATGGTCCTGAACGTCCCAAGGCTGAAGAGTTGGCGAAGAATCTTGGAATATCAGAGAGAGTTCACTTTTTAGGTAATGTGAAAAACGTTCAGGAGATACTAGGAAAGTCGGACGTGTTCCTTCTACCATCAGAGGATGAAAGCTTTGGATTGGCTGCACTGGAGGCTATGAGTTGCGAAGTTCCTGTTGTTGCAAGCAATATTGGAGGATTAAAAGAGCTGATCTCTCATGGTGTTGACGGTTATCTAATCGAAGTTGGAGATGCAGAAGCACTTGCAGAGTACTCCCTCAAGATCTTACAAGATCCAAGCCTGCAGGAAGAAATTGGCAAAGCCGCGAGGCAGAAGGTTCTCAAAAAGTACACTCCGGATCGAATTGTGCCTGAATATGAAAATCTATACAATGAAACCTTAAAGGAAGAGTGATCGACTGCAGCACACGCCCATAACATGCATGTTAAGCCTGCCCACACGCAATGAAAGATTTTCAGCAGATATTAAACTTACTCAGAAAAGAGAAAAGTGAAGTGTCTGAATTATCTGTTTTCTTCTAACATAGCTTCTTGAAAATGTCTCCCTAGGACTCTTGCGGATAGGCAGAAACCGATTAGGCTGTGTTGAACATTCATGAATTAGTGCTTCTCCATTCCAATCAGACAGTTTTGTCATGTGAAATAGGAAAGTATCCGAGATAGGAATACGAAATATATAGAATCGTGATCATACAGAAAACAGAATAAAGGATTGATGCCATAATGTGCAAGCGAGGCACACGCAAAATACAGGGGAAGGAGAAGCCGATTCACAGCTACAAAAAGGTGGAAAAAGCAGTAGAGGACACCGTGAGGGATAGTGTTGGTTCCATGAGAACAGTAAGTCGATTGGACAACATTTTTATAGAGTCAATGAAAGCCGATTCGTGGGGAGACACAACCATATACACGCTCAAAGGATACATTGAAGTGCAAGTAAAAACAGGGTTTTTTTCGACAAAACCGGGCAAGAAAGCTTTCACTGTGACAGCCAAAGCAGAAACTGGAGAGATACTGGCAATTAATTGGGAGCCTGGTGAAACAGACTAGTCCACGAGAAAGGACAGAGATATTAAGTCAATGCAACAGAGTTTTCGAGTTCTTCGCATTGATGTCTCAATTCCGAGATTTCATTCTTCAACGTTTGTATCCTGCGCTTCATAATTTCAATCTTTTCTTCAGCCTTTAATTGCAGTTTTTCTTTTAAAACCAACAACTCTCGCTTCTCTTCCATCAAAGACACCTCTTGCTTCTCCAACCCTCGTAAAACCACTAAAGGCTCTTCCCCGCTGTCACTTTGTTCTTCAACTGCCTTTTTCTTAAATATACTCACCATGTTCTTAACCTCCGTGTATTTCATCAGGAAGCATATTGCATCTTAATAAATAATACTTTATTTCTCAAAACGATATAACCACACTTCAGAATCTGAATTGCTCTGCCAAACATCAGCCCTTTGCTCGGACATGTGTGCTTACCCTAGTCTCGATAAAGAGGGAGATATTTCTCGCGCCCTCTCCATTTCTGCCTTTTTTCCACGATAATTCCAGCGGGTTTATTAGTTACATAAACAAAAGTTGGTTGGTGAGTTTTCCATGGATAAATGGAAGTATTATGATATTCGCCATAAACGGCATCTGTTATGTAATCCAATGAACAAAGAGAAGTTTGAGAGATTATGCAAACTCCTCAGACTAAGCCCTAAAGCTCGAGTCTTAGACATCGCGTGTGGCAAAGGTGAATTTCTGATAAGGTTAGCGGAATTATACAATATTTCAGGTGTTGGCGTAGACATATCTCCTTATTGCATAAGTGATTGCTTGAGAAAACGCCAAAACCGAGTACCTAACTCCAATATTGAGTTCATAGAAATGGATGGTGCAAAGTATGAACCCGAAACACCCCCGCAAACTCCCATTTTTCTCCTTTTTTTGCACGTGCGCGTTAAATCTTTTTATCGGGCTTCACAAACTGATAGAAATCTAATGTTGAAAGGAGAGTTCAGAAAATGTGCACTATAGTTACTATAGCCAAAGATAATGCGGTGCTGGCCGGAAATAATGAAGATTGGACTGAGCCAAGAACCAAGATTTGGTTTGTTCCAGCTTCTAAAGAGGCGTATGGACGAGTATATGTAGGATTTGATCATGCGCCTATTCATGATCGCTTTCAGGGAGGAATGAATGACCAAGGATTATTCATGGACATGAATGCTGTCAAACCGACAGGTTGGCACGAGAAACCTGGCAAACCTAGTTTTCAAGGGGATCTCGTTGAGCAAATCCTAGCGCATTACTCCACCGTGGATGAGGTTGTGGAGTTCTTCCAACAGCATAATGTCCCTGATCTGAATATCTTAAGGGTTCCTGTAGCAGATTCCAAAGGTAACTCTGTTATCGTTGAATGGGGAAAAGGACAGCTGCAATTCCTATACAAAGAGGACTGTTATCAGATCTCTACTAACTTCATCCAATCTAACTATGAAAATCCCGAAGAGTATCCTTGTCAACGCTACAAAATTGCTGATCGCATCCTTAGGAAGGCCACCGCTGCAAGCGTCGACCTAATTCGGGCGGTTCTTTCTGCCACACACTCCGAGCATATTTCTCCAACCCTCTACTCAAATATCTGTGATTTGAAGGAGAAACGGATCTATCTCTATTTCTTTCATAACTTTGAAGAAGAGCGAGCTTTCGACTTGGACACAGCATTGAAGAAAGGACAGGCAGAATATCCAATGCATTCACTTTTTACCACAATACCATTTGCAGCTCACCAGTTTAGCCAGATAGGCCCTCAGATTGGAGCAGAGGCCCTAATGAGAATAATCGATGAGAAAGGAGTCATAGAAGTGATCAACCAGTTCAATGACTTGAAGGAGCAATCCCGAAACATTCCTCGCTATGTCCTAGACGAATGGGTACTCAGAGATGTAGGATACATACTATCTGCCAACAATCGGATCCCAGAAGCGATTGAGATCTTCAAGCTTAATGCTCAATTGCACCCGGAATCTCCGGAAGCCCACAGAGACCTTTCTGTCGCACGCAAAAATGGGTCGAGAGAACGCTAGGTGGACCGGGAGAGATTTGAACCCCTACCAAGTGGAGATATCACTTGATCTTCACTCGTTTTTTCGTGGCGCTTGCTAGGAGCTTTCCTCTGCCAGTTTGAAGACTACAGTTCTGTGGATCCGGGTCTTAGTTATTATGTCCATGCGGTGAAGTTCGTTCAAGGCTTTGCTGGCAACAGTCCTTTTGATGCTTAGGAACTTGGCAACCTCAGAAGCACTATCTAGTGTTTGTCTGCCTAAGGAGTGGAGTGCCACCAAGACTCTGATCTGGGCTGGGTGAAGGAACCATCTGGTCGAACAGAATCTAAACGCTACAGAAAACCTTCCATTCAACCTATATAAGGGACGGGTCTAGATTCAACACAGAAAGAAGCCTTCCTGCCGACACAGTTAGTCCTTTATGGCTTCTAGAAGGCTCATTACATTCCACAATTTCACCCGTGTATAAGGCGGCATGTTCGGATCCTGCAAAATCTCGTCCAGAGTTGATATAGCGTTTGAGGCTCTAACGGCAGACGTGTACTCTGTTGTCTGCAGAACTTCCATAGAGTTCTTTGCCGCTCTTCTAATGTTTCTAGGAGTAGTAGTATCTTCAGAAACTTGTCCCAGCACAAATAACGCTTGTTTTACTCTCTCTTCATATTCCTGCAATTTCTTCTTCCTGACCATAATATGCCACCTCGCACAACTTCGTAATAACCAAGTTATATAGGCTTTTATACCTATTTATTTCGGAGGTTTTAAAACTTGCCGCAAGAAAAAGACAAAGAACAACATATTAAACGAATGGCCGACATGCTGCGTCAAGGTGCAACCTTGACAGAGCTAGCCTGCCCAGCCTGTGCCTCGCCACTTTTCAGGTTGAGAAGTAGAGACCTCTGGTGCGCAAAATGCGAAAAAAAAGTCATAATAGTGAAAGAAGGGGAAGAGCCGCCAAAAATAGCAGGTTCCATCGTTCTTGACAAGCTTGAGGCAACGCTTTTAGCGAAGGTTCAAGAGATCCAAAAAAAAATGCAACATGAGGAAAACATGGAAGAACTACAGAAACTGGGTACAGTGCTTTCTGGAATGCTGGAGAACCTTGAAAAAATAAGAAAAACCAAAAGAGCTTAGGGCGAAAACCAGTAATGTTGGGATTTTACGAGAATTTCCCGAAAAACATCCACAGAATAGCGTATTTTGGAGCTACGGCTTCAAAAATGAGAATGCAACTAGCCCTAACTCAAACGCTTCACAAATTAAACAACGAAACTTTTAGTTTAGAAGATATTGCTAGTCCCTCAGTACCTCAATGCACAGTCATTTTGGAGTTTGGAATAGCAGATGAAGTCAATTTCAATTATTTAGACGAAAAAGAGAAAAACAAAGCGTTGAAAGCCATAAATAAAAAACCTTTCAAGATCATGGATTTCTTCTGTGCAATACGCTATCATAAAACGCAAAGCGAAAAAAAAACTCCGCTGAGATTTGATTATTACATGCTTCGATTCATGTTTAACAAAAAATCAACGGAAATCCAAGTTTTCCACGAAAGAGGACCTAGACACGTATCACCTGAGGAAATCGTCAATTTCGTTGTCAACAAAATTAACGAAAAGTTTTCTAGGAAAATATTAGAAGCTTTTGCGGCTTCTTAAGCTGTTTTTTCCAAAGATCTTAGAACAACCGTTAATATATCATCTGCAACTTCTTGCTTAGAGTTGTTCCCGTCTATTTTAACAAGCTCTCCCTTTTCAACGAATTTTACGTAGACCTCTTGCACTTTCCGCTGAGTTTCCAAGTTTTCCATGATTGATTTTTTAGGCTTCAGTCTTTTGATTACAATTTCTGGTTCAACATCAATGAAGACTGCCAGGTCTGGACGTATCGCGTGTTCATTTGTCTCTTCAATCCATTTTAAACCAAGCCCGGCTGCCCCTTGATAAGCTAAAGAGGAATAAACATAACGATCGGAAACCACAAGTTTTCCTTCATTCAAAGCAGGAATAACCTCATTTTCTACGTGCTCAAAACGATCAGCAGCAAACAGCAATGCCTCAACAACGCTGGAAACACGTTTTTTGCCATGTAAGCAGTATTTTTTAATGAACTCTCCAATTTTTCCGCGGCTTGGTTCAGCAGTATAGATTGCATCATAACCTTTTTTCTTAAGCCTTTCCACCAGAAGTTTTGTTTGCGTTGTTTTCCCGCAACCGTCTAGCCCCTCAACACAAATGAAAATGCCCTTTCCCTTCATCTTTTCAATTCCTTATGGCTTTGAGTACTAGACATTATAAGAGTGAACGCTTAATAATTGTTTAATAAAGCTGGGGAAACTGTTCATGCCACGAAATTATTGGGGTGAGATAAAGGATCCCGTTCACGGGTACGTTTACATAACTGCAGATGAGAGAGAAATCATCGATTCTTACCCCGTTCAGAGGCTACGTAGATTACGTCAACTCGCAGGCGCAGAATACGTCTATCCGGGGGCAAATCACACACGTTTTGAGCATTCTGTCGGCGTAATGTATTTAGCTGGCAGAGTTGCAGAAAATCCTAACATTTCTCAGCGCCTAAGCGAAGACGAAGCAGAAATGGTTAGAATTGGAGCTTTGCTTCACGACGTCGGACACGGACCTTTCTCCCATGTTTTTGAGCACCTACTTGACAAAGAGCTTAGCAAGACGCATGAGGACATGACTTTATGCATAGTCAGAAACAGCGAGTTAAAAGACATACTTAACAAACTGGGATATGCGCCAGAAGAAGTCGGAAGACTAGCAGTAGGTCGCCTACACAAGCCTAAGAAGGCTTTTCTAGATCAGATAATAAGCAGCTCCGTTGATGTTGACAAAATGGACTTTGTTGTACGGGACACCTATCATACGGGTGCTGAATACGGTTACATAGACATCTTCCGCTTAATACAAACCCTAGACGTTTTGGACGAAGACCTAGCACTAGACTTAGGCGCGCTTTCAGCCCTTGAATCGTTCGTGATAGCTCGAATAGAATCATTCAAAAGCATATACTTTCATCGTGTCGGAAGAGCAGCACAAATAATGCTTGCTATGGCTTTGGAAAAGGCAAATGAAGAACTAGGCCTAGCGAACTTTAAAACCCCAGAAGAATACCTAGCCATGGATGACTACACAGTTTGGACAATGCTGAAAAACTGCGAAAAGTCAAGCGGAATTATAAAGAACCT
>Ga0209636_10004808_pt1 | contig 13811 bp, 6 predicted proteins | sample DeeMarSWOR152_54_FD_187464 | JGI IMG/M metagenome (GOLD analysis project Ga0209636, IMG submission 187464) | Marine sediment microbial communities from White Oak River estuary, North Carolina - WOR-1-52-54 (SPAdes) (version 2) | ecosystem: Environmental > Aquatic > Marine > Intertidal zone >...
TCAATAGGAAATCTAAAAAGTAACACCACTTATTACTACCGTGCAGTTGCATCTAATGACGTCGGTGAAGATCATGGTTTTAGAGAAGACTTCACCACTTTAAAAGAGTAAATTTTATCTTAACAATTCAAGATTTTGTTTTTTTCTTTTATAAAACTAACACACTATAGGATTTGGGTCTCTTGTTGGGAGGATAAAAAGGTATTGCCTCTGATAAGCAAAATTCTGCTCCAATATTAGTATATATCTTCTATAACATAACATTAAACGTGTTGGTGAGGCAGAACAGATGTATATTTCTTCATTTCATATTTCACTTCCCCCCAAAATACTGCCTCCCAATATTTCATAATATCTAATGCTTTATAACTCTATTTCTCTCTGTAAAAGTAGGAGTCTGGCACATGAAAATTAAAAAGAATTATAGAGATTTAAGGACAGTATTGGATACCATTTAAACGTTATTATTACTCTGCTGTCCTGGATTACTTTGCGGCTGACTATTCTGACCTTGGGTTTGACTATTTTGTTGGCCACTAGGACTTCTCTGTTGGCTGCTTTGCTGATTCACAGGCGTGTTAATCGGTAATGATAAGGGCTCAGACCAACCACTCACGGCACCATACACATCTTTAGCTATCGCTTGAACATGATACGTCTCAAAACCAATTGGACCCCAGGTATGAGATGCTGTAATAGTCTCACCAGACTCATAGGGTCCCAGCCAAACACTATACACAGGTTCACCAAAATCATCAAAACCCCATAACCACCGATAATACACGCGATCCCCTTCAGGATCAGTAGTGCTTGTTGAAAACTCATAACTCTTCCCACGTATTATTATTCTAGGACCGGATGGCTTATTGGGTGGATCCGGTGGCATATTCTCTCCAATGAAAACAACTACGTTCATATTGTTATTAAACATAACTTCTTCTCCAGGAACAGGATAAACATTTGAACTTATCCGATAGAACCCTCGAGGCAACGTACACGTCAACTCGACTACCTGGTCATCATTTGACATCAAAGAATCGATACTCCAGTTGTACTCATACACCTGAGTTTCTTCGATATTCACCGTATCAAGAATCTCCGTGATCGAAATATTACCCAAGACATTGGTTTCATCACTAAACCCTTGATTAACGATCCTGGTCGCTATATCAAAGGGTTCATCTGGATTAACCGGGGTTGAGAGCTCAAGCGAATCAACCGCGATATCATGCTCATATATGGGAACTGGCTTCAAAGAAACCTGAGGATCACCAAACAAATTCAGTACATAATAACACCAACGCATACAGCTTTCATTGATCCGCCATAGGTTGTCTTCTTTTGAATCTTGATTCGCGACCCCGAGATGAGTCTTCTCTGGATATCGTACACCCTCATTAAAGACCGCATCGAAAAACTCACGATCAAATCGCTGTGAAGGTCCATCAGTACTATACCATCTACCCCATCCATACCTGGCATTCCAGATACCTGCAAAAGCACCATTAGGAGTCTTTATAGTGAAATGTTCTGCAATACAATCATCATAGTCAAATCCACCAGCGTTACATCCCTGAGAATAAATAAAACAATACTCATCATTAGTAAGATCATCTACATCTGAATTGTACATTTTCATGTTATAATCATAGTCTGCATGTCCAAGATGATTGATTATATTAAAACCAGCGTTTATGCGACTGATAACCTCTGATTTTTGCCACTCCTCATCACGATCATACAACTTGCTAACATTATACTCACCATCTGGGATGCCAACTGTTGAATATCCATGGTTACTCGAACCATTGATCATTTCGTCTTTATAGTTGCTACCCCAATCAGCAACTCCACCAAATCCAACATATTCACCAACTATCAACGCTTTTCTAAGATAGAGATCATCGATAGAGGTTTGTTCATAAGCCAATGTCTTCATCACAAAATTCGACACCTCACTCTCGTTCCCCGCACAGGCACGACCGATATAAACCTCTGCCCTGAGGTCAACATCACCACCGCCTTCACCATCAGTTGATTCACCCCAACGATCATCACCATCATAATTATAGGTACCATCCAGGCACCCATAATATAGATCAGCAGGCGTAGTAATATGACTACTACCTCCCTCTATGTAAAGAAAACGCGATGGAACAACATCGATATCGCCACCAAGCAATACATACTCCGTCCCCCAATTCAAGTAAGCATCTGTAGTAAAATTCCTGATCTTCTCAGCATTATCTACACCACTATAGGTGGCATAGATGTCTTCAACAGTGACAATGGTCGCGGAGATCCCGTTATCGTTTTTATACTGTATCAAATCTTGAAATGTATAATTTCCACTGGCGTTTTTCAACATCTCATTAGTAATAACCACATACTCATAATCCTCAGAGGAACCAACGAGAGAATATGGAAACACCAACGGGTTAGACGACACATACGTCTTACTCATATGATAATCATCAACCATCTCCCGCACAGCAACCTCATCATAAGGAGATCCTCTAAACAAAGGATTTACAAAGTCAGTCTCAGCTGTTTTAATAACCACTGTCATCTCATCATAATAACAGATCTCACCACTTATACCAACATAACGCACAGGATATAAAACCAAAGTAAGAATAGTATACCCTCGGAAACAATATTCACCAACTTTTTCAAAATCCATATCCGGATACAGGATAAACGGATCGAACCCTTTAGCTTCTCTTAACTCTTTACCAGAGTCCAAGGCTAATTTCACAGGTTTACTTCCCAATTCAACATTATATCCATCCCCCAATACTATCCCATCGTCCTTGACAACAGTGATTGATTCTATCTCAGATTGTTGCGGAAGCAGCACCTCTACAGGTTTAACCGGTAATAAAGGCACGCCCGTATCGCCACTCTTAGGGAGTCCCTCTATATCAACCTGAGCATATACACCATCATCCCCGTTGATCTCAGTTATCACCGGCGGATCAAATGAAAACCTAATTACCATTTCATGGTCCTCATCGATGTTATTTTGAATACACTGAAACGTATGGTCCATTGTTCTATCCACCCATCCTTCAGCTTTAGCTACATCTAATTGGCCAGATATAATATCAGCTTCTAACTCGTTTATATCAGGTATTTTAGCCATATCCCCGCTGATACTGGGTACCACACCTGCTCCAACAAATAGGACCATTACTATTATTACCAAATATTTTCTAAAACTTGTTTTTTTCATATCTGATTTTTCCTCCCTTAAAGAATACTACTTTCAAATGCAGCTATTTATATATAAATACTAGCACAACAGATTTTAATCCACTTTTTCTTTTTATAAAGATCATAACACATAAAAACAACAAAAAACTTTAAAAAAAAATTAGCAACAAAAAAATAAAAAGAAAAAAAGAGAGATGGGGAGGGTTTATTGTAGACCCATCGTCCTAGCAAATCCCTGAATATTAGAAACACCACTGTAGCCTAGGAATCGTTGTAATAACTGATGAAGAAGTGACTGTGAGTTGATAGATTGCTGACTGCTTTGTTGGCTATTTTGTTGGTTTACCGGCATTTCGACCTCTAGAAATCCCCAGTCGCTCTCAGCACCATAAATGTCTTTGGCTTTAGCACTGATATTATACGTTCCTTGTTCAGTCCACGTATGATTTAATATCACAGTGGTTCCAGAAGGTACATATTCAGTCCATCCACTAGTTGTGTCGTCTCCCCAATCCACAAAGAAGCTGACGTTGTCTCCATCTGGGTCGGTTGAGACGAAGGTGTATTCGTATTTTGTTCCTGTGTTTCCACTTGCGGGGCCGTCGATGTTTGGTGTATTTGGTGGATCATTCTCCACGATGGTTATTATAAACGGGTCTGACCAGTCGCTCTCTGCATCTAATGTATCTTTTGCTTTAGCTCTAATAGTGTATGTACCTGCCTCGCTCCAAGTATGGTTGACAGTTGCTTCTTCTCCGGATGGATATGGACCAATCCATTCACCTGGAGTTCCGTCATCCCAGTCGATGTAATAATAGATATCATCTCCATCAGGATCAGTTGAAACAATAGTAAATTCATATGATATATTAACTGCGCCACTGGTTGGACCTGTAATAATTGGTACAGTTGGCGGGTCATTTACCAAGGCATCTAAACCACCTGAGAAACATGTCACTTTTCCGTTTCTTCCCCCTGCCATCATTTCCATAGAACCATCACCTATAACATCTGGGATTGCCATTATTGCATCTACAGCCTGACCATAGGCTATTGATTCTAATTCAGATCCGTTAACACCGTTGAGGAAGTAACAATAATTATTATTATATAACGTTCCAACTAATACATCATCTATACCGTCTCCGCTGATATCTGATGTTCTTGCTACATTCCATGGTTGATCTGCAACAGTATGAGTCCAAATAGTACTACCTGTTTGTCCATCGATAACCTGGGTTACATGAGTGGTGCTATGCGCAGGAACAATATCGGGATGCCCATCACTGTTTACATCTGTTAGTTTTGCAAATCTTGTAATAATTGCTGTGCCAATTGAAGTGCTATATTCCTGCCCCCCATCGGTTGCATCAAGTCCATATATGTGTCCACTGAAGTCACCAATTATAACATCTTTTACCCCATCACCTGATACATCGTCTATTTGTTCCAAAGCCCAAACAGATATCCCTGAAACAGTATAAGACCAAACCTGAGCACCTGTGTCACCATTTATTCCTTTTGCATATCCTATTGTTTCTGCTTCGTTAGAACAACCAGCAAGAACATCTGGCTGTCCATCACCTGTAAAATCTTCAACTCCGATTACAGCAAAACCTGGTCCACCAAGGGGGCGTTCCCAAATTGACGTACCATCTTCACCATCTAAACAATACACCCGCTTTGGTCCAGTATCTGATGAATCATCACCTGTAGCTGCTAAAACATCGGTTATTCCATCCTCATTGTAATCATAGCTACAATCTACTTGGTAGACCCAGCCACCACCACCATATTCATGGGTATCATGTGTCCAAATTGTTGTTCCACTATCTCCTGAGATACAACGTATAAGTCTTGCACCCCAGGCAGCTCCAACGACTACATCTTCGTAACCATCACCATCTACGTCTTCGATAATGTCTAATCCTTTCTGAGAATAGATATCACCAGCATAGATCTGATGCTCCCAAAGAACATTGCCTGTACCAATTGCACCTCCATCAAAACACCTGACATAATCATCTTCTGAACAAACAATAACATCATCGATATCATCGCCGTTAATATCTGCTATAGGAGCAATAGCTTTTGGGCTAGGATCATAGATAGTAAGTGTATACTGCCAAATAATTTCACCGATAGGGTAATCACGGGATAGTCCATTACGCTGTATCGTTCCATAATCCGACTGTTGATTAGATGCAGATTTCTCTCCACATGCAGCTAGATATTGATATAACGATATATCATCAAAAGAATCATTATAGTCGTTCCCATATGTTTTATCATACGTGATACGTATTCCACTGGCTCCAAATCCACTTAGGAGTAAAACTCCTACTACCGTTATTAGCAAAAATTTTTTCATATATATTCACCTCCCTTTTTTCAAAAGAAACATAAGATGTTTTGGTATATAAATATTTACAACAAATATACTCAAATTATCCCTAGAGTCTTTTCCTCTTAAAATAAGTTTTTCTTTTATAAAACCAACCATAAACAAAAGAAAAAAAAGAGAAGTTTAGCTGTTATTTAGAAGTCCACGTAATATTATTTGTTGCAGATTACTCTGCTGACTCTGGCTGCTTTGGCTGTTCTGCACACCATATGGTTTCTTGAGTGGATATCTATCTTCAGTATCACTATATAGAATTGGAGGTATCTTATAGGGTCTATCGCCTATTCCATCTTTACCTGGTTCATCTTGGTTAGGTCCCTTGTAAAAGTCAACTCCTATATAGTTGTCCCAGTAGTTACCACCATCTGTTTGAGGATCAAAAGGATCGCTGTAACCGTTATCCCAGTAATTTTTGTTGCGTCCCTCAATATATTTAAAACTTTCATCATACGCATTATATTTTCTATTGTTGATGAAATTATTGTGATAGATGGTGTTGTTCCATGGAGCACCACCATCTATTATGTCGAAGTGCATCTTAATTCCTATAATATTGTTCGTTATGTTGTTTTCATAGATGGTGTTATTAGTCGTCACCCATACATCCCATGTCCATAGGGGAACGTCAAACGAGTATTTGAGTATAAAGATGCCATACTTATTTTCTTTTATCTCGTTCCCATGGATGTCGTTATAACCTGAACGATCTATTGAGATCCCATACTTGTTGTCTTCGATAGTGTTTTCCACGATGCTGCTATTGAATACGCCTGGATTTATGTTGATACCGGGATATATATTGTTTTTGATTATGTTTTCAGAAATGATGTTGTAATAACATGAATAGTATAGCGTGATGCCTTGTGTGTTGTTTGTGATGGTGTTCCCTGAGATGTTGTTATAAGATGATATGAATAGGAAGATACCAGCATAGCCGTTGTTTGTGATCTTGTTCCCACTAAATGTATTATTATCTGACATCCGTAGATAGATACAGATGCCCCAATAACTATTTGTATTTGTGATTGTAAAACCAGTTATATTGTTCCAACTAGAATATAATAGAAAGATGTAGTCACCTCCACCTCCATCGATAATTGTTGTGTCTCTGTCTTCACCAGTTAGATTTATCGTTTTTTCTATAGACATATGCTGCTCATAATAGGTTCCATCGTGAACATAGACTGTATCATCTTTACCTTGACCGTCAACTCCATCATGAACATACCGATATGGATGCTCTGATGTTCCATACCATGGACCCCCAGTGTTATCATCATCGACATGAATAACGTTGTATCCATTGTTTACCACTATCCAGATTTCATCGGTATATTCGCCGTCGCTGCATGTCACGGTTAATCTAATAGTATAGAGACCCTCATCTTCCTGTATGGTATCCCAGGAAAATAACACACCATTTTGAGGAGCTGTGGAGCTTGTCATTTCTGTCAAGTTATCTTGTTCTTTACCTCTGCCGTATTCTAACACGTATTGTTGAAAACTCTCGCCCCATGCACAACCTTCTATATCTACAGTGCCTTTAGCATTATCTTTCCAACTTGGCTTAGTATGCAAAACCGCTACGGCAGGATCTCTTACTAGTGCTTTATAGGCATTTATCCTCCCGCTACCTATATATTCGTCAGTATCGATTTCATCTGCAGTGTGTAATATCATAGTTTTCACCATACCTGCAGGGTACGGACATGGATTCTTCGACAGGAGAAGCCCTGCGAGACCTGCAACATGTGGACCAGCCATAGAAGTACCAGACCAACTATCATATTCATCGTCTGGAAGTGTTGACAATATCTCGTTTCCTGGCGCAGCGATATCAACCCAGCGACCATAGTTACTACCTTTACCAGAACCCCAATCATCGGGATCACATCTTCCATCGTTTTCATTTGTGGCAGCAACCGAGATAACATTATCATAGCCTGAAGGATAATGTTTCAAATCAGTATTACCATTTCCAGCACTCGCTACAAGGAACACACCTTTAGAATAAGCATACTCTAATGCATCATGTACCAACGGAGAATCAAAGCATCCTCCCCAGCTCATACTAATAACATCAGCTCCATTATCTGCAGCATATATGATTCCATCTGCAGCAGCATCCTCAGGTATTGTACTAGTACCTATTTTAACCGGCATAATCGTGCAGTTCCAACAAACACCAGCGATACCGACATCGTTATTGGTCATGGCAGACGCAATACCACTACAATGGGTCCCATGACCATGATCATCCAGTGGATCATTATCATCGTTGTAAAAATCCCAACCTCGAATGTCATCGATATATCCATTTCCATCTGTGTCATTGCCATCTACTATTTCATCCTCATTTATCCACATATTACCCGCGAGATCCTCATGATTATAATCAACACCACTATCAATCACCGCAATAACTACATTAGAACTACCCTTTTCAATCTCCCATGCTTCAGGAGCATCAATATCAGCATCAAAGGTACCACCAGTCTGACCAGTATTATGCAACGCCCACTGATCACTAAAATATTTATCATCTGGAATGATACCCAGAGTTTTTTCTTGCGCCTTTTGTATCGTATAAATATAGTTCGGCTCAGCATACACCACACATGAATCACTATTATATTCCCTTACGACACCTAGAACATCTGCATCATCATCCAGGATAAACTTATAAACATTTGACAAAGAAGGAACAGGGTCATTCCCGAAGATTTTCTCAGCAGAAATCACACCGCATCCCCTATTTAATATGTCTATCGAGGCTATACCAGTAACGAGAAAGCCATCTGGAGATAATGAAAGACATATGTCTACTTCTTCTCTAAATTTTATGATAAATTGCCTAGGTTCAAACTCAGGTGCAATATCTGGTAAACAATTAGAGCTCATCATGCCTTCTAACGATTCACTACATCCAGCATCAAAATCATCGCTAAATCCTCGTAATATTGGTTCACCAGCGTCAGATAAGGCTCCATTAATAGCCTCTCTTCCACCCATGATTAGGGGTGCTGTGCTTAATAACAACCCTATTATCAAGGTTGATACCATTATTTTCTTCATACACCATCACATCTTTATTTTAAACTATAAAATATTTATCAATAAATATATAAACGTTTGGTGGTAACGTACAAAATTGTACAATATCAAAAGAAAAATCAATCCAAAATAATCACTTATTTTTTTCTTTTATAAAAAAATACACAAAAAGAGAGAAAAAATTTAGAGGTTTTAAGGACAGTATTGGATCCTATTCAAGTAATGTTGGTTTTGATATCGTTTTTTTCTTTTATACAACCAACACAACAAAAAGAAAGAGAGAAGGATATTAGTCTACAACTCTAGCAATTGCATCAGGACCTGGTGGCACTGTCTCAGCTTCTGTGTATTCGGCATATTGAACGTGTCTTATGGAATAGAACTCGTAGTATCCTGTTTCATTAGGAGCATTGAACTCCCAGCTCCAGCCATCAGAAACATCACTATCTGTATCATATAACATCCAAGGATTCCAAGTTTCATTATTATCCGAGTATCTGTAATATAAATCTAAAGACACGATTCCATCTGATACCTCAGCATTACCTGTAATGGTAAATTCTGAAGACTGATTATATGGGTAAATATCGCTAACCTGTGAAGAAGCATATACTGGTGGGAGATCGTTGTCAGGAACTTTCTTTGAAGCCCATGCAAAATGCCGTCTAACAATCCACCAATTATATGTCCGTTCATCCTCATGCGTCTCATCAAAAGGAGTTATATCCATCCAATAATAAAATCCGTTATGAAGATTATTTACAAGTGTGTCATCCACTTCTTCAATATGACCACCCCAAAAAACACCCATTTCAGGGTGGCCACCACATAAAACTATTCTAGCCTGGTTTTTATTAGGATATGTCTCAATTGTCATAAATGCTTTATTGGCAAAATGTGTTTGTATTATTTTGTCTGTGCGTTCCCAATCACGTACATATAGAAGAGTTGAGGGAAGAAAACCAAAAGTATTTCTATTCCTCCCAAATGATTTTAACAAACCTTTGAGAAAACTTCGAATACCACCAATATATTTCCAAGCATGTATTTGTGTAGATTTGTTATCAGAGATCTCTTCCTTGGGATAATATGCAAGAACAGTAATATTATGATCTGGTTCATCTGGTAATTCAAATGCTGGTCCAGCACACCAAGAAATTCTTCTTTTTTCTTCTAAAAAGTCATCGAAAATAGGATTATTGCTATTAATAACAAAATCTAAAGGAACAATATTACATAGTGAACCTCCAGGAGGGAGCCTATCTAAACTCTTACAGTGGAAATACTCATATGCAAGTGGCCCTATCATCTCTGGTTTACCTGAAAGTTGAGCAAGAAATGGTAAACCATTTTCAAAAATTAATTTGACATCTGATATCTCTAAATCTATAAAATCTACTATTTTCGTAAGAAGAGTTTTTGGATTTCCTTCTAGTTTTGTAGTAAGTAAGGTAGGACTACAGTAACCAATATATCCACCTCCGGCTTTTACGAAATCAGTTATTTTAGTTTTCCAGATTTTATTTCTAATAGATGGATAAAAATGTTTTAGTATTTCCTTATCTGAATCATAAGCAATCATAGTTAATAAATCATAATTTTCTGTTGTTAAATCTCCTTTAAAAATATCTTTATCATTTAATGTAAAAATTTTAAACTTATAGGTATTATTACCTACTGTCCATTGATATCCATTCAAGATAGTTTCAAATAAGCTTTCTGTTTTACCTATAACCTCTGCTGAGAGGCGTGCTATTCGTATATCTATGATGTCATCAATATCATTTGTTTTACCTTTAATTTCAGCATTGTTTTTTATATTAGCTGAGGCAACAAAGGTGCTGCTAACTATGATTAACGTAATTGCTACGACTAAGATTTTTATTTTCATATCTAATAAAATATTTTTATTATACTATATAATACTTACTAATTATCTTGTTTTTTCTTTTATAAAACCAACATACACAAAAAAATAAAAGAGAGAGGGTTTTTAGCTAGTCAGTAGAGATCTAAATATGTTCTGTTTAAATGACATGGACCGCTGGAAGATTGTTTTCAGGATTTGTTGATTGGTTGATGGTTGGTTCACTGGCATAGTAACCGTTAGGGTTCCCCAGTCGCTCTCTGCATCACAGATGTCTTTGGCTTTTGCTCTTATCGTGTATGTTCCCTCTTCATCCCAAGTATGTGTTAATGCTATCTCTGTTTCTGATGCTACAAAATCAGTCCACCCACTATTGGTGTCGTCTCCCCAGTCAACGTAATAGCTTATAGCATCGTTCTCAGGATCAGTTGTGAAAAAGGTGTACTCGTACTCTTCGCCTGCTGTTCCACTTGTTTGACCATCTATATCTGGTGCAACTGGTGGGTTATTGGGAATACGTGCCATTACCGTTTCATCTACATAGTATGCCCAAAATGGAGCACCACTTGGAGGATCTGAATATGATTGATGAGGTGTGTCATCAAAAACCGCTAGAATTACCTGGATGTTACTTCCTGAGATTCCTGGGTAACCTGCTGCTGCTCCATCCCATACGGTACTGTCCGAGTAGGTATCTTCTGCTGGGATGTTTATTGCTTGATTGAAGGCAAAATCTAAAAAGGCATGATAAAACGGGTTACCCTGTTGATCATTCCATAATGTAGACTCCAATTCAGTAACGTATACTCTAAGATGACCAGGATACGCAACGGCTTCATTGTTTTCGATGCTGAGACTAATATCTATCTCTGCGTTTCCTAACCATTCAACATCCAAGTCTGCAACTAAGTCTGGTACCACCCGTGATCCTGAAGAGTCCAAGTAGTTATAAAATACGCCATAGTTGGTTCCAGGATAAACATATTCCCCTCCATCGAAATAGGATGTTGGAACCCAATAGATATTATAATCATTGTGCATATGCGCATTAGCTACGCTGTTTTTGTTGACAACCATCTCGCAGTATTCAAAATTATAGTTACCACCGTCATAAATGGTATGCCAAGCAATATTAGATGCAGGACACGCTGGACATGTTGAAGTGCTTCCAACTTCCACTAATACTGTGTGGGTATAATCACGTGGTCCATCGCCTATTTGTTCATGATCACTAGAGTCAAAATCTTGTTTTTCTATGTCGCATTTCAGTGCAACAGCTCCAAATCCACTAAGGACTAGAATTCCTACTGCCACTAATGGCAACAATTTCTTCATATTTTATCACCTCCCTTATATACATTGTACAGAGGATATTTAGTATATAAATCTTTATAACAAACCGAACTGATTGAGTTCACTCCAAAAAACAATTTTTACACTGATTTCATTTATAAAAGGTGTAAATTAAAAAAGTAAGGGGAATTATTGAGGTTAACAATATGGATCCTGCTTGTTAGTTGTTGGTGGCTTTTGTTTTATGTCTGAATGCGAGAGAATTGATTAATGTTTGCTGATTGCTGCTTTGGCTTTTTTGAGAGTTAATGTTTACTGGCATTGTCACTGGTAGTGGGTCTGACCATACGCTTTCTTTACCATTTGTGTCTCTGGCTTTTACTCTTATGTTGTAGGTGCCTTGTTGGTTCCATGTATGTGATGTATTGATGCTTATGTTTGAATCATATAGACTGGTCCATTCGTCGGTGATCATGTCTCCGTCCCAGTCCCAGCCGTATTTGATTTGATCGTTGTTGGGGTCAATAGCCCTAGTCGTGTAGATGTATGTTTCTCCTATGTTTCCAGACATTGGACCTGATGGTTTCTCAGGTTTTTGTGGATTATCTGGACTAGGGTAATTTGTTGCAATAATTTCTATTTTTTTGTCTGGATCACCAGGGTCAAATTCTACTAGGACAAGGTTGCCAACATCTGGGCAATAGTGAAAACCACGCGAATCTCCATAAGTTATTTTATACGCAGTGTAATTATTTCCCCCAGCGGTAACGTTATCTAGATCAACGCATTCTGCATGTAGTACGTTTGTTATTTCTTCAAAGTGGAATGTATGGTCTAGGATTCCAAATATTTTAACTTTTATGTCTACTATGACGTCTATTCCTGGTACAACCCAACTCTTGCCAACAAAAATTGGAAAGTCTATGAGATCTTGTGTTCCACCGTAGTTTATGGAGACTTCTGCGGTTGCAGGGAATGGTAAGGTGGTTCCTCCGATTTTTAATTGTCCACTTGCAAAGAGACCTATGCTTTTTATTCCAAGGTTTGACTTGGTGAATTCTACATTTCCTGTTAGATCATCTAGTATAAGTGTTATTGGAGTATCTGGGTCGATGGTGAACTCTCCCTCTATGTCTCCACCGAAGTTTACTTTGTATGTATCCCCTGCGTCATCGTTTACGTAGAAACATGCTTCATGCAATAGTAGATACATAGGCATTGATTCGTCACCCGCGTCTAATTCTCCGGTGTATGTCCAGCTGTATCCAATCTCCCAAACTGGAACGTCATCATCCTCGATTATGGTTGTTTCTAATTGTTTTGTTATCTGTTTGAGATTTATTTTTGCAGATGCTGTTGTTAGAAAAGTGGATAGCAGTAGCGTGCAGATTATTATTCCTATTATTTTCTTTTTCATTTTGCTTTACCTCCCCAAAAATATAAATTTTCAATGTAATAGTTTAATTTAAATGTTTCCAGTATAAAGTTGTATTGCAACATCTGCTATAGTTATTCAGATCGGTTTCATTTATAAAAAGTAAAAGAATTATAGAGGTTTAAGGACAGTATGAATCCCATTTAAACTGTTTGGTGGTTTTGATATTGTTTTTTTCTTTTATAAAACCCCATGCCTCACAAAGAAGGATATAATTGAAAAAAGAGAGGGGTCGTAGGGGTCTAGTTTGAAGGTAAAAATTTATGCTGGGAGACAAAAAATGAATAAGAATTTCATTTTTTAAACCAGACCCCAAGTATTATTTTGTATTTTATCTAATTATATTTAAATTTTATAGAACAAACATCCTGCAACTACACCAAAAGACCGTTGTTTTTTTCTTTTATAAAAACCACACACAACAAAGAAAAAATAGAGGGGTTGTTGGTTAACTATCGGATATTTTGTTTTGTAGTCGTTCCAAGAATCTGAAAGAACGACGAACTCTGAGATTGCTGACTGCTACTGGCTTGACTGCCTTG
>Ga0209636_10004809_pt1 | contig 13810 bp, 13 predicted proteins | sample DeeMarSWOR152_54_FD_187464 | JGI IMG/M metagenome (GOLD analysis project Ga0209636, IMG submission 187464) | Marine sediment microbial communities from White Oak River estuary, North Carolina - WOR-1-52-54 (SPAdes) (version 2) | ecosystem: Environmental > Aquatic > Marine > Intertidal zone >...
ATGCACAACCGGCGCATAACCTGACTGACCCTATAGTGTACGCCGAGCATCTCCAGGACGTGAACTACGACGGCTACATTGACCTTGTAAGCCATTACAGAACCAGACAGACTGGTATCCTAGTCGGTCATACATCGGCTGAATTGGACTACGATGGTTCAACTGTTGACGACTCAATAAGGGTGGTTAAGTAGCCGCCTTGGTCAAAGGCAACCAAAAGGGAGCCTCTTCGGGGGCTCCCTCCTTTTTTAGGCTACCGCTTTTTATACCTCAGGAAACTAGCTGGGTTAATCAATGCATTAAGGCCTCGGGGTATTCTGGGGATATACTACCTGATTTGCAGCAGGCCTAATTGGTGTGGTGTCCTTGGAATTCTGCGTTTTCTGAGACAGATTATCAAAGACGGAACTGAATTCATTAATTAGCGCTTAAAAGCGACTGGAAAGCTGCACATTTTGGACGATTGTGCAGTGCAGAACTTATTTCTCGCACAAAGTGGGGCCGGCTTAGCCCTTTTAAGGCGACGAGCATAGACAAGATTTATGATAAGGGGGATGGGTATATTTTGAATCAAACCATATAAATCTTTCAGTCAATTTTTGAAATAAGCTCTTGTTATTACTTCTCATTCCCCGCCTTTTTGCCCCTCAAGCAGATCGCTTTGGCGTCTTCCCCCAGTAGTTTTGATTCTTCAACCACGAAACCTGCTTCTCTCACCATCCCTACAAGTTCCTCCGGTCTGAGATTCCTACCATACGAACATGGCCTACCCCATCTTCTCAGGAATCGAATCCCCAGAGCCATCTTTTTAACAAAGCTCATCCCATATCCGGTACCATCCACAATTACAATCCTTCCGTTATCCTTTAGGACTCTATGGCCTTCCATTAGAACAGTGAGTGGGTCCATGACGATATGCAGCAAGTTTACCATCAGCACGCGATCAAAAACATTATCTTTGAAGGAAGTGTTATAGCAATCTTCTATCCGGACTTCTACATTGGTGAACTGAGCTAAGTTCCGCTTAGCCTGCTCAATCATTGCTGGAGCTAAATCTGTTGCCGTCAACTTCTTCACCCTTCCTATTACCATCTCGGAGTAGAATCCGGTTCCACAGCCCAATTCTAGGACAACATCTCCCTCGTTGAACTGCTCTACAAGCCACCCCCGTATCACTTGGTTAAACTTTACCCCGGTGACATAAAGAGTGTCCTGGTCAAAGTTGCTGGCAAGTCTGTCCCAGTATTTGTATTCCTTCTCGCTTCCTGGCATTTTTACCTCCCTTCTATGTCGTTTCCCCTGTTTTTACAGTTCCCTTGCATTCCTTAATCGCTTCCCAGCCTTTTACTAACGCAAATAGCGGACGCAAAGAGTATAAAATCCACATAGATGCCTATAACCGGGGTTGTCACATTGTACCGTCTCCTCTCAGAGCCCTGAACGGAATCGGCTTCCGCCACATCGGTAGGCCCCAGTTCGGGCGAATTTGTACCTGTCAGGGAAATACCGTAATCACTCCGCGAGCAGGATTCGAACACCCTGCCAGTTGTGTATTTTACAACCACGATTCGTCTCTAGTAAAGACGAACAGGGAAAGGGCTACAAGGTTAGATAATCCGCTATTTTGTACTATACTCAAGATGCAGTGGTATCCTGGGGGAATAATACCTGATTTGTAGCAGGCCTGATTGGTATGGTGTCCCTGGAATTCGCAGAAATCTGTGTCCGGTAATTGACATTCGTGGTAGAATATATGATAGGTTCACCCACGAATGTTCTGTGATGAGTTTACTGATCAACTACACTCCCTGAGGTTACAAGAGGTTACCGTCTCAGACTATGCTCGTGAGACGGCGGAGTTCTTCGCTAATTGCCGAGTGAAAGAAGAGTATGCTTCTTACTGGTCGAGGATGGCCTCTCTCAGCGAGCTGGATGAGAAATATGTGCAGCTTTTAAACATACTTCAGAGGACCATAGGTAGCATTAAGCAGGTGTAAAATGTATTTCCTTAGAGATTATGATAACCCAGCACCCTACATCTGAAGTTAATGGTGGAGGTACTATAAATGGTAGATGAACAAAAGTTTCGAGAAGGCACTCTGCCCATTAAAGTCAGTACTGAAGTAGTCAGTCATCTGAGTCTGGGCTTATACAGGAATTTCGCTCGCGCAGTAAAGGAGCTGATTTCCAACGCGTATGACGCAGGCGCCACAGAAGTAAAAATAAAGCTTGACCTAGCCAATGGCCGAATTATAGTAAGGGATAATGGCAGCGGTATGGATATAAAAGAGATAGAGCAGAAGTTCCTCACTATCGGTTATCCAACACCATTGAAAGAAGACACTGATGAACTGGGACGGAAGAGGATCGGAACATTCGGCATTGGGTGCTTATCCGTATTCCCATATTGCGAAAAACTTCAAGTCGTTACCAAAAAGCGAGAGCAGGGCCAGATTATAGAACTAGAGATAGATACTAATTGGTTTTTCAAAGAAGAAGGTGTTTTTCGCTTAATCGAAGAGGCAAAAGTGCCTTACAAAATATATCCCAGTGACCTTCCCAAAGAGAACGGAGAAACAATAATAGTTCTCGAGCAGATCAAGCCACATATCATTCAAGAGTTTAGACAAAAAGAACCCGCAGGAAAATCGAGTATCGACAAGTTTAGTGGTTTCGGAAAGTTCAAATGGACACTGGCTCAATATGTGCCCGTCCAATTTCCGCCCCACAACAAGGAACTAATGAATTTCTTTGGTGATTCTGCAATCCCTATAAGGCTATGGATAAATGGAGAAGAGGTTTTCAGGAATGTGCCCGAGGGTGCGAGAATCTTGGAAAAAGGTAAGGAACAATTCGGTGATGTCTCGGTAAGTTATGTGATTATGACGACCATGGCACCAATTGAACCAGAGGAAGCAAGAGGCCTTCAGATTAGGCTAAGAAATGTGGCAATAGGGCTCCCGACGGATTTTGATGTTACAAAGTTCACAGGAAAAGTGCCAGGCAAATTGAATTACATTTGCGGCGAAGTACATGTCGTGAAAGGCTTAAACTCTGCTCTCATGATAGACAGAGATAGCTTCTCATTCACCCAAGACGTGGCCGATATTCATGATTTCTTTAGAAAGCAACTGATCAAATGGAACAACACGTTAGAGAAATGGGCATTGGAGGATAAGGAGATCTATGAATCTTTGATGAATATAAAAGGGAGTGACGTAGTCATAAGGGAGCTACGTAAGGCAAATGTTGTCCGCTTTTCCCCAACAAGACTTCGACTCTCGAAAGCCCCAATAATTGAACGAAAGGGGAAAGAAGTCTTACCCCAGCATGAAAGACTGGTCAAAGCTCTGTCAAAAGTCAAGGATTACCAGGTAGTTGCTGATAGAAGGAGAGTATCCGCCGAAGAGCCACCGGTGACGGTTATTCCTAAGCAGAAAACCATATTGGTGCATGAGGAACACCCGAATTTGTTAGAAAGCATACAAGTGCGTGACCAAACATTCAAAGTCAAGTATGATGAGTGGGACTATGCCAAGACTCCATATTCAATATGCAAGTTGTCAGATGATCAGGGAGTAGTGACTTTTAATAGTTCTCATCCCCTTTTTAGAAGCAGACTTAGCAATGAAATCATTAAACGCCTGTCTTTGGGGATACTTCTAATCATAAGGGATAGACCTGACAACGAAGAGCTATTAAAAGAGCTTAACCATCTTCTGGAACAAACACTTTTTGGGTTAAACTTATGATCGATATCCCTCAATCTAAGGATAAGATAGTAGATCAGTTCTGGGTTCCAACCACGAAAAAGTGGAGTAATGTGTTGCGCCCAAAAGTGAAGAGGAATAAAAAACTGAAACTGCTAACGCTTACTAGTGATGCGAGTTTTGGAGAAGTAACTAAGTTTGAAGAAGGGGAAATAACACGAAGGGAATGTGTTGTTGCATGGACCTACAGTCACATCAAAAAACTGAGGCTCGAGACTGAGATCTCTCCGGCGAAAGTCATTGGTACTGCAAGGTATGAAACTTGTGCATCGAATCCTACTTTTGTTATCAAGGAGCACTTCCCATTTGATATGATCAATCTGGACTTCACATCCCAAGACCCTATCCTTGAAATTGGAAGGGTTGAGGAAGAGATCAAAAGTTTAGAAGATACAATCAAACTACAAAGCGACACAGGTGGAGATACCTTCATTTTGATGTATACAACTCTACTTAACTCGAATGATTTAGACTACAATAGCATAGTAAAAAAATCCAACAATATACCTGTTCTAGGATGGTCCGGTTTATCTTCAAATGAGTTCCCCACTGAAATAGTTGAACAGGTTGAAAAAATGCGATGCATTGAGGCTATATTGAGCAAAATATGCTCCAAATACAAATACGCCTCTGAAATTGAGAAACAAGTTATTCCTTTAAGCGAAGACAAAAGATATATGATGTATTCACTTGTGGCCTTGGTACAGAGGGGGTAGTATGGTTGAAAGGAATAAGTTGCCAAGTCTTCCCACTAACCTAACAATTATGCACGAAAGCCAAGAAAAATGGCGCAAGAAAGCATGGGAAAAAACCTTGACCAAACACAAAGACGAGCTGGAAGAAATGATCGAGAAGATAAGGTTGTTTGATATCTGGTCAAATAGTTTGCAAAATATTGAGGCTGCCAAGAAGCTCATTCCAGAGATTTTCATGGATGGGTACATATCAATTCACTTCTCGTGCTACGGTCTTTACAAATACGCAAATTCATGTCTACGGTCACAATTGGAAACAACACTTCGTCTAATATATTTCTCTACTCATCCTATCGAGTTTGATTGGTGGGGTAGCGGCAACGAGTGGTATAGAAATGGTTTGCGGAAAAGGGATGTTTGGGGAGACGGATATCAGTACTTTCAAGAGCTCACACGGGTTAAGGAGTTTGAACGAAAATGCGGTCAAGGGGAAAATTTATTTCGCGATGGAGGTAGAGTAAGCAGAATATATGGCAAACTGTCCGCCTATGTTCACAGTGGCATTTTTTCTTTCCAGACTAAGTCTGACGAGTTCTCTCCTCAATATAAGATAGCACAATTCAAGCTTTGGTTAAGCAACTTTAACGAAGTTCAGGAGTATATCCATATACTTCTCACGTTGAGCTTTCTGGATGAATTCAAAAATATGCGCATGAGGGAAAAGGAAACAATCCTGCAGGCGGCAATTAGAACAGATTACCAGGCAAAATTGAAGGAAATGTTTGGGGCATAATATGAGACTCTCAATAACTGACGAAGTTGCGGGCAATTTGATAAAATTGGTTCCTTCGACAAGGTATCAAGGTAGCAAGAGACAGGTTTTACCTTGGTTATACGAGAATCTCAAAGAGTTAGAGTTTGAAACCGCGTTAGACGGCTTTGGTGGGACAGCAAGTGTTAGTTACATGTTCAAGATGATGGGCAAGTCTGTGACTTTCAATGATATATTGTCATCGAACTATCAGAGTGGTGTGGCTCTTATCGAAAACAACTCTGTAACGCTAGATCAGCCCGACATAGATTTTCTGCTACGAGAAAATGGTTTTAAGTATCCTTCATTTATTCAGGAGACTTTCAGAGACATCTATTATACCGACCCAGAAAACAAATGGTTAGACACTATATCGTTCAACATCGAGATGTTATCTCGATTATATGGCGGAAATCTGTTACGCAAGAAAAGGGCTCTGGCATGCCATGCCTTGTTTCAGGCATGTTTGTGCAAACGGCCTTTCAATCTATTTCATAGAAGGAATCTCTATCTCAGAACAGCCAATATCAAACGCAGTTTTGGGAACAAAACAACTTGGGATACAGATTTCCCTAGCCTATATCTACGATTTGCCGACGAACTTTCCAAGAAAGTTTTCTCTAATGGAAAAAAGAATAAAGCGATGTGTAGAGACATAATGGGCATTCATGAAAAGGACTTTGATTTGGTGTATTTGGATCCGCCGTATACAAGGCCCAGCGCAAGTCATCCCAAAGATTACTATGCATTGTATCATTTTCTCGAAGGGATAGTTGCTTACGAAAACTGGGCATCCAGGATAGATTGGTCAACCCCAAACAGACGCCTATTGAAACGCAAGAATAGCTGGGAAAACCATTCTCTTGAGAAGAATCTTGAATGCCTTTTCGAGCGCTTCCGAAACTCCATAATAGTAGTCTCTTACGGCCATCCTGGTAACCCCTCTATATCGAGGATTAAAGAACTTCTGAGTCGTTTCAAGTCCCACGTGACCGTCGCCGAAAAAGAATATGTGTACAAGTTGAACCACAGGAACGGGGAAGGACTATACGAAGCGCTCATAATTGGCAGATAACGCTGTGGCGGCCCTTTAGGGATTCGAACCCATGTCCCGCTACTTGGAAGGCAGCCGCTATCTACCTTTGCGGCTCGATAATCACTTTCGGAACGCTAACGCCCGGCTCTGTGGGGGCATAGACTGACGCCTTATTAGCGCCACTTTACTGTGGGCATTGACCTGTATGCTGTTATTCTGGCCGTTCCAATCACAATTGCTTGGGCTTGTCGAAACAAATCTTGCGTTCTCCCTGACTCCACCCATGTCTTCCAGTTTTGAATCGTCTCCCATGTGCTTATCATTACGACGACAGAGGAATCCTCCTCGCTCACGAGATTCTCAGCGTAAATGAAGCCCGGATATCGCATAGCATGCGTCCTGAGCTTCATCAATATGGGCCCTACTTCCATATAACTCGACACCTTATATCCTATGATGCCTTTTATCATTGCCGCTTCCTCCCGCTTCTCGCCCGCAGTTTCCTTCCCTTTTATGCTTCAGGCTATATCTTCGAATGCTACTTAATATGCGCTGACTTCAGTCTAACCGTCCATTGTGTAATTGTCAACGCGCGTAGCACACCGTTGTCCGTCAGATTGTTACCTGATATTCTCGCCTGCTTGAAAGGCAGCCGCCAGCTACCTCTGGGGCTCGATAATCACTTTCGGAACGCTAACACCCGGCTCTGTGTTTATTTCATCAACCGTCAAGGAGTTCCGTGATCTCCGTTCAGCGATAGCTTACACCCTACGTGCACAAGAGTTCACTGTATACCAATCAGAGGCATCGGATTTCGACATCCATGGGGATCGTAAGAAGCCAAATGGTATCAGGTGTTTGTACGCATGACTGGACATTGATCCCTATGTTTGTCAAATGTTAATAGATTTTAGCCTCGATTAAGACGAGGGCGAGAACCTATCCGACGGCTGCGTTTCCTTTTTAGGCTCAATAGGTCTAGCAAATCACCAACTAGCGAGTCCCTGGTGAGTTCGTGTTTCAATCTATGCCCAGTATTAATCTGGTAAATGTTACCCTTGCCGGTCCTCTGTCGGGTTATATAGCCTTCCTTTTCCAAATCTATAAGAACTCTATGTACGGTCCTTTCGGTAGTCTTAATGATAGAAGCCATCTCCCGCGCTGTGCACTGAGGATGTTGTGAAATATACAGGAGCATCAGTCCGTGATTGGTGATAAAATTCCAATCCTTCACTTCCTTCATTGAAAACCTCCTCAAAAACCACTTGACAAATTTTGGTGATATTATATAATATAATAGATATGACATATATGTCAATACATAAGTGTCATTACATAATAGCATCCTTGGATATCTCTTGGAGGTAGGCTCAACTTAGCCTGGAAAACAGCGAGAGCGAATCGGAAGGAAGGGGGTGATAGCTGTGAACGCCAGGGATAGTCCGTGAATCACTGGGGGAAATCTTTTCCATTTAGACTGCGTATAACAAATTACTTTAGGAGGAGGTAAACGTGAAAAAGATAGTAATAGTTTTAGCTGTCGTATTGGTGTCAGTCCTATTATTGACAAGTGTAGTTCTTGGTGCTTCATATTCGCTGACGATGAGCGCTTGGCGGGAAAAGTGTGATTGTGCTTATCAGGGTAAGTGCTGGTGTGGCCCTTGTTCTGCAGTATCAATCGGACGATACTACAGAGAAGTAAAGCAGTATAGCCAATTACCATGGAGTGCTACCACGGGTTATTATCCCATGTACTGCGACCTTTGCAGTCGTATGGGCATCGTCTCCGGCGCGCCTGTGTACCCCTATATGTATGGCCCCGGATTTGTTGGGATGACCAAATACAGTGGTTACCATAACTTCGGCTATACTGAAGACTACTTTAGTCAGGTAGAAATGGGCAATATGGATGATTTCTGGCAGATAGTGGCTTACATAGCTCGGGGTTGGCCAGTAGCGCTGTTTTGTGGCGGGCAATTCGCCGAGGAACTATCTGGTGGGGACCGAAGTAGTTCCTTTCCTCCCTCAGGAGCACATTGGGTTGCCATCAGGGGTTACCGTACTCCAGATGCGCAATGTCCTTATTACGTAATAAGAGTTACTGATTCAGCGTCAGGCAAAAGCGACCTGTGGCTTAACTGGAAGAATCTAGGTAACGTAGGTGCCAGCACCTGGTTTTTTACGGCTATCAAGGACACCGTAGTTGAAGATTTTGAATGGGGTTATGACGGCCGAAGCCTGTATCCCGCTCTCGGTAGTATAACTTGGACAGTACAAAAGGCCGGTAGTTCTGTTGCCGAAATTGATACGGACGTGGCATTTACAGGAACAAGGAGTGCTAGGTTTTACAGGGATGGCACTAATAATGTAATTGCTTCCTACTCACTAGTTAAACCTTCATATATAGGTTTCTACATTAGGAAACAGAATGCGGCATATGCTTACGCCTATATTGGCGACGGCACACGCAATCTTTATACGCGAATAAACTCGTCACAAGATCTGCAATATTACGACAATACAGGGTGGCATACCGTATGTAGGCTTTACCAGATCGCATCTAGTGGGTACTTGATTGAGTACAAGAATATATACTGGACTAGTGGTAGTTATGACATTTATGTTGATGGGGACCTGAAGAAGAGCGGGGCAAGTATGCAGACAACTACGGCTGATAAGGATAAGATGTGCTTCGCGAATCTTGCGGGTTCAGGTTCGTTTTGGATAGATGACATATTCAAATCATGAGGCTGATAGAGGTATTGCCTATGGCATTGGACTCATCGAGGCGCACCGACAAATTATGGCTCGATTGAGACCACCTAAGTGGAATGCCAGTCGTCCCTGTTAGCATTATGGACTAGACGCGGCATACTTGGCGGGGCAGGCACAATTGCTGAATCTTGAATTGCCTGCCCCGTTAAACCCGTTGGAACAGGCCACCAAAATGCGTTAACATTGATACCAGCATCAGTGGAATCACCGAGATTGGCTTGGGCATCATATTCAAAGATGGTCCAGTAGCATGTTTTATGGGGTTACCAGCGGTATCTTCTATCACTGATGCTTCATGAGTTTCTGACCCCTTTCCCCCAAACGTAGCGGACTCAATCCGTCTGTTAGCCTCGTCCCATCCATAAACCGAGGCTAGAATTTTGACGCTAATTTGACGTTAAAATATTTGGGACAGGTCGGGACATAAGTGGACTTTACGAACAAAACGGGATTTTGGTGATTGGCACAAAGGTTCTAGTTTATACGTAAGGGGACAGTTTGGGACATTGAGCTTGGAATTGGAAAGCAACCGCTATCTACCTCTGGGGCTCGATAATCACTTTCGGAACGCTAACGCCCGGCTCTGTGGGGCAAAGACTGACGCCTTATTAGCGCCACTCTACCGTGGGCATTGTCCTGTATGTTGTTACGCGCGCTTCATTACTTACCTGGCTAGTTTGCCCCTGACACCTTCCTCCGATTTCTTCGCCAGAGGTAGAGCCCAAACACAGGTCCGACAATGGTTGCGAGCACAACAATATCGCCGCTGTTCGCGTTAGTCTCGGCAAGTGAACCTAAAGAGTCCCCTTCCGCATAGCTAAGCAGCTGGATATCTACCATTTGGTCAGCAGTGACCGTGCCTCTCAATTTCGTCAGGTAGAATTCATCACCAGGCAAACACAGAGAAACTAGCTCAGGTAGTATCTCATAATACTCAGGTAGGTCCTCAACAGACACCTTGTCAGCGAATTCTAAGGTAAACGAGTTTTCGTACCAGCGACCATATCCAATATATAACGGGTATTGTTCGGGCACCATTACGTGGTCAGCAAGCACGTACATAAGCACTTCAGGCGGCGCTGAATTCGTTGCACTGAGCGAGGTGATTCGCAATGGATAGATTATCTCGTCGGATGCAAAGCTCAGTACTATGGGCTCAATGGCCCCCTCGGCCAGGGCATAGCCGGTGCCTTCTTCAACTGCATTGATCTTGGTGGCTACAAAATACCATTCCTTCTCGATATACTCGCTGATAATGTCCTCACCGTCTTCCGGGAAAATGTACCCGTTTGCGTTCAGCCAGTCTGCCAGCGCTGTCGCGTTCGTCGCTGACAAAATGGCCGTAGCATAAGGACCGACGACCTGTTCCTCAATAACATCCACTCCCTCCGGTCCCCCCGGAGAAGGAGCCATACCGCCAAAAAACAAACACCCGAACCCAGGTCTGGGGATTTCTATTGCGGTGAAGTCGGACAACTCCCAGAACAGCTCGGGGTCGGAAACTGCTATCTCGGGCTTATCAGGCACGGGGATAACCCAGGCGAAGTCCTCAGCATCACCCTCAAAGCTGACCGACAAAATCAAGTGCTCGGTATAATTCCCCGTACTATTCCCATATAATATGACAGCTCTCTGAGCCGATTCGTAAAGATCGCGGTACATCGAATCTGGAAAGAATGCCCCGTCGGCAAGGACAGGAGCAGTCGTCGTCGACAATAGAAACAGAACAGCGATCAGCGGTGCGGCTATCAACCCTTTCTTCATATGTCACCTCCAGATTTTGTAGTAGCATGACTTATGAGGCGCTCGGCTTTTTGTCATTGCGAGCACCCGAAATCCAAATGCTTGTATGACAAAACTTATCCATTGTGTCATTCCCTATATTCTCCTTAAAATACTCATGTTACTATCATATGATACCATTATTAAATTTTCATTAAGGAAATTGTCAGTCATTTTTTGTGCGTCGTCCAAGACACAGCCGCTGAACGCGATTTCAGTCTCGCAGCCCGGAGGTCGTTGGTTCAAATCCCGCTACTTGGAAAGCAGCCGCGAGCTACCTCTGCGGCTCGATAATCACTTTTAGAGAGTCTTGAGCCCGGGCGACAAAAGCTGGAATCCCAGGCCTGTTTCCGCCAGCCTCAGCCGATGGCACCCCCGACGCTCTCCGCAATTCCAGCGCGAGTATCCGCATGAAGGAGTAATACCAGTAGAATCTCTGATACATATGCTAAAATGTTAATCTAGGAGGTGCGCAATGAAGAAGGTAATTTGGGGAATAGTGGGAGCGGTAGTTTTGACAGTAGTACTGTTGGCTGCCTTTGGAGTCCTTGGAGGAATTATAATAGGCTCTGGGAACCTGACAACTAGAAACTTCGATTTAAGTGATTTTACTGAGATTGCAGCCCAGAGCGGCTTCCAATTAGAACTAGTCCAGTCAAGCACTTTTAGTGTAGAGGTAACGGCCGATGACAACGTGATGGATTATATTGATGTTTATAAATCCGGTAACACACTGAAGATTCGACCCCAGTGGAATCGCAGGTTCCGTTCGGCAACCCTAAGAGCTAAGGTCACCATGCCTGATCTCTACGAAATCAAACTATCTGGTGGTTCTGGAGCCAGCATTTCCGGTTTTAACTCGTCGCACGATTTGTCAGTCGGGCTCTCTGGGGGCAGCATTGTGACCGGTAACATAACAGCAGGAGACGCTTACTTTGACCTTTCCGGAGGTAGCCAAGTCAATCTACAGGGTACGGCTGATAACCTGGATGTTAACGGCTCAGGCGGCAGCCAGTTCGAGCTAGAAGCCTTCTCTGTGAATAACGCTGATATCAACCTTAGCGGGGGCGGAAGAGCTACCGTCAGTGTAAATGGAACTCTGGATGTCAACCTCAGCGGTGGCTCACATGTCACTTATATTGGTGAGCCTACATCGATCGATATGAACCTATCCGGAGACTCCACAGTAAGTAAGAGCGCTGCATGACAGAAGAGCCCCACGCCCGGGCGACATGCTGGAATCCCAGGCTGTTTCCGCCAGCCCCAGCCGATGGCACCCCAGACGCTCTCCGCAATTCCAGCGCGAGTATCCGCATTAAGGAGAATACCAGTAGAATCTCTGATACATATGCTAAAATGTTAATCTAGGAGGTAAGAAATGACAAAACAGATTTCTGAAGACGAAATCTACAAGCAGGCCACTCAGAGGGTTAGAGAGCGAAAGCGTTTTTACCGTGATCTCACCACTTATTTGATTGTGAATGCTGTACTAGTTGTTATCTGGGCACTGACTGGCCGAGGCTATCCGTGGTTCCTATGGCCACTAGGTATATGGGGCGTCTTTGTCCTTGGTCACGGTCTGCGCATCTTTGTTTTTGGAGATGGATCTGACCAGCAAGAAATAGAGAAGGAAGTTGAGAAGATAAAGAGGGATAGCCATAATCAATAATTAAATTTCTCTGGTATAGTAGTATCTTAGCCTATCATTTAAAGTAACAAAGACTCAGGTTGTTGGGCTGACAACAAAAGATCAGATATTTAGATAATGATTTCTTGGCGTCTTTCCGCAAAAATCGGGCCCCAGCCGATGGGTAATCATCTCCCGCACACGTATCTTGCCAGCCGCGTATATCCCGGAATCTCGCTATAGACCTTCATAGTGCGGCCATTACAGCGTCCTTTCATAACTCCTGTGTTACTAGTCTATCGGTACTAGCTCAAAAGGGTCATTGACACTCCCTTCGGCACTGATACAATGGCACTTCGAAGGGGATACACGTGAAAAGAATTAGCAGTTTCTTGATTGTGGCAGCGCTAATTGCAGGGATGGTAGGCTGTGTTAGTGTTCAGAACCTCACCATCTCCAGTACGGAAGGGGGGTCCGTAACCAGCCCTGGAGAAGGGACTTTTGCACGCTACGCTGGCAGGGTAGTCGACCTGGTGGCAACTGCAGATGTCGGCTACCACTTTCTCAAGTGGACTGGCGATGTGGACACCATCGCTGATGTTCATGACGCCTCAACCACCATCACCATGGAGGACTGGTACTCCATCACCGCCAATTTTGAGACTTATGAGATAGGCATATATTCCACAATATATGTGCCATCCACAATCAAGGTCATGATGGATGACGGCTCAGTTGAGATAATGAATTTGGATGAATACGTGAAAGGAGTGGTTGCAGCCGAAATGGGTTCAGACTGGCCTATAGAGGCGCTAAAAGCTCAAGCTGTGGCTGCTCGGACATTTGCAGTGTCCAACACACACCATGACCACTGTAATGTAGACGTATGCACGGACCACAATTGCTGTCAAGCATGGAAAAGCCCACCATATGATTCGACAATTGTAGACTCAGTTACATCTACATGCAATGAGGTTATTACCTACAATGGCACAATTATCAGAGAAGCATTGTTCTTTAGTCATTGCGACGGTCACACTCGCAATAGCGAAGACTATAATGGGTGGGACTATGTACCATATCTTAGAGGCGTGTCTTGTGGCTGTGCCGACGCATATGGATGGACAGACCACAATAGTCACGGCGTAGGCATGTGTCAATATGGTGCCAGGGTTATGGCGGAGCAAGGCTTCAGCTACGTAAACATTTTGAAGCATTACTATAGTGGCGTTGCGATTGCACCTGCGCATACTGGCCAGATTGTAGTAAGGCTTTGCAGCCCTGCCGAGTTGAGGGTTTATGATTCTCAAGAAC
>Ga0209636_10004810_pt1 | contig 13809 bp, 9 predicted proteins | sample DeeMarSWOR152_54_FD_187464 | JGI IMG/M metagenome (GOLD analysis project Ga0209636, IMG submission 187464) | Marine sediment microbial communities from White Oak River estuary, North Carolina - WOR-1-52-54 (SPAdes) (version 2) | ecosystem: Environmental > Aquatic > Marine > Intertidal zone >...
ATTTCTGTATTGTTAAATCCAACGAAGTTATATTCAAAGAGGTCCATAAAATCAGAGTGGAACAAGGATTTAAAACCTGGATCATATCCACCGCTCCAGCCGACTATTACTGCGTCAAAGTCTTGGCCTAAAAGGTTTTGATAAACAAATGTAGGCCATTCAACGATTCGAAGTTCTACTTCTACACCTATATCTTTGAGGTTATCTTTTACGATTTCTGCTGATGTTATTCTAGCTAAGTTTCCCTGATTTGTCATGATAGTGAAGCTAAATCTTGTGCCATCCGCTTTTGCCGGTGTTACCATACTAACGCCTGCAACAGCTAAGCTTAATGCCATTAGGCCTATGAAAATAGCTGCTTGGCATCTCTTTCTTTTCAATGACAATAGCCACATCTCCATAACTATTTATTTGGTTTTTGAGCTGATGAGGACATATTTAAGTGTTTTTGTAAACTAGGAAAATTCTAAACTAAAAATTTCGACCTAAAACTCTTAATTACCTCGATTTTAATAATTTAATATGGGCACATTTTTCTTAAACTAAGATCCATTTGGCGCAAACTCTTTCACGCCTAAATCTAAATTTAACCACTCTATGAAAGCATTAGCGAAGCCACTCTCTAATTTTAGAAGTACAACAGTAGCTAACTCTTCTTCGATATAAAATGGCTGGTTATTGTTTGGAAAATTTTTGTTTTTCTTTCCCTTTCATTCTTGTCATCGTCATCACTTCTTTTATTTTCACGTTCTTCCCTCGTATTTCACCCCATTATGGGGCGGAGAAAGATCAGATTCTAGCTTGTATTATGCGGCGCATGCTTTTAGTATCAGGTTGGAGTTCAAGGTCTCTCTGAAGCTTTTTACTAGGAGAAGTCAGGGCTTGAAGATGATGTTTTAGAAGTTCTCCGCGATGTTTTTGCTCCCTAGTCCCCCTTCCGAAACGAAGCCTTCTTTATGGCTTACGCCCTCATATTCGGCTTTAACCTCTCCCACATTTCAGGTGAAACTGCTATGTTATACTTGTGGTTCTCAGAAGACTTGTCTGCTTTACGTAAACAACCTTTCAGATCGTTCTCCATTTCTAATAATGATATGGTTAAAGCTTGGTCTAAGAATATCCTTTAGATCCAAGCCTACTTATACTGTTCTGTCTCGGGTTGATTAACACGATTTTAGTATAAAAAGGAAAACATGCTATCTTCTCATCAAGTATACTAAAGTGCCACCATAAGCACTTGATAGTGGTGTTGCGAGCCAATAGAAGAATATCAGTATTATAAAGTAAAACGGAGCTCTTGTCAGAGGTTTACCCGACCACTTAGGGGCGTAGTATTTGATTATTTTCAAAGCAAATAGTGTCTGTATAATCACAAAAAATGACCCGATCCCTATAGCCAACCAAGTAGTGAGTTCTGCTTCTTTGTCCCACGCTGACAGCACTAACTCAGTGTTTGTATCTGCTATGTTTGTAGTAAGCGTAATCTCTGGAACAGCTATTGCAACAATCAAAATTTGAATCAATAAGGCAGGAACAAACCATAACATTCCGGTAGAAAAAGTTTTGATAAAATCTTTGAAGATATCTCCATGATCGGTCATATAAAACATACCAGCAAAGAATAGCACCTGTACAATAAAAAATAAACTTACGTTAAGAAAATTGGTATATTCCGTTAATCTATCCCAAGACACCGAATAATCCCCTTGATATTCTAAAAACAAGACTAAGAGAACTGTTTGTAGAAGAATTAGCGGGACATAGATCATGAGAAAATTTTGTGGTCTACTCATATATTCGTTGTAATTGTAAATCCCTCTATATTTAAGTAAAAGGGTTTTAATTATGTATATTCCGACGACCCAGACCAGAATAATCGCTATTAAGACTAGGAACATATAACCGTAATATTTGCTTTTCCAACCGAACGCTCTCCTATCGAAGTGACCAAAAGCTCCGATCACGAAGAATTCAGCAAGTAGAAGAGGCAAAATCGATACAAGAGCTTTTACATGGTATGATGAAATGTTTCTTAAATTTTCCATTCCTTGTGAAACTTCAAATAACACCGCTAAGAGATAAGCTGCGGTTAAAACGATAAAGATGATAAAAATCATCGTTAAATAGTAGTTAGTTATAACTACGTTTCCAGCTCGTCCCTCCACAAATAAGCCATCCCCTTCAAATGGAAGATTTGATTTCAGCTTGGAAATTACTACTAATGAACTGATAAATGTAATGGCCATAAGTGAAACGAAATAGAGGATAGTCATGTCGGTGTCTGGATTTTCTCCAAACTTTTTCGCAGTTTCCTCTTCAAAAGTAAATACTCCTTTTATTCTCTTAAAAATCGGCAGAGGTTTAGGTTTATATTTACGCCGAAGATCGACGGGAGCTCGAAGAATTGCCTCGCTTGACAATGTATAAACTCTCCATAAGTTATCAGATTACCTCGATGTCTTTTTTTGTATAAAAAGTTGCATCATTAAACTCTTGTGCTTCTATATAAAAATATTATCGAAAACTAGAACCCGTTCAAAACAATAGTTTTCTTCTAGTTCACTTTTTGAAAAATAGTTTTTAATTCTTTTTACTTGATGGTTTATTTTTCTGATAGTTTTTTCAAGATGCGTAAAATGTTTAAAGTTATCCATTTTGAAGGTAGGTTTACTGTTTCTATATGGAACTCTAAGTTTTTCTTGTTATGGTCTATGGCAAAGGGCGGGTTTTCCACGTATAATGATCGTTGAAGTGTCCATGAACCATCGTCGTTTTGCATACTCAAAATGTTCTCGGTAATCTTTTTTAACCGTTCATCTGAAAGGTTGTATCCTGTCCGTGTTAAGATGTCTGCAACTTTTAAGTGGTCGTAAAAGAATTGAGGATAAGTAAGCTCTTTTATATGAGTTTGTGCCCAATAATCTTCTGTATGAGGCATCTTTTCTGGTTCTAAAAGTACGTGGTTTAAAATAAACTCTCCGCCACTTTTTATTGAAGGTCTTTTAGCAAATTCCGGAATCTCTATTAAAGCGCTGAGAGCGTTTACTGTTTCCACCATTTTGCTTGACTTTACTAAAACCTCTTCTCTGTGTGCTTCTTCAAACTCGGCGTCATAGTTTTTGTTTTCCTTTAAAGACCAGTCACACCAACCTCCATCATATCTCTGAACTTTTAAAAGCCAGTTAAGCCCCTTCCAAACCGCGTTTTTAATAATCTCATCTTCGGAAGCATTAAACTTGATCAAAGATCGAAGAAGGAGACCGTTAAAACCTGGAGAAACCCAAGAGGGGTCGTTTAAATCTGCAACAAAAAAACCTTTCTCAGTTTGAAACTTAAGAACATGGTTAACCGCCTTCTTAATAGGGCTATTCTTGAGAGTCAATCCAAAGTCTGCAAGGATGTTTAAAAACCAAACAGTAGCCGTATAACGGGGAACATATATGTTAGAAGAAGACTCCCACGATCCTTCTTCTATCTGCTCGTTAAGGATCTTTTTCACGAAGGAATTCCGCTTCAACTCCAGTTTTAAACGTTGAATTTCTAAATCAGCAGGATCCACGCCGATTATATCCACCAAAGTATGATATCTTATTGGTGTATCTTTTTCCTCTAAAAGCCATTCAACAGGACTAGTTTTTAAAAAATCCATCCAATTCATAAAAACACGCCTCTAAAAAACTTTAAATGAAACTCTATATTGATCCAACTCTTAAAAATGAAAGATTTTTCAACATTATCTAATTGTTTTTTTTTCTTTATTTTAAGCTTTTACACAGCCTTCTTCACCGGAAGATATCGGTTTCTGGTTCTCGGATGATTTTTCTTGCAGGGATTTCTCCCTTCTTATATCTATATCCCCTGATTATTACTGCCGGTATTCTTGCATCAGTTTGTCCCATGAGCAGGCCTGCTGTCGCAGCTAACTCGTCGGCAACCGCTATCTCAGTAGACTGAAGCTTGTATCCGAAAAGATCCTCCTCCCCCCTAAGATCTATCACCGGTATGAGACCAGAACAGCCAACAGCTACATTAAGAACGCCTTGACGGAAAGGCCTGCCAAAAGTATCTGAAATGATAACAGCTACATCAACGTCACATCTTTTTTTAATCGCTTTACGGATATCTCTCGCGTTCTTATCAGGGTCTTTTGGAAGTGTTACTGCACATTTTTCTCCCTCAACGTTTGATTGATCCACGCCGGAATTTGCACAAATAAAGCCATGTTTTGTCTCAGTTATTATCATTTTTTGTCTCATACGAATAATAGAGCGTGCTTCACGCAAAATAACTTCAACATGACTTGGAGGCTTATCAATCAACTTGGCAATACTACAAGCAAACTCTGAGGGAGAAACCTTTGTTAAATCGATGACGCGTCCTCCAGCCGTTGAAACAATTTTAGAAGTAACAACAAGAACATCCCCCTCCTTAAACCCTCCAACATTTTTCTCAGCAGAACTAATTAAAATCTCAGAAACATCATCACCAATCTTTACAATCGGCGTAGGTAAAGGAAACAAAACTATCTCCATCATCTTCATCATCCCTAAAAACCGAAAAACCAGCCCCTATTTAAAAACTATAACATTATTTATAATGGGATAAATAACAAATCCTTACCAAAAAACGACTGAAAACATCAAAAAATGCTAAAAAATGAAGATTAAGAAAGAATAGTCAGATTAAATTAAAGATATTAAGAAGCTTTTAACTATTTTAAAAGATTAAAAAAGAGAAAGAAAAGCTAAGTGCTTTTTTTTGCTATTTTCTTGATTTTTCTACTTACACTCAGCTTTAAAGCAGTCATTATCATTATTTAAGATGTTTTAATTTTTGTTTTAGCCGAATTTGGGCTTGATGCTTTCACCAAAGATCTCTAAGGCTCTCTTCTTTTTCACACCTATCGGACTGCCTACCACGAACTGTGTTACGCCTGCCTTTTCCAGCGCTTTTATCCGGTCTATGCAGTCGTCCGCTTTTCCAGCCACTGCAAAAGCGTTAATCATATCTTCAGTTACACTTCCGAAAGCCGTGCCGAAATCACCTTTTGCAATTGCATCCTTTATTTTATCTGCATCGCTTACGGCTATACCATGGTGTTCTAAGACGGGAGGCGGCGAACCAGCTACTATAAACGCAACCACGGATGAAGCTTCTTTTCTTGCAGCTGCCGCATCATCATCTACTGAGAAACACGTATAACCTACAACATCGACATCGCTTAGAGATTTGCCAGCAGCTTCGCACCCTTCTTTTATATTAGGCAAAGCTACATCAAAATCTTTCGGACTTGAAGCGTTAATCAAAACGCCTTCGCCATATTGGGCTGCTGTTTTAAGCATTTTTGGTCCCTGGGCCCCTATGTAAATCGGGATACTTCTTTTGGTTTTAAAGTTAAATTTCGCGCCAGAAATCTCGAAAACTTGACCCTTCAGTTTAGACTTTTCGTTGTTAAGGAGCGTGCGGATTATTTGAACCGCTTCTTTAACCGCAGTTAGGGGTTTTGTCCAAGGAATACCTAACTGTGCTAGGGTGGCCTTATCACCTGCTCCAATACCGAAGACAGCTCTACCGTCTGAAACTTCATCTATAGAAGCTATTGCGGCAGCCGTCCAGCAAGGATTGCTAGTATAAGGGTTAGTTACACCAGTACCGAGAAGCAGTTTTGAAGTTTGAGCGGCGATAGCGCCTAAGGAAACATACACGTTACGGTTGTTATAGTGATCAGTCACCCAACAGAATTCAAAACCTCTTTGCTCTGCATCAACCGCAGTTCCTACTAATTTCTCAATTTTAGTTGCAGGCAATAACTCTATTCCAAATTTCATAGCGATTTTTCCTCCTTATTTAACAAGTTTTAAAATTTTTAGAAAAATATTTTCAGCATTTTCTAATTTGCGCGCCTTTTTTTAATTTTTTCGATTTTTACGCGAGAATTTAACACTTTATTTTTTCAAAAAAAGAGTTTTCAGCGACTATTTAGGCAAATAAGGATTATTAAAGGTTAAAAATGTTTCGGCAAAAAATAGGTTATAGAAGGGAAAATCGAACAAAAAAATAAACATTTTTAAGATTCGAATAGTTCAAGAAGTTCTTTTTCGTATTTTTCTTTCAGTTCTTCAAGTTTTATTTTCACTTCAGGATTGTTCGGCGTTTTTAAACAGGTCAAAAGATTTACAGCGTTTATTCAAACCTAAAAAAACGGGGTATTTTTCAGTTAATTGATTTAAAAATAACTCTATAAATTGAGAATAGGTTTTTCTAAAAACGCCAAAAATCAACTTTAATTTGGGATAAATGATTATGTGAATTGTTCTGCCCTTAAGGAAGGGTTTTCTTATATCTTAATTATTAAAATTATTTTAGATATGCAGTCTTTTGATAGGGCTTTATGCTTTTTTTAGTAAGTAGAATAAATGCTAAGATAAATAAGAGGGCAAAAGTCCCTGAAATTGCTGTCCCGATTAACCCTATCGTTCCTTCCTGAATTGCAAAAAATATAGACGTGGCTATTAATACTGTCGCTAGAATCAGGGTAAGAAGCGGGACGTACTTTGGCATTTCAATCTTAGAACGGCGGAAAAATATCTCTATCGGTTTTTTCTGTATGAATATTCTTTCAACAGTTTTTCCTAGCTTAACTTCCTCGCTCCCTACCTTTAGACTAAATTCTATATTGAGGGGGAAGTCTCCGAGTGCTAAAGGTTTAGCCTGGAACTTTATCTCCTTTTTTTTCCTCTCTAATATCTCCTTTATTCTTATTTTTAAGCCGGTTGGGATTATTTTTAAAGCTGTGCATGCAGGCATGATTTTAATAACCCCTTCAGAAACTATTTCTGGATTGATTTTTTCCATTTCTAAAGCTTCTGGAGGTTTTTTAATGGAAATTCCGATCTCGTAATCTCCTTTTATGGCCATCCTCTGCCAATAAATTATTTCGCAGTGTTCCTTAATCATCTTCCTCAATTTTTCAGCAATAGCTTCTAATTCAGCTCCTTCCTCCAGCATACTAGGAGTAGTAATAACCTCTTCCTCCTCTTCTTTAACCTTTTCAGCGGCCATAATCTCCTCTTCAGGGACTTCCCTCTCAACTATTTCTTCTTCTCCTATGGTCTCCATAACCTCCTCTTTTTCAACAACTTCTATGGCCTCCTCCACAGGAGCTTCTTCCAGTTCCTCTTCTTCCCCTATTTCTAATATTTCCTCTTTTGGTTGCCAAACAATTTTCTCTTCTCTCATCATTGATAGGGCTTTGGTAAGATCTTTTGATAGTGTTTTCATTTGCTCTTTAAGCATATCAGTATCCTCAGAAGAGGAAAGAAGGGGCGTAATTATGCGAGGAGTAGTTTCAGGGATAGAAGTTTCAATTTCCCCAAGAGAAGGTTCTGCACCTATTTTTATGGAGACAAAAACATTGCTTATCGGATACTCTATGCTTAAAACGTGTTCAAGCTCAATAGCCTCTTCTCCCACATAGTAATCTTTTTGAATCTTCTCCATTTCAGGAAGCATCGTCTCGATTTTTGGATAACCTACCAACGTAGGCATAACTACCCTAGGTCTATTTTCCCCAGAAAAACCTGCTTTTGTGATATCAGCTCCTATATCCAATATAATCGGGACTTCAAAAGTTTCAGCTATCTTTTCAGTTTCAGGATCAGGAGACGTGCTCATAATCGTTTGAAACCTTTTCTCTTCAATTATCGAAACGCCCTTCTCCTCAAATGCTTTCTTTGTTATCCATAACCTGTTTGATGTTTTAATGGAAGTAAGAATGCTTGCGCCAACCCACTCTCCATGTTGAGATTCTGCGGGTGCAAGAATTTTAGCCTTGTAATTTTTAGGCAAAAGCCTTTTTAATTCCTTTAAAAGCCTCTCCTTCAAACCTGGTAAAGCACTTATTTCCCCAGAAACTACGACTGATTCCACGATTTCTTTACGTAGATCATCATCACATCTATCCACTGCTTCCACTATCGCTTCAGGCAGCGATTTTTCGTCGATTTCACCTATAGAGGGGGTGAAAAGGATTTCGGGTGCCATAAATCGTTCAGCATTAAGCGTTATTATCTCCCCAAAAGGAGTCTCATAAACCTTTTCTATAGCCTCGGGTTTTTCCGCAATTTTAACTTCTTCATCAAAGTCTAAAGATACATAACAAAACTTTTCCTTAATATCTTTCAAAAATCTCTTTTCTGGACCCGTTGTAAATAACATACCTTTTTCGCCCAGAAGTTTTTCAAGAGTTTTCGTAATTGTTTTACCACCAAGTTTAAGAGAAACCATGGCTTCAACTATCGGCCTTGCATCTTTAATAGGCACAATTTCAGTAAAGTCTTCCCCTATATTAACGATAATACCTGTAACTTTCCCTGTACTAAAAAGCGCAAGAACGTTTTTATCCAGCAACATTACTGCAGGAACATTTATTCTTTCAAAACAAAACCTTACCAAGGTTTCTCTTTCGCTTTTCGTAATCATCACGGAGTCTGGGAAAACGAGGGGATGAAGAGTAGATTCCACACGAAAGGTTTCTTGAAGAATATAGTTGATCATTTGCTCTAAAGCATCCCAATTTTTAATAGCTCTAACAGGGAAAACCTTACTTATCGCCATCACTCAACCCTCAAAATAGGAGTAGGTGAACTCCTCAATTCCTTAATCATTTCAAATAAACACTAAACTAAAATCTATGCCTTGGCTAAACCCTACCTAAACTATTGTTTATCTAAGTCTCCTTTATTAATCTTTTTAAGTTTATTTACCTTACAAAACCTTAAAAAAATCCACAAAATAAAATTAGGAGAAAGAAGAAGTTTGTGATCTACCAGTTTATCGCCTTTAAAACTTATTATCAATTTTTTAAAAACCAGTTTCTAAGTTTTTTCATATGGAATTAAACGGGTTCAAGTTTTAGGGAGAAATCAAGGGCTGGGGCTGAATGTGTAATACACCCCATAGAAATCACGTCGACACCCGTTTTCCCAAACTCAGCAATATTTTCGAGAGTTACGTTACCAGAAACTTCAATAATCACTTTATCACGCAAATTTTCTTGGCTGATAAGCTTCAAAGTTTCCCTTATTTTTTCTGGTGGAAAATTGTCAAGCATTACTATATCTGCTCCCGCCTTAATCGCGGTTAAAGCATCTTCAGAACTCTCTACTTCTACTTCTACTTTTTTCACAAAACTTATCCTTTTTTTTACTTCTCCAACCGCTTTTGCTACGTCGCCTATAATGGCTAAATGGTTTGTTTTAATCAAAACACAGTCATCAAGCCTATATCTGTGTGTATCTCCCCCTCCATTTTCTACCGCTTTTTTTTCCATAAAATGCATATCTGGTAACGTTTTCCTTGTGGCAGCTACGCGGGTATTTAAACCTAATTTTTTTAATTCCGAAACTGCTAGGAAGGTTAAAGTAGCAATGCCAGACAGATGCATTAAAAGATTTAAAGCGACACGCTCTCCTAAAAGGATAGATTTTGCAAGTCCCTCAAGCTCCATTACTTTCTCCTCTGAAACAACCTTATCTCCATCAAACTTTAAAACACGCACCTTAACACCCAATAACTCAAACAGTCTTGAGGCATATCTTACCCCAGATAAAACCCCCTCCGACTTAGAAATGATATAACCTCGAGTTTTTTCGCCTTCAGAAATCACGATATCCGACGTTAAATCGCAAAAACCCACATCTTCCTCTAAAAAACGAAGAAGCAACTGATCAATTATGGGGTTCATAGTCCATAATCTCCTTAAGCTTAGTTAAAAGGGTGTTAAGAACTTGGAACAAACATAATGTGTAAGAGACTCTTCTATCGCTTTAATATAAGAGACTCCTCTATTGGTTTAATACATGTTTTTTAGCTGCTTAGTTTTAACATTTTTTTGATCGCTTTTTCTACCTTTTCCGCTATTTCTTCAGGAACTGAAATGATTTTGTTTTCTTTTTCTAGAACTTCTACTATCTTTTCTAAGTTGATTCTTTTCATTTGGCGGCATATTGCTGTAGATAAGGCGGGAATAACCTTTTTTCCGGGTAATGTATACTGTAATCTTTCAATAAGCCCGATTTCGGTAGCAATTATAACGGTTTCGCTATCTGTTTCTTTGGCAAATTTTATGAGTTGGGCGGTACTTCCAATAAAGTCTGCAATTTGTTGAAGTTCAGGATCACATTCAGGATGAACTGCAAGAACAGAATTTTCATAACTATCTTTTAAATCTAATACCCTATCAATTTCAAACGTTTTATGAACGTAACAATAACCTTTCTTGGGATAGTTTATCACTTTCACGCCTGACTTTTGAGCGGCAAACCATCCTAAATTAGCATCTGGGCCAAAAAGAACCTTGTTATCTTTAGCAACCGCTTTAGCGATTTTAGGCGCATTAGAGCTTGTACAAATCACATCACACTCAGCTTTAGTCTCGGCAAGAGTGTTAATGTAAGCAACAAAAGGTATGTTTGGATGCTCTTCTTTAGCGCGAATTACTTCTTTTGGAGGCAGTTGAGCAGCCATGGGACAACGTGCACTTAAATCCGGTAAAAGAACGCTTTTATCAGGGTTCAGAATGCTCGCGGTTTCGGCCATGAAATCAACGCCACAAAAGCATATAATATCCGCATCATGAGCGTTTTGAGCAGTTCTTGCAAGTTCCAAGCTATCTCCCACAAAATCTCCCACTTGCTGAACCTCGAAAGGTTGATAGTTGTGAGCCAAAATGATGGCGTTTTTCTCCTCTTTCAACTGATAAATTTTCTCTTGAAGCTTCTGTATCTGTAAAGTTTGCATGGTAGAAACCTCTGGACATCCTGTTAACTTTTATAGTAACTTTTAAAACAAGTTAGGGCTAACATTAATATCCGACTAAAAAATAAAAATATCACCATTTATAGATATCTTTCGCTTTAAAAGTTTAAGGAGGATTACTAAATGAGTGATGTAGACGAAGGATTCGATGTATTAAAAGAATTCGTTATAGATAGAGGTACATGCTGTGGTTGTGGCTTGTGTGTCACTATGTGCACCAAAGGCTTAATTGCTTTTGACGGAATCCCAAAACTTGTAGGTGAATGCACGGAATGCGGAAGGTGTAACTGGAATTGTCCAAGACTCCCTTCAGCAGAAACTGGCGAGGTCATCCCTTCAGTGCCCAAGGCTGAAAACGCTACAGAAGACGAATTAATCGGGCCATATAATGAACTATTGGGCGGAGAAGCTGTTAAGAACGAGATTTTAGAGCGGTGTCAGGATGGTGGTGTAGTTACGGCGATCTTGTGTGCTTGCTTAGAGAGCGGGTATATTGATGGGGCTATTGTTACTGGGATTGATCCTGGACATCCTTGGAAGGCTAAACCGATGGTGGCTACAACAACGGATGAGATAATAGCTGCAGCAGGCACGAAATACCTATACCCTGCAGAGCTCTCCATGATCAAAAAGGCCATAAAAGAGTCAAAGCTTGAAAAAATCGCCGTTGTTACAAGACCTTGTGGCGCCCAAGCTGTCAGGAAAATGCAAAATTCCGATAAAAAAGCCATTCAAAGAATGGGCGAAAAGGTCAAACTACTTTTAGGTCTTTTCTGCATGGAAAGCTTTTCAGACGATTTTCTGCAAAAAGAAGCTGCAGAAAAGAGAGGAATAGCTTTAGAAGACATAAAAAAAGTTAACATTAAAAAAGACTTCATAATAACTCCAAAAGCCGAAGAAAACGTTGTTATACCGATGGACGAAGCTTCCTCTTACATCAGAGACGGCTGCCACTTTTGCGCAGATTTTGCTTCAGAGTATGCTGATGTTAGTTGCGGAGCCGTAGGAACAAAAGAAGGTTCATCCACAATAATAGTACGCAATAATACAGGCAAAGAAGCTGTAGAACTTGCAACCAGCAACGGATGGCTCAGCACAAGAACCGTTTCAGAAAAAGCCCTAAAAGTACCACAAGCCCTATCTAAACGCAAAAAAGAACATGCAAAACCCATACCTTCAAGATAAAAAAATAAACAAAATAAACTCCACACACAAAAATCGACTAAAACATGCTAAATTTTTATTTTATCCATGTGGGCGAGAAGGCTCCATACAGAAGGATAGAGATGAAAACCCGCAGGCCTTAGATATGCCGGTTTTCTATACCCTAATAAAACAGCCTTTTAGGCTACATGCTCAAGAGCAGGACTGTCCTATGCCTGGATCATGTATAAATGGAAGTGAACCAGCTCAAAACTCCCCCAATGGACAGTGAACTTTTAGAGATTCAGCATGCGAGAGAAGAAGTTCCCCGCAATATCTGAGATTAGTTCACGAAATATCGTTGCAAAAGAGCTTATACTTCCACAAAAAAGTAGAAAGCGATGAAATGCAACTAAAAACAAAACGCTTTCCTACTTCCCTATTTTTCGCCCCCTCTAAGCCCATCCTACCTTCATTCACCATTTCGCTAATGGAAAGTGGGAAATGTTTTTTTATAAAAGAAAACATAAAAAAGCATGTTTTTTGAAGATGAGGATTGTGTGAAAATTGGGTAACAAAAGGGAGAAAAAAAAGGAAGAGGAATTAGTTGAAGAAGAGGGGGAAGAGGAGGAAGAGGAGGAAAGGGAAGAAGAAGTAGAGGGAGAGCTTGAGGAAGAAGAGGAATTAGTTGAAGAAGAGGAGGAAGAGGAGGAAAGGGAAGAAGAAGTAGAGGGAGAGCTTGAGGAAGAGGAACCTCTTGTCTGGGAAGAAACGGTATGGAAAACCACGCCTGTTAAGATTGGGGAAGAAATCGAGGAAAAAGAAGAAGGAGAAGAGGAGGTAGAGGTAGGAATACCAACAGAAGAGGAAATAACGATAAAAGTAGAGTCCCCAACACCCATAGAAGAAGAGGAGTTAGAAGCTTTAATAGAGGAAGAAGAGTTAGAGGAAGAGGAAGTTGGTGGAGAGTTAGAAGAAAAAATAGAGAAGATATTGGAGAAGCAGGTAGAGCAAGTTAGTGAAGAAGTAGAGGAAGAGGAGTTACTAGAGGAGGAGGAAGAAGAAGAGGAGGAAGAAGAAGAGGAGGAAGAAGAAGAGGAGGAAGAGGAGATTGGTGAAGAAGTAGAGGAAGAGGAGTTACTAGAAGAGCGGGAGATAGAGGACAAACTTTCAAAAATTGGCATATCTTATGAAAAAGATGTCATGGAAACAGTAAAACCAAAACCTGAAGACATCTTTGAAGAAATACTTAATGACCAAAAAAGCATTTATGAAAAAGTAATAGAAACGATAAAAGTGCCATTACCCCTCTTTTTGCCAATTTTTATCTTGATAGTATACGGCTTATTTTCAAGCACGATCAATTTTTACGGTAATTCAAAAGACTGGGATCTACTATTAGAGGATTGGGTAACTCCATTTTTAATATCCGCCGCCATAACCTCTATGTGGGGTTTTATCATCATAGGTTCAAGAACAGCAAGGAATTTTTATTATGAGATTAACGACCAGGTTAACGCGCCGAAAAAAGCTTTTCAAAAGCTTTTCTTAAAAGAGGTTAAAAAATTTTTAAAAGATTGGAAAATCCCCATATTAGGCCTCTTTATTGCCCTAGGCGCCGTTTTGCTTGTAAGATCCAGTAGCAGCTGGTACTCCTCAAAAGTTGCCACAAACACCCACTACGTCGTTTTAGGTCTTTCGTTCTGGTTCCTCAGTATTGGTCTTGGGATACTTCTTAGAATGGTGTCTTTTACAAGATCAATGGGGGGAGTAAATTTCCACGTAAACTTTTTCCACCCAGATGAAAATGCAGGTCTCCTACCTTTAGGGAACCTAAGCCTAAAAATT
>Ga0209636_10004812_pt1 | contig 13808 bp, 14 predicted proteins | sample DeeMarSWOR152_54_FD_187464 | JGI IMG/M metagenome (GOLD analysis project Ga0209636, IMG submission 187464) | Marine sediment microbial communities from White Oak River estuary, North Carolina - WOR-1-52-54 (SPAdes) (version 2) | ecosystem: Environmental > Aquatic > Marine > Intertidal zone >...
TCGCACGTACCAATTATTTTTCTTCATGATTCGGAACCCAGCTCGGGTGTTCTTCCCACGGAAATTCTGAAATGACTGTTTCATTGCCCCCGTCAGGGTCTGCTATTCTTATCCTTGCGGTATGATCCCCATTTTTCCATTTATAGGTGAAATAACAGATCTTTCTTCCATCTGGTGAATACTGAGGAATGATATCAGATTCTCCATCATCGCTGGTGATCCTTTGGAGATTTGTTCCATCAGGGTTAATACTGAAAATGTTGTAGATAGGATTTCCGTGATTATCCTCACGTATTTTGGCCTCAAAGATTATTCTGGTATCATCTGGGGAGAACATTGGATCATTTATGGCCAGCAATTCATTAGTATGTTCAAAGATTAATTCTTTGTTTGAACCATCTGCATCCATCATGTACAGATCGAAATTCCCTGATAATCCTTCAGAATGGATGTATAAAATCTTGTTCAGCTCGGTAAATGAGAAACTGGGATCAGCATTGACGTCGCTAGGGCTGGCAAAGGTTAACTGTGTTTTTCCTGAACCATCTGCATTCATGACGTAAATGTCGTACTGTGGCAGAACGTCTTTGATGTCTTCTGACGTTCTGTGAGCTGAATCAGACACGTACACAATTTTGGTGCCGTCATGGTTCCAGTGGGCTCCAAAATCTAAATAATCATTGGTTGTCAACCTGGTTATACCGGTTCCGTCAATGTCCATGACAGCAATCTCCCATCCTGAGTCTGTTTCCTTCACACGACCAGGAGTGTAGTGGATGCTGCACACTATTTTCTGTCCATCAGGAGAAACATCTGCCTGGTGTTCCCAGTAAGAATTGTAGGTGATCCTCTTGATGGTTGAGCCGTCCATGTTCTTCGTGTAGAGTTCCATGTACTTTTGGGGATTTTCCTGAAAATCGGGATCATCCGAAGGAGCTTCTTGTGCACTTTCGTAAATTATTCTGAACTCTGGTTCATCCTGTTTAGTGCATCCGGTCATCAAGAATACCATCATCGTTGTGACGACTACGCCAAAGAGCAATCTGGTACTATTTTTTTGAATCAACATTTTTGACCTCCTTTTAAAGGGGTTCATGAATACTTTGTTTCTTAATTGGAGTTATTAAGCCTTTGGGTTCTCTTATATTTTCAGGTCATGCAGATAGCCATGACTGCTTGCCCACGCATTCTCAAGAAAAAAAGAAAATGAAGATTTTCTTCATTAAATCTGCAGTACTCCAGTACTCTCTATCACATAGACCCTTTTTCAACCTCTTTAAGGAAATACATTTCAGGAGGTCCAAGAACACCAGCACTCTTTTGTGCCTCTCGGAATTTATCGGATTGAAAGTATTTTCGAGCATTGTCTAATCTATCCCATTCGAGGAGGATTATGAGGTGGTTGGGATCATCCTCAGTGCAGAAGATCTGGTATGACTTCGCACCGCTCGCTTTACGCATGGCAGTGCCCTCAGCTCCGCTGAACCCAGATTTCCACTTGGCATAGTCCTCCACTTTGATTCGGGCCAGCACGTGTGGTATTTATATCACCTCTGTACCTTATCAAGGTTTGACTATAAGAATATTTTTGCTTTTGCAGACAATTCAAGTAAACTCTTCACTTTTCAGAAATCTTTATTGTAGGTTGTATTGTTTGCAAATAATAACTGATCTGATAAAGAAGTCAAAGTTTGTCAAAATTGTGGTGCTCAAAGTTTAATATCTCTAAATACCAAAAATTCACGAAATAATTAATAAAAAATATATTGTTACACGTGTAACACATTGACAAAGACGTGACAACCGCGATTATACGAAACGCTGTTCATTTCTAACCCACATATATTTGGACTACTTTGAATAACTAACCAATACAGTGGTTCTAATTTCTCTTGTTGTACAGAAAAAAGTGCTACAAGACCTTCAACACCTGAAATATCTATTGACTCCAACCCGTGAGTGCATCCTGTAAAAAGAAAGTGGGGAATAGAATCCCTCATTGAGAAGTAATACTTAAATAGTTCCCTTCCAAAGAAGCCACATTGAAAGAAGAACTTACCCCTATGGATGTACTGGAAGAACATCTTCCTCCAGGAACCAGTTTGCTCATTGTGGGCCCCCCAGGTAGTGGGAAAACCATCCTTTCCCAACAGTTAATGAATCAGGCTCTGAGAAAGCACAAATCTGTCATTTGTATAGCTTCCAAGAGCCAAATCAATCTGATTGTCTCCCAGGAAAAGCTGTTCAGCTGGCCGATTGCTCCTTACCTGAAGAAAAAACAATTTGCTGCTGTAGAGATTGGGGATATAACAGATCCTACAGAGCTGAACATCAGCTTAACCCAGGCCATCAAAAGGACAGAGAAGCCGCTCTCCTTTGTGGTGGTGGATTCGCTCACCATATTAATGGTGGGAATGGAAGAGCGAAAAGTCATGAAATTCACAGAAGCTTTGAACAGAAAACTACAGGACCAGAATGTGAGTTTGATACTCTTGGCTACACCCACTAAGGAGACAGAGGATTTTATCACCAAAATGAAGTCTTTGGCATCGTCTGTGATCGAGATTAAACTGGAAGAGCGGGGAACTATCAGAAGGTATATGCGTATTTTCAAGTTTTTGGAGCGGAAGCACTCCACTCAATGGTATCCTTTTGAGATTGCTGATAATGGAATACAGTTCGCTGCTGCACCAGTGCGGATGCCCCCCTCTGATGTAGTTTTCCTTCCTAAGATGATGTTGTTAGAAGAGGCATCCACCCCTTATTCTGGACTGGATCACCTTCTGGAGAGGATAAAAAGAGAGAAACTCTCCTGTATTCTGGAGACCAGGTTCTCTTCCGGGCAGGGGATCATGCTCTTTTCAGAAGGGGAGCGGTTGAAATCGGTGATCGTTGGAAAGGACGGCAAGAGAGCAAATGCTCCCCGATTGCTGGAAACCACTGCAAGAACCAAGGAAGGAGCGCTATTCCTCCATTCTGTGAGCCCTGAAATTATTCCGTTTTTAATAGGTTACCTGGAAGATCAGGTCTTATTCAGGAATTTAAGTTCTGAGCAGATCAAATTTGAAGATATACTGGAAAATCTTTCCGAGAGTGAATTCTCAGGGTGCGTGCTCTTAAGGGGCGATGAGGGAGAGGGATTGATCTTCATTGATGAAGGAAAAGTGATAGAAGCGTATTTCGAAGATGAGTACGTCCTCCATTCCAAGGAAGCGCTTGCAGCGTTTGAGGATGCATCCAGAGGAAACTTTCAGATTGACATATACTTCTCTCCCAGAGTAAGAAAACCATTTGAAAAAAAAGAGAAGCCAGCCCAGGTGACGGAGACACCAGAAGAAGCGCTGCTCCCGGAATTCATTCCTTTAAAAGGGTTAACAGTACAGGGAGCTTTCATCAATGCGACCTTGAAATACCTGCAGGAGCATTACAAAGCAGAGTGGAGTTCTACCGTGTACTACCCCCGACCGCTGCAGGATATAGCAATTACCAAAGTGGAGAATGAAATTGTGCAGTTAAAAGCCATGAATGATCCCTACTTGAAAAGAGACACCTATAAACTGAGACGGAGCTACCGGGACCGGGAGTGGTATCCTGCAGATGAGTATTTAGATGTTGTATATGCAGCCACCCGCATGCTAGAGTTCACCTGGAATTACGAGAACCATGGCCAATACGAGGAGGGATGGGGAAAGCTGAGCAAAGCGTATTTTGAACTGGGAAAGACTGTCTCCAAGTGTATGGAGGTCTCAAATAAGAGAACAGAAAAAGAGTTGTGGTTTGACTACTTTATAAGAGAAATCAAGAAATGGAAAGATATGGGGAGCTTTTCAGAACTGGAAAGCAGAAAAGAAGGTAAGAAGCTCATATTAACATTCAGGAAAGACATAGAACCACCTCCCCGCAGGAAAGGAATGTTATGGGGATTACTGGAAGAGCTGGGTCTCTCCAAGGTTTTTGTCAAAATTGATGGAGAAGACTATGTTATAACCTTTGGATAACTGGTTAACGTGGGAGATTGTCATTTTTGAAGGATGAAATCTTCTTGGATTCATAAATTGTCTTCATAATGCCCAAAGCCCCAAATAAATATTTAGTGAAGATGTTACACGTGTAACAAGAATGGAAAAAGCACCTGTAGCTTGGGGTTGCTTTGATACATTGTGGGGATGTTCTTGGATTCATAAAGAAATAAATTGCTTATAACTGGCTATTACTATGATACTTTTATCCTTCCGAGAACGTTTATTCAAGTCCGACTGCACGGATGACTTCTTTGTTGAAACGAGAGAAAAGCCCATAATCCTATATTCAGGAGAGAAATCGAGTGCCTTGGATTGGGTTTAGGAGAAAACTAAGCAAAAATATCTAACTGGGTTTTTCTGCCCAGAATAGTTGAAAGAGTCCATTAGGGAGTGTTACGCCATCTTTGCAAAGACTTCAAACTTGTGAAGGCATTGGTATTCTAGTATAGGGAACCGATAATCTCTATTTTCCTTTTTGGTCACATGAAGAAGAAATTCAAGATTCTCACAATAATATGAAATCTTGTCTGAATAAAGGTTCTTCAGAATCGATGTTACCCGAGAGTCCTCCAGTGCAATTTTGCAGATTTCGTTCAGAAGATTTAGCAGTTTTATTTCCCTCTCAAGCATAATATAATCATGTAAAACAAGAGGCCCCCCTTTTTTAATTCCCTCTTAGGATACTGCAGAAATCTTCTCTATCACGAATTCTCTTTACAACCTCTGGATGAGTCAGTCTTGCCCTCTTCTTACAATAAGGTGCAAAGTTACACTTGCATTGACTAATAGAAGGATAAAAGCTAAAAATGCATAGATGTACACTCCATTCAGCAAAAATTCTATTTCTATAAAAATAAAAAAGCTAAAAATGGCAATAGACGTGTATTCATATATTCTTCCATTCCCATGATCGCTCAATTTGATTATTAGGTGAGAAAAATGGTTCTTCATAATATTTGAACTGAGAATGAATACAATAAGCATTCTTGTAGAGTCAATGGCGGAGTCTTTATCAAAAACAAAAAGTAACAAGATTAAGAAAGCTAATAAAATTTCAGTTTTCACCTTTTCAACCAGTTTTATTACATCAATGGCATTATCCCCACCCATAGTCATCTTCCTCCTTTAACCCTCTATAGGTCTCGTAATCAGATTCATCAAATCCTCTATCAAAATATAGTATCTCTTGTAACTCATCAACAGCTTCAATACAATTCGATGGTTCTTCAGTGAGAGTAATATCCATGCTTTAATATTAGAAAAGGAGTATATAAGCTTTTTTTTCATAAAAAAATCCCATATTTTATGTCATAAGATTTAAAGAATATTTATGACATAAGTTTTTAAAGAAATCTATGACTTTCGACTTTTCACCCAACTTTTATATACTACCAACGCTGAGCAAGATATAATGGTTGAAATTTGTACCTGGGATGAGGTTTTCACCAAATACACAAAAAAGGAAAACATAAGTCTTGTCATACTGTATTGGTATCTGTTCAATAAGCCAGATCATCAAAAGAATATCGCCACAGTAATGGGAAATCTCAGAGAAAAGGACGAATTCAAGGAGATCATTCCATCCTATTTAGCTTACCCAAATAATATTGGTAGTTGTCTTCGAAAAATGGAAGAACATAATCTAGTGGGAATAGAGAAAATCAAGAATAGAAAGCGCATTTATCAAGCATTATCTTTCTTCTATCTAGATCCCTTCTGTTTGAAAACACCTGAATCAATAAAAGTAGACATTAGGACTCATCATGAAGAATATATCAATTATGTAAAAGGATTTAATAAACAGAAAGCAGGATGGATTGATTCTGAGAAATCGCGATTTGTTGGGGATACTTATTGGCCATTTCAAGCATTTTCTTTTAGAAAAGATAATTCAGTAATACCGGCACAGAAGATTTTTCAATATTACTCTCCCGAACCAGAGGAATTTATGAAGTGGATTTCTTATGAAAAAATCGACTATGTAGTACTATATGAACTAATCAGAGATTGTTTCTCAGATATCTCCACATTATGTGGTTCCCGTAAAGCATGGATAGATGAAGAGGATAATTTTTGGAATTTGATGGAAGAAGACGACATAGAAGGGGCAGATTACCTCAAGAATGATTTTCTGGCAGAGTATATTGGTCCTGTAAAAATGCTACAGTGGAAAAAAGCGGGGGATATAATTGATCATATGACAGTGGAACTGATTTATCGGTATGGTGTTGTTGATTGGTTTGGGTCTGATCTTAAGGAGAAGCTGTTGTATTTGGAGACTTTTGACACTGAAGAGAGATTTGTTGGAGACTATTTAGAAACTACCGAAAGAGAATGTTGGGATATTCTTAGAAGCCATGCAAGCACTATGAAATATTGCGTTGATAAACAGTTGAAATTATACCAACACATCAAAAGGGGAAATATATCTTTCAATAGAGAAACGTTAATGTTTGAGTAACTCTTTATCTTACCTCACGAGAAAAACAAAAAAGGAAGTGAGTTAAGGGAACTTGCCGTTGAAGCTCTAGAAGAAGGATATTTCATGCTACAATTACCCGCCCCCTGATGTGGAAACAACCATTGTCTGATAACACTGAGTGAAATAACCCTCATCTTCTAACTGGAAGATCAAAGAAAATAAGTCGTCTTTCTCTTTTTTATTCAATAATGACACCCTGGCCAGAAGGTACTCGCCTGTGGAAAAGAAGATAGACGTTGAGGGAAGCATTCCCAAGATATCTGCTAACTGTTTGTGGTATTCAGATTGAAACAGAAAATCCAAAACAAAGTAGTTATCAAGACCATGAGGGTAGAAGGCAGCAAGAATGTTGGCAACTTGAGGAAGTTCAGTAATCCATTTCTGATACCGTTCGAACCGCACTCTGCACTCTTTTAAAACGGGCATGACCGGCGCCCTTATATTGTGTTTAAACCTATAGTAGAGGGCCCACTCCTCTCTTTTCCAGGGAATAAACGGAATTTCTTCGTATAAGGTAGACTTCTCTCTTGGGGGAGAGAGTGCACTGTACATTTTTTTCATGGATTTGTCCCAGTCTAAAGATGTCACTCGAGAAAGGTGTGTTACCCCCTTTGTACCCTGGTGAATACAGTGCCTGAACCCCTTCAACACAGAAAAATTCATGAACTTCTCACAGATTAACAGTATGTTCCAGTTTCCTGAAGATAAACTTCTGTGCATCACATTGGGAAAGCCTTTAAACCTCTTGTAGGTAGGTAACGAATGTTCAAAGTCAAGGAATGCAGCATACTGGTGGTAGTTTTGAGCTGGTTTCACAAAGATCATGGGTCCTTTCATGATGGACAGCTCATACATTTCGATCACGTAGCGCGATACTGTACTTCTGGATATGCCTGTATTCTTTGTGATCTGGTAGAGGGGAACAGACGGATTTTCAAATATCTGTTCATAGATCTTATGGTATTTGGGCAGCCTTTTCTTGATGGAAATTCTACTCATTTTTGTCACCTAAAGACTTAAAAGCGAAATTGCAGTGATATGTATAGGTTACCCAAAAAAATGTGGCCGTTAAAGGGTTGAATTTCAGCCTTATAAGGTTTTCGGAAAAACACATGTGGTTGAAGGAAGAGACATGGATGAGTAGAGAGATGGTGTTGCATCTCTCTTTATTCCCGTAATTCTGCTGTGGCACATTTGGATAGTTGTGGATAAGGATTGGCATGCATTGAGGTGGTGCAGGACAGGTACAGTTGACGAGTATCCGTGAAAGCATTAAAAATTACATTAACAACCAGATGTTGCCTACACGTACCCGATTCAAGTACTTTTCAGCAGCTTTCACACATTCAGACCCTTGTTCTCGTGATGTGCGGGGAAGATCTCGCATCTTGAAGTGAGGATGAAATGCTAGCAAACAGTAAGGAATATCTGGGTCTAACTCTGCTATGAATTCAGCGATGCGGGAAACTTCTTCTGCATCAATGTAGCCTGGGACTAATAATGTGGAAGCTACCAGAATGGGGGGATCTTTTTCTTTTCTTTGAAAAGTTTCGTAGATGTACGCGAAATTGGATAACGTGTTGGTATTTGAACTTCCACAAAGAGCGTAATTTAAGGGTTCTGAGTATGCTTTCAAATCGAATTTAATGGTACCTCCAGAGGTAAAAGCTGTTTTCCCCACTCGTTTGGCCAGGTTTTTAGAGAAAGCGCCATTGGTCTCCCAGCATACTCTGACATTACCTTTTTCAGCCACTTTTAAGGCATGCAGCATGTGGGGAGTGGGATCACCTCCGAAGTAGCAGATACATGCAGTATTTGTGTCCACCCTGGAGGCTAACTCCTCAACACTCATGGTATGGGTTACCTTTCGGTAGTGCCAATTCTGACAGAAGAGGCAGTCGTAGGTACAGGTACCATAAAAAACTGCTAAATTCTTTTTTCCCCGAGTAGTTCTCTCTCCGCAGAACTCCATGGAAACACAGTTGGTGGGCAGTGGATCGTAGTAACATTCGACGTAGGCTGTATCTTCTGATCCAGATTTAGGTACAATTTTTCCGTTTTTGTTCTTTCGTGCCCCACAGTACCCTGATTCTCCTTCTTGTATTCGACATGCATTGACGCACAATCCACAGGGAACTCCTTCTTGAGGAGGGGTTTCAGGCATTTTGTACTCTTTTTTGGTTTTTTTGTGCGCTTTCTCAATGAAAGGGAGAGCTTCATCGAAATTGGTTCTGATACAGTCTAGGCAGATGCCCAGGCTTTGGGATAGTAATTTTTTCTCTCTGCAGATGGTGCATTCAGACAGCATTGTTGTTATTTGTCTTGAGAATAAAAATATTTCCCTGTCTTAATACTAAAATCAACGAGAGAACCCACTAAAGTGGAAGTACAAAGGACACAGGAAGAAAGGACCACAAGAAATTGTGGAACCTGCAGAAAAGCTGCAGCTCCCGCTGCACAGAAGAACAGAGCAATTATCAAGAATGCTGGTGTCAAAGGTTTCAATCTCTTTGAGTATCTAAATACTTATGAGAAAATAAAAAACGAAATAATTGTTACACGTGTAACAAAGTTGAGAGAACTACCACTGGTTGAGCACCATGAGCAGGTCGCATGAAGTGTCAGAATATTCTCTTAGAATGTGCAGGGTTGAAAAATTACAATAAAGAGATGTGATCATCCTTCTGAGACAAATTCTTCATCTTTCAGTGTAATAGACCTGCTTTCAGAGGGTATCTGGTTTTTACATTCCGAACTATGATGACTATTCACTAGAGAAAGGATAACTCTTAAAAAAAAAGAGAAGGGAAGATGAAAGATGAGCATGCTATTTTTGATCCAAACACTTATAAACATTTTCATAGCAATATTTTATAATGATGTAAAAAATCGATTTCAAACAATTTATTTTTGTAATTATAATATTATGATGGATTAATATCAATATGAACTACAAATATACATTTATATCCAGATTGGAATTGCTCTGCAGCAAATCAAAAGTGCTTCTATGCAGAGTTGAGAATATCTAGCCCGAACTGTGTCCCTCCCATTAAAAAAAGGGGGAGGAGAAGACGAACCTCCCCATATATGTTTGACCGGCCAAAGTGCTGGTAGTTGTTGGGAAAGAGAATACATTCTTCACTCACCATCATTTATAGGTTATCCGAGAGCACAGGAAAAGTATTCAGCATGACATATTTGAAGCAGAGGTAGTTCTTCAGCGATAGTTCATTTAAAGTGAATCTATCAATTCCAAAAAGCAAAAAAGTGAAATGAATCAAAAAATAAAGGAAAAAAATAAAATAGAATGAAAAGTTAATAGCCGCATTTCTTCTTGAGTGCTTCCCACTCCTTGTCTACCTGCTTTTGAATGTCTTCCAGAAGGGGTTTCCACTCTTCAGTGAATAAGTGTCTGAACCGTCCCTGTTTCCGCATCCAGTCGATGACAGATGTTTTCTCTTTCTTGGTTTCTGCAATCTGTTTGGAGTATCCTGTTAACCGCCATTCTCCATCTTCCACTTCGTACAAAGGCCAGAAGCAGGAGGTTACCGCTTCTTTCGAGAGATCAATGGACTCATCAGTTTCACTTCTCCAGCCTCTCGGACAGGGAGATATAATGTTTAAGAATGTTGGACCCTCTGTATCTAACGCTTTGTGCACCTTACCGATTAAATCATTGTAGAAACTTGGTGAAGTCTGTCCGCAGTACGGAATGTTGTGAGCAGCCACAATTCCTGTCAAATCTTTGGGATACACCTTTTTACCAGGTATAACTTTGCCTGCAGGACTCGTCGTGGTGGATGCACCTTTAGGGGTGGCTGACGATCTTTGTATACCTGTATTCATGTAGGCACCATTGTTGTAGCAAATGTACAGAATGTCGTGTCCCCGCTCCAAAGCTCCAGACAAAGCTTGTACACCAATGTCGTAGGTACCGCCATCTCCTCCAAAGGCAATGAACTTGATGTCCTGTGTGGTCTTCCCCTTCTTCTTTAAGTGCTGGTACATAGTTTCAATACCTGCAATAGTGGCAGCTGCATTCTCAAAAGCAGAGTGAATAAAAGGAACTCTCCAGGAAGTGTACGGGTAAATAGTGGTGGCCACCTCCAGGCAGCCTGTAGCATTGGCAATGACTACTGGCCAGTCACTAGCTAGTAATACTTGTCTCACAATGATGGAGGCACCGCACCCTGCACACAACCTGTGTCCAGGAGCGAGTAACTCAGGTTTTTCTGACAATTTTTTAAGACTGACCATTATCTCACCCCTAAATAGTTGACGTAGGATTTGACTTTCTGTGTTTTGGCTGCCTGTGCTGTCTCTGTAATTGCTTGTTCGATCTGATCCTGTCTGATATCACGTCCGCCCAATCCGTAGATGTAGTTTACAACCTCGATGTCTTCTCCCAGGAGCGCACTCCTCACCTCACTGAATACAGGCCCTCCAAAAGCACCAAAGCTGTCTGAGCGGTCCATGACAGCCACCGCTTTCATTCCCTTTAAGGCGTTTTTGATCTCTTCTAAAGGAAATGGCCTGAAGAGCCGCAGTTTTATCAATCCCACGTTGACACCTTTTTCCCGCATAGCTTTCACTGCTACCCGGGCTGTCCCCGCTGTAGATCCGAGAACCACAATGCCAATGTCTGCATCTTCTGTCTTAAAGAGTTCGAGTTTTCCGTATTTTCTTCCAGATAATTTCCCGTACTCTTCTCCCACCTTGACAACGACATCGTGGGCTAGTTCCATGGCTTCTACCTGCTGCCTCTTGTGCTCAAAGTAGTAGTCATACAAATCTAAAGGTCCGTACGTCACAGGATTATCCACATCTAAGAGAGGATACAGTGGTTTGAATTCGCCAATGAATTTCTGCACTTGAGGATCTTCAAGAGTTTCCAGCCTTTCAGTAGCATGGGACAAGGTGAACCCGTCCATGTTGGTCATCACGGGTAGACGGACATTTTCGTGCTCTGCAATTCGTACTGCTTGGAAAATGTTGTCGTAGCATTCCTGAATATTTTCTGCATGAACCTGAATCCAGGATGTGTCTCTCGCTCCCATAGCATCTGAGTGATCACAGTGAATATTAATGGGTGCAGACAATGCTCTATTCATCACGTTCATGACGATGGGACATCTGTTGGATGCAGCTACATATAGAACTTCCCACATTAAAGCTAACCCTGCAGATGCAGTAGAGGTTATCACCCTTCCACCAGCAACAGAAGCTCCAATACAGCAGGACATAGCAGAGTGTTCTGAATCTGCCATGATCAATTCTGTATCCACATCGCCATCTGCCACGTAGTCTGCAAACCGCTCCATTGCGACAGTCTGGGGAGTAATCGGATAGACTGCCACCACATCTGGATTGACCTGCTTCAACGCGTAGGCCACAGCTGCATTTCCAGATAATGCTTGAATCATTCTTCTCCCTCCTGTACCATTTCAATCGCATCAAAGGGGCAGATTTTGGCACAGATGCCGCACCCCTTACAGTAGTCGTAATCAATGCCGACCACTTTTCCGTTTTCTACCTTTACGGAAGCATCGGGGCACAAAATCCAGCACTGCAAACAGTCAGTGCACTTTTCTGTATCACGTACTGGTTTCTGAGATCTCCAGTCTCCTGTCTTGTACAACACAGAATTACCTGCATCAACGATCAAGCCGCCCCATAAACATTCTTTCCAGCCTTTTTGCTTCATGATGCCACCTCTTCATGTGCGCGCTTTGATGCCTGAATATTGGCTTCAGTAGCTTTTTCCCCAATTTTGGTCTGGAGCATTTTTCTGATCTGGGCTTCCACCTGGTCCATAGTCACTAACCCGGTCACTTTCACTAAAGCTCCCACACAACACGTGTTGGCAATAGGTCTGCCAATAGTCTCCACAGCAATCTTTGTAGCATCAACCACGTAGATTCTTCCCATAAACTTAGTAGTTTTTCTCACTTCGTCTGCAGTTCCTGGATAGTTCACGATTAACTTCCCTTCGTCAGATAACCCGTCTGTGATCATTGGATTTCCCAGTAAGGTGGGATCCAAAACTACTACCACATCCGGGGTGTACACGTGGGAATGGATCTCAATAGGTTCATCAGATATGCGCGTAAATGCTCGAATGGGTGCTCCCATTCTCTCAGGCCCAAACTCAGGGAATGCCTGCAAGTACTTCCCTTCCGCTAGAGCAGCCCCTGCTAACAACTCTGAAGCAGTGACCACTCCCTGGCCTCCTCGGCCATGCCATCTCACTTCCACAAACATAGTATCACCTAGAATATTCTTCCTAGTTTCTCCTTCTTTAACAATAATTCCCAGTTTTTATCTACCTCTCCTTGGATATACTGGACCTGCTCCTCTGTTAAATGGCGGAACCGTCCCTGTGTCTTTAGATACTCAATGACTGGGAGTTTTTCCTTGGGTTTCTTATTGATCTTATACACACCATTCTCGATCTCATATAGTGGAAATACACAGGTTTCCACTGCTAACCGAGGGATTTTTAACTGCCATTCGGGAGGACTCCTCCATCCTGTGGGACAGGTAGCCAATACATGGACAAATCTGGTCCCTACAATTTCTTTCGCCTTTTGAAGCTTTCTCACGAAATCTTCTGGATGGCCGCACGTAGATGTAGCACAGTATGGTATCCTGTGCGCTGCCATAATCTCCATCATGTTCTTCTTGGGTCTATCCTTTGGATGCTTTCTCGGTGTGGTGGTGGTCCAAGCACCCCAGGGAGTGGCTGACGATCTCTGAATGCCTGTATTCTGGTAGGCCTCATTGTCATAACAAACGTAGATGATGTCCTCATTTCGTTCAGCAGCAGCAGACAATGCTTGTATACCAATGTCAAAGGTGCCGCCATCACCTGCCCAGGCCATGACAGTAGCCTTCTTCCCTTTGATTTCTAACCCTGCTTTAATACCTGATGCCATAGCAGCAGCTGTCTCGAAGGCAGTGTGGTAGATGGGCATTTTCAAAGCTGATGTGGGAAAGGGTCCTGCAATAATAGACCAGCAGCACGCAGGAATGACCACCATGGTCTCAGGGCCTAGAGCTTTCAGTGCAAGCCGCATCGCGTAAGCGCCTCCGCATCCCTGGCAGTCCACTGTCCCAGGGAACATGTACTCCTCTACAGGGATACTTGCTCTCATCATCTTCTTTTTACTCATAGTTTCACCCCCCACCAGAGTATTTCTTCAATGTCACACGTATCTGCTTGTTCCACAATGCCAGTGATGTCCTCTATTTTCATGTCTCTCCCTCCAAGCCCTGCAATAAATCCGTACACAGGTGGCCTG
>Ga0209636_10004814_pt1 | contig 13804 bp, 8 predicted proteins | sample DeeMarSWOR152_54_FD_187464 | JGI IMG/M metagenome (GOLD analysis project Ga0209636, IMG submission 187464) | Marine sediment microbial communities from White Oak River estuary, North Carolina - WOR-1-52-54 (SPAdes) (version 2) | ecosystem: Environmental > Aquatic > Marine > Intertidal zone >...
TGAAAGGTGCACTCGTGTGGGAAAACGCAAAACCCGGCATCTTCAAGGTGCTTAAGGTTTCCCCAGCAATGACAGCTGAAGATACTATACCTCTTGTAATGGAAATGTAAAAGTACGGGCAAAACACGCTTAACCTTCCCTCTTTTTTATTATACTATCTCAAGCACGCGAATCTAACTAGCGAAATCAAAAACCATCCAAGCACGCGCAAACATCAATACATCTATCCTTGTAGAACCTGGAAGTTTAATATGCGCACGCGCATAATTGAAGTGCTTGCGGAAGATTTGAGCCTCTATTTTATTTTTAGTAAACCAGTGATTTGCCTCGAAATACTTGGGAAACTAAGACGAGGAAACCTGCTATTCCCAAAAAAACACTAAAAATAACCAAATATGACCCGAAGAGAGGATCCTTAGGATTTAAAGCTGAATCAGTTACTGATGAACCGAAAAAGTATAGGCCCATACTCAACATTATCAAAAAACAACCAAAAATCATGACTTTCAAACTCAAACTAGCACTCTCACCTCCCATACAAAGTTAAACCGAACCGACAATATATAATATCTTAATATATAATAAACTTTCTCTGTGTTAACAAAAAATAGGCTGAACCCCAGCGTTTAAATCAAGAATGCACGCGCGCCAAGCGTTAATTTAAAACACCAGCGCGCGCAAAGCTAACGGAAAAGAAATCCCTATCTAAGTGTGTGGGATTAAAATTTAATTCTCAGATATATGATGCATGCGTGCTAGAATGAATCTGAAAAGAAAAAAAAGGATGATGGTGCTGAGGTATTGCGTCAGAGAGATCTTCTTTTTTTGGATGCGATTATTCCCATTAGGGTGGCTAAAATCAAGAGCGGCAGAATCGAGGTAAACTCTGGAATAACGAAACCTGCAGTTACCATTATGTCGTCATTGTCGAGGACATCGACATTGGCATCGTAAACGCCGTTTCCGTTGATATCAACTACCATGTCATACGCCCCAATTGTTTGAGGATCAGCCCATATGGCTGTGGTTGGAATATTTCCCAGGGCATCTGAAGAGATGGTCGTTGCTGTGCCAGGGATTCTAGCAGGGATTGGCATCTCATCGGTCCATGTGATTGTGTCGTTGACAACATAGAAGTCATAGGGCGTTGAGGGTGAATAACCACTTCCATTTATATACACTGGTTCGCCCAGATCGAATTCATCTTTCTTCGAGCCTCCTATGTCGCAGCTTTCAATAGTAGGCAGGGGGGAGAAGCTTAGATTTGCAAAAGTGTTGATCTCGTATATGGTTCCTGCTGGATAATAGTAATTGTTTGCGCCTGGTTGAGTGAACCACTGAATTTTGAAACCCAAAGTATCTGCTATTGTGCAGTTGAGGTCGCTGCCATCTGAGATTCCTCCGTCATTGCCTATGAAAGGAACTGCGAATTCGAATTCCCAGTGGTCGTCAACCCACCCCAACCCTTCCCAATACTCAATCTCATCTTGGGAGGTGGAATGGTCAACTTCATAGGTACAGTTGGCTTCAAAATCGATTTCGTCATAGAAAGTGCGCCAGGCACTGGCGTTGTAGAATCCATCTCTGAGTGGCTGTTGATAGGTGCAAGATTTCAAATCCTCTTGTTCAGCTGTCAAGATGTTGTCGCGGGTTCCACTTCCATAGCTTCCGTCGTCTCCTTCATCAAAGAAAATCGTGCATTGATCAAGAGTGTGAGATCCATATTGCCATATTAGCAAACCTACGTAGATGTACGTTCCATTGTGTTTGAGATAAACCCAGGTCTCAATGTCTGCGGCACCTGTTAAATTGACCAAGTGTCTTGAGGTGTCGTTCCACTCCGCGCCCAGAGATCCGTCAATTATTGGTGAAATACCACTGTAAGTCGTTATCAACTCAGAGTTTGCAGCTGCAGTTTCTCCTGAAAAGAATACTGGAAGCAGTAGCATAAGGAGAGCCACTATCGAAATGTGTTTACTTTTCATTTCTCATCAGTCCACAGATACTACACATGCATCCATGCGCGCGATTTAAGTAATATGAATCACCAGTCTAAATCGCCTGTCCATGTGCGCTTTCAAGTTGCGAAGCAGAAGATTCAGTTCCGCGACCAACGCGCGCGCACGTGGTTTTTTTTTGTATGCATGCTTAAATAGGGTTGTTTAGAAAGTCTTAGGTTGCTTACGGTGTGGCTGTGCCTTGACTTTAGGGTTAAAATTTAATTCCAAGTAGGATTACCCGCATATATGCTTCCTGTTCTATCGGATTCAGCGTCAACCCAAGTCGTTGGGTCAACTACAATTATGCCGTTTTGAGGTACGCTGTACAAGGTTGAGTTCTGGAAGACATAGTCGCATTTCATTCCTTGAGCGCCAACATCGACTGTGACTGGCTGAAGCACATAGTTGCGGTAGACGCGGTTTTCATCAATGAAGCCTGTGTCCGCTAGGCTTTCTTGAATAGCTATTGTGCCATCCTGCTTCATGAATGTGTACAATGTTGAGTTGAAGGTTATGGGCGCTGTCACGTTCATTGTTCCCTGATTAGTGTTAACTTTGTCTCCGGCTATACCGCTCCACTTCATGACGATTCTGAACTCGGTTTCTTCCGTGAGCAATGACTTCCAAGTTATGGTGGTTTTCAGAGGCTGAGCCACACGCAGCGTGTAAGTGATGCTGAGATTTCCCGCCCAAGAAGTGAATGATTTGGTTAGCCAAACGCCACTAGCGTTGGTGACAACTGCGTAGACGGGTGACCCAGATTGAGCTCCTAGATCGTCCCACCTCTCCTGTTTAGGCATCCATCGTTGAACCTCAAACCTTTCATCATAAAGCCTGACCTCACTGTAGTTTACGTCGTAGTATTTGGCGTAGTAATCGTAGACTTCAACTGTGACGCGGCTATTCCGCATCAGGCGATAGTCCGCATGTTCTTCGTAGGTGCTGTTAAGCCAACAAGAACCATTCCAAAATACCTGTGGAGACGAATAGATTGTGGATGTGTAAGTATTGTTTCCTAAACCAACAGTGTAAGTCCAAGCATTGTCCCACCTTGAAGTTTCCTCCACAGAAGAGCCAGTAAGCTCAGCATCTACCTGCGTTGACATGCTGTCTGCCGAATCACTTGGCGCTGTACTGGCGGAAGAACTTGAGCTAGACTCCTCAACTAAGAAATCAGATGGCGGCGATGACGATGAAGTATTAACAGTAGACGCGTCTTGAATGCTGGAGCTTAAAGTTTCAACTAAAGAATCATCGCTTTGCAGGGGTTCAGATCCATTAATAGACAACGATTCAGCTTTTGCTAGTGGCGTAAACACGGAAAATATCGAAAGCAAAAGTAAAGTAAGAAAGGCAACACCAATAAAGAACCTTTTGTTCATTTCTCCTTTCTCCTTCTTGAGTTCGGGGTCATAGCCCCTATCGCTCAACGCCAAGAAGTTTTTTCCTGGCTTACCTTGTGTATGCAATTTTTAGGTATAAAAGACTTTAGTTGCAAAGAACTTGGCAATATAGATAGAGGTCGACGCAAAAATGAAAGTAATATTAAGATATTTAAGATATTGACACAAGCACCTAGAATCACATTCCTGAAGAAAAGCTGAAAAAGCAAGCTGCTGAGAAATGCCCAAAGACTGAAAGGAGATAGAGCTAGATGCTCATAATAGACATATCATCGGCGAATGAATAGATAGGAAGTATCAAAAGTTATCGGTAATGTAATGGATAAGATTTAGGTCATGCGTTGCGTGAAGTCGCGACTTTTGTGATTGTGTTGTTTTCCACAGTTACATAGTATCTCATTTCATAGAACAGCCTGTAAGAATAAACGGTTCGGGCTATGATGTATCTGCCGTTATTTTCTAACACTAATTTCGTGCTTAAGTTTATGGTTTGGTTTTTGAGTAAATCTCCCGACCAATACAAGTCTCCTTCCAAGTTTCTTGGGATCAAGCCGGGCACATAACCATATTGCACTATAACTATTGCGTAGGGAAGTGGTGGTTCGGTTACCGCGGTTATGTTAAGTATGCTCTCAGCTGTGTTGTCGCCTAAAATTTTAAGGGTGTGGTTTATTTGACCCCAAGATGGCGATAACGGTTTACCCATATGTTGTTCATCATAGGCTTCGTCCCAAGCGGTAAAATTGAAGGGGCTTGGTCCACCATACGTTATCCCTTGCGGCTCGTTGGTTTCAGGTCTACGATCAGCAACCTGTACAATCTTTCCATCTTCCACCACTATGTAATAGTTGGTTTCGAAGCTATCCCAACCAAAGCTGTAATAGCTTATTTCAGTACCCTGCAACTCGTATATTCCGTCATCGTCGAAGGCCAGTGTGGAATGGATGGTTATCGTTTCGTTTATATGAACGTCACTAGAATTTCCTGACCAAAATAATATTCCATTTACAAGCCGAGGAAACAGTTTCGCATATCTACCGAAACTTATTCTAAACGTAATCTTATGCCCAATATTTGGAATAGGAGCCCTTTTCGCGGTAACACTTAGCGTACTTTCTACAATATCATCGTTGATGATTTCAAGAGTATAGTTCATTTGACCCCATAATGGAAAAGCACTTGAGAGCGGTGCGCTGGGATCCAGTCCTGTTCCCGCGTTTTCCACGCCGTAGCCTGCAATCTGAGTGTAGAATCGTGGAAAAGGAATAGGAGAAAGGATGTTTACGCCCCAGATGGTTAAGCCTCCGAGGAAGGATCCGAGGATGCAGGTTATTAGTAGGTAGGCGCCGAATCGCTTGGTGGAGTAAACTGGCAACTCGCCTACACCCTCACATAATTTTGTATACGCTGCCCCTATTTGAATCAAATTGTTGTACACGTCTGTACAAGAAGTTGTACACTATGTTTTTGGCAGCAGACGATAGAACCCAACGGTCTCGTAGAGGCTTATGGCTAAGCCGGCAACGGCAACGACTAAAACTATCCAGAGGAAATCATGTTCTAGCAGAAGTGGAAGATAAAACGTGAAGGCGATTGTTAAGGCGGCGAAGATTACAACCGTGAATATGCTGCGGGGAACAACCCATTTTCCCGTGACGATGAAAAACTTTAGGATTCCAAAGCTTTTAGGAACAACTTGATAACCCTCGGAGTCAGCTGGCTTAACTAACCCTAAATTGGTCAGCTTCTTTAGGTGATGCCTAGCTAGGTGGGGACTAGAAAACCCGAGAGCCCGCTGAACCTCCCGCACTGACCCATTCTTCACCCTCAACAAATAAAGGTAAACCCGAAAAGTATTATATTCACCAGCAACCTCCCGTTCCCAATCGTCAGGTTTCGTGTAATCCATGCAACCTCACATGTATAAGCTTAATGCTGTGTACATTTATTATTTTAATTGAAATTTAACTTGACAGGATAAGAGCAAGTGACTGGCATGAGTGATTTGGAGAGAGCTAAGTGGCCGAGGCAGATTATTGGCGGAGTTTTAGGCGGATGTGTAATTACAGGGTTATGGTTTTTATCTTTTCGTTTTATTCCTGATGTGGGGCCTAATAGCCTTCTTGTGTTTTCACTTGGTCTAATTAACGCGGTTTCAATTTGGTTTGGAGCATGGGGAATCACTTTCGGCCTTCTTAGCTACTTTCGCTATATTTGATGTTTCAGGTTTAACCTGGATTCTTCTGGTCGTTGTTTTTCTTCAAGCTTTAATTCCTGCATGGGCTTTTCGCCACTTCAAAGCAGATCCCAGACTCAAAACGGGAAGAGACTTCAAGACTTTTCTCGTCTACGACGTAACCGTGGCGAGCCTCGCCACAGCGTTTATCGTGTATCTAAACTTCTCCTTTACGGTAGGTAGTGGATACGCGTTTAGTGCCATAAGCCTCTTGTTTGCGATAGCTTATTTCATACTTTCCTTCTTCGCAAGGATTCCCCTTGGTTTTTTACTTTTACGACTATTCTCAGGAACAATAGTTAAAGCCCGAGCCTACTGCAAGGTAAGGTCTTGGACTGTCTCTCCAAATTTCGGAAGTCTAATTGCATAAGCACGATTATGTCCCCGACAAGCTTCCGCATCGTGAGGCACCAAGCGAAAGTAGAACCATCAATTTCAGTTTAGTGAGGGGCAGAAGCTAGGGAAATTCTAGGGGATTTTGGAACGCTTAAAACACCGTTTCCCGAAGTAGTAAGAAAATATGTGCTTGACTTCGCTAAATGGTTGATTGAAACCAAATCGATCTAACCCTCCTTTTTTTTACGTCTTATGGGTGAAATAAGTGAAATCGATATTTTTTTGATATATTTCCGTTGAAGAAGTCGGTTTCCTTGACAGACAATAATTGGTGATCAAAGTTGTTCTATGCCCTGTAGTTGTCGCGCACGCAGCTGAGCGCACGCTAAAAGTAAACATTCAAAAAAGAGGGGGTTAAGATGGTGTTCATTCTTAGCTTTGTAGGCTCCACGTTTGGATGGTTATCGTGTTGTAGTCGATTTTTTGGTCCATTAGAATTAGATTGACTAACGTTTGATCTGGTTGTTGCTCCTCTGCTGCAACAAATTCGAAGAAAGATGCATCCAGTTGGCTGTTTATTCCAATTGTTGTTTCCATCTGGAAGTTGGAACTACTCTCTCTGGCGGCTTTTTCTGAACCGATGTACCGTGTGTTCCAGAATTTTAGGTAGGCTCTGTGGATGAGATCGTTGGGGTAGCTCTCGTTTTCTGGGTAGGGGTAGGTAGTCATATCGTGGAAGGGCAAGGGATCAACAGTGCTGACAGTGTTGTTAAGGAAATATTTGACGAAGGTTTCTTTGAAGAAGCCGTCGACGAAGAAGTAGTAGTGTCTTTCCATGCCCTCTGGAACGGGCACTTCTGGAAACTCTAAGTGGATACTGTCTCCGTAGTTCATGATGACGAACATATCGTCGCTACCTAGCAGCAAAGGTTTGACGTTACCGTAACGAGTAAAGTAGCCGATGAACAGTTCGGTGTCGTAGGTGTAGGGGATGTCCCAATCGGGCAGAGCTGGGTATTGCCCTAAAATGTCTCCCTCTTTAGAAATGAGTTTCACTCCGCCCTTGTAGTGGAGGTCTGCGACGGTGGGTCTTAGAATGGTGAAGGTTGTGTGGTTTAGGGGCGTGTTGGTTATGTCTACGGCAATCCAGTCCAAGTGGAAGCCTCCCCAGTAATGCAACCTGAGGCGGTAGTCGCTGGTTTTCAGCCAGTGGCGGATGTCCCGCACCGTGGTCCTCGGTGCCCCATGGCCAAGCCAGAAGCTCTCGTTGCATATGGGTTCGCCTACAGTTTCCCACTCACCATTTTCATTGATAACCTCTATGTAATTGGCTTGAACAAGCTCTGGATGCTCCTTCATCCACCATATTTCTTCGGAGAAGTGCTCGGAGTCCCAAACCGACCATCCACGGGTTATGAGCTTGAACTCTGAAATATCATCTAAGTCGCCTAGGTCGCCGAAGTCCAACTCGATGACATGGGCCTCTGATAGGTCTGAAACTGCATAGTTGAGGTCGTCTGGAGTTGTTACGGCTTCCAATATATCTGTAATATTGGTTAAGTTGCCCCAGTAGTAGTCGTATTTTGTGGCGGTTATGGGAGAAATTGGGTCATAGACCGTTCGGTATTCAAAAGGTAGTGGAATCTGCGTGGGAACCGTGGGGGAGTAGATTTCGTAGCCAATTGGGTGATCAACAGCTATGAGCCTGATACCGTCGATGTAGCTGATCTCGCTTCTGGGCTCAGCGAGCTCTATTACATAGTAGCCGTTTACTGCCTGCAACATTTCACCCGGAATCACTGCGAAATCGTGGGGGTTCGGAGGCCTAAAGTCGTATCTCATGCTCACGTCAGGGTAGGCAAGACCACCTGGACCTATAACGTCAGCCATTAACACAAACTTACTTCCGTTCCAAACGTATAGGAAGGGACAGCTGCCTGGCAGTGTCAATTGATATTTGAAGGAATACTCACCGATTGCTTCATCAACTGTTACGATTTTTATCCGGTAATAACCGCTGACCGCGTTTGGATATGAAATGTGTTCAGGGGTATCTCCTGTGTTAGTCGAGCTGGCAACTTGGCTTCCGCTAGGATTATATAGATATAAGTCAAAGTTGTGGCCTGGCGGTGGGGTCATGTCAACCGTTATTGTCCAACCACTAGAAACCAAGAATTGATACCAGTCTTCTGGGTCGCCCGCGGAATTCGCGTATCCAGGTAGATCGATAATTAAATTGCCTGTAATGTCACGAGCGTTGTTGAAGTCATCGCCAGCATCTCCCGCCATATTTGCATCATTCTGTGGCCACATGAAGTATCCGAGGATCTGTATTTGAACGCCTCTATCGCGCTCAGTTCCCTTCCAATCCCACCATAGTTCATGTGTATCATAACTCCACATAACCTGTAGTTCTCCGTCATTCTTGTTGGGTACAAACATCATTTTAGTATTAACTGGATTGTACTTTGACCCCGCATAACGACCTCCCATCGGGCTTCCTCCCTCGTAGTGGCTGTTTGAAGTCCCGAAATCAGTAGCATAAATACCATTAATGCTTACCCAGTTAAACCAATCAGCCATCCTATTAAAGGATGCAAGTACAATGTATCCTGAGGCATCTCGCATGTAACTTGGAACAGTTATGGTTCTGCTGCCCTGTGGTTGTTGCCACCCGGAGTCTCCCCACCAAAATCCGTAAGTTTCTCCGTAGGACGGTCTTAGATACTCTCCTTCGCTTTGAGAAAAGTATCCAAGAGCTTCTAGGAGTAACCTAACGCTCGATGTTTGTCCCCTCACCAAGGCGTTGTACCAACCTCCGTGGCCAACGCTAAACCATGGGCTTGATGAATACGGTGCAAAACAGAGTTCACTCTGGCAGGGACTGTAATATGCTCCTGCTCTGGGTTCACCTAACCATGCAGGATCGTGTGAGTCGGAGGTTCCAAGGAGGGTTGTTGGACCGCTGTTAACTTGAAGGCTGATCCAATCGCTGCTTAAACTGTGAACGGAACCTTGATATACAATGTGCTCGGCGTTCGAGGGGACAAACGCGTTACTGAAACTCCATGAGCCAGAAGCCTCACTAAGCGGCACCCAAGTACTAAATTGGAACCTCTTTTGCGAAAATTGGCGGTAGCGATAACCTGTTTGTGGATTTTCTTCTGGTATGAACTCGCCTAACTTGTATATGTATAAATAAGGATTGATAAAGTCATCATCGTATTTGGAGTTACGCCATGCTCCGTAGATTAGGGAAACGTATATTTTACCGTTCTTTTGATCGTTCGGAACCATGATGTAGCGGTCGTAAACTGGAGAATATTGAGCACCCGCATCCTGTCCATAACCCATGTAACTGTCTGATGTGCCCATGTATACAGTTAAGTCATCATAGGTGCGAAAAGTGACTGCGAAATAGTCGGTACTCTGTCTCGAGAGTCTAATCTTCAGAAGCACCAACGACGGTTGAGTTGATTGCAGATCGATTATATAGGCTTCTCGCACTTCTCCAGGTTCTATACATACTGACGTGCTGAAGATTTCTGTCTCAGTGGACGGCACAAACTTATAAGATTTCAAACGGGGCAGATCAGCTTCCACTATCCTACGGACGGTTTCAGAGACGTTGATGAGACCGTATCCAGTGGCTAGATCGTAGCCCTCGTGGGCGGTATTGTCGTTGGCGCTATTACCAGCTGTAATGTCGATTGCGCCGAGTCCAGCACAGTATCTGAATCTGTTTACGTCAATTGTTGGATCAAGCTGCTTACAGATGGCCGCCAGTCCCGCCACTTGAGGAGTTGCACTTGATGTGCCGCTGGCAACTAACCATCCGTCATTTAGAGCAGTCATGTCGCCTACGACAGCAAAAAGCCCATCATAATCAGATTGGGGTTGAGTCGGCATTTCTATAAGTATGCCATATGGGGATTGGCCGACGATTCCGCAGAGGTCTGGAACATGAACAGTTCGATAAAGAACACTATCAAAACTGCTAGCATAGTCTGACGCTTGAAAGTTGTTGTTTTGGTCTACATATGTGCCGCCTACGCTGACCACGTTAGGCATACTAGCAGGCCATCCACGTGTGCCATTGTTCCCTGCGGCGAAAACAACTATAGCTCCGTCAGCAGCCAACTGATTAATAGTATCCTCTAAATCCATCTGAGCAGCCGTCAGATCCCCATCTACTTCAGGGTCAGTGAATCCCCAACTGCAGCTGACCACATCGACGTTTTCATTTAGAGCCAAATCCATGGCTGTAAAAGGATCATTCCATGGAATGAAAGTTAAATCGATGCCCGGCGCCACTGCCAGAAGATTGGAAATGATTCCTGTTCCATGACCGATAAAATCATTATCAGGATCAATTCCACCGTAAGTGAGATCAACGTACCGGTTTTGGAGGAGGTCTCGGTAATACATGTCATAGAAAGGATGATAGCCTGTTATTGTGTTATAGGGGCGAGCCCAATCCCAAGGAGCTTGAGAGAACCCAGTGTCTATTACTGCAACGTCAACACCGGAGCCATCGTACCCCCATGTTTGACGTTGTTGCAATGCACCTACAGCATTCTCAACACTATGAGGCACCCAGATGTCAGAGCCCATATCATGTGCTGCGTCCTCATTTGGAGAGAGGTGGTAATAGCCTAGTTGCGGGAGTGGAAACCAACCAGGAGGCCACTGAAACAGTAATGGTCTTGCAGTGAGTTCTAGACATCGAATTTCGTTTCGGATTTTGTCTGGGAAATTTATAGCTGTGGCGTTTGTATGCCCTACAGTTGTTGAATAAATGGTTCGTATGGAGGTGTTAAATGTAGTGTCAAAGAGGCTTGTTGGTCCACTCACAGATAATCTTGAATGATATTGTGTTTCATTGGTGCTATGAGCTAGGTTAGTGTAAGAAATCGAGAAACCTAGACCGTTTAAATACTTCGCGATTGTATCAGATTTTTTAAATAAGGTGTCGTTTTGGCTCATTGGGATAACAAATGGTGAAACGGGATCAACAAATTCCTGGGGTTTAAGAAACAGGTAAGCAAGCAAGTGTGTGTAGTCATCGACGGCTTCTCTGATAACATGCATCCACCTATGATCTATTTTCTGAGTTATAGTGGTGAGAATATCCGGAGATAAGCACAGGGCTGTTCCCTTTCCGTATGTCGCCAAAAGTACGGCCGGAGTCAATCTAGACGTATCTGGCTGAATGTAATTAGCGATAACCTCCGATTTCGAGTCATTTAGCAGATTCAGTCCATAAGAAGAGATTCCGCCTGCATACAAGACTTGGTTGTAGTAATTATGGGAAATTGGCGTTATCTTGCTCACGTTTACAGTCCAGATAGACACGTTCTTAGATGTGACTAGTGGATTAGGTGCAACGGGCGCGAGGCTTTCGATACCAAACACATTCATAAACTCTTTTGAGGCATTCAAGGTTTTATGGTCAGATATTAATAGAAAGTTTCCCTTAGAAACCCAGTTCAAAATAACTGAAACTTCTTCCTCCGTCAACTGTTTGCCATTTGTTTCAGAGGATTCCATGATCAGAAGGGCTGAGCTATCATTTAATGTTTCAAAAAGACCTGTTTTAGACGTAACCGTTTCGACGTCAAAGGGGATAAAAGATGAAATTTCATCTGACAGCTGTTCATCGTGGAAAGTTGAATAACTCCAAATCAATGCTTTCACTGGTTTCCCAGCTAGATCATAAAGTCTAACCTTACCAGCAATCGATTCGGTTGTAACAGAATCTTCATCAGAAACGTTAAGAATCGGCTCAGAAGCAACATGTTGAAATTCACTTTCCAATGTAGAAGGGACTTCTGCTTTAATGGGTATCATAAGTGTGCCACTGAAAACAATCAGCATAATAAAAGTTAAACTTAGCAAGCTTTTTCTTCCAATCAAATTCACTTGGTTCACTTTTCATTTCCCCTATCTATCCTTTCATTATTTAATGATTGTATATTTAAGTTTTTATAAAGATTATCTATTTAATCAAAATAAAGATTTTTAAGCAATTATTCATCAATAACTAGATCATACATCAGAATTATACACATCCCATTCGAGTACATGTTGATGTTTCGTGACAAAACGTATCAAAATAAACAATCAATGATCCGCGCGAACGAGAAAGAAAATTCTTTTAAAATCTAAATTCTTATTAGGCACATTAGCTATGTATTAGAAGTGGAAAGAGATTATGAAATTTAAATCGGTTAGAAGAGCAATGCTAACCGGACTTCTAATTGGCATGTTAACGTTGGCATTCGGCGTTTATCAAATTCAGGCAGAGTCCACAACTATCATAGTCCCAGACGATTATCCCTCAATTCAAGAAGCTATTAACAATGCAAATGAAGGGGACACAATATACGTAAGAAATGGAACATACTACGAAAATGTGGTTGTAAATAAGTCAATATCGCTAATCGGAGAGAACAGAGACGCAACTATTATTGACGGAAACTCTGCTGGAAAAGTAATTGAAGTAACAACTAGCAACGTCACCATCAACGGCTTCACCATGCTAAACAGCACAGGTCTTGTAGTATATAATTCCAGCAGCACTACCATAAGCCACAACAAGATAATCGGGAACAACTATGGAATTCTGCTCAACCAATCCAGCAACAACGCGCTTAAAAACAACACCATCTCCGGAAACTCGTTGTTTGGAATCTACCTCCACCATTCCAACAATAACATCATCATAGGCAACAACATCTCACATAACGGACTGGTCTTATGGATGTTGTGGTGGTCTTTAGACGGAATCAAGCTATACAATTCCAGTGATAACACGATATTTCACAACAACTTCGTAGGCAACAGTGTTAATACACTTGGCGTAGACTCAGTGAATGTTTGGGACAACGGTTACCCTTCCGGAGGGAATTACTGGGGGAGCGTAGGTTTTGACAGCGCAGACCTTTATAATGGGCCTTCTCAAAATGTTTCGGGTAGCGATGGAATAGCAGACACGCCTTACGATATTCATAGGGATAAGCAGGATAATTACCCCCTTATCAATCCTTGGAGTCCAACACAAACCATCGTTAAAATGAAGGGTAAGGATTACCCAGTAACCATAGTCAGCAACACCACAATAAACCTGATAGTTACAACCAAGAACACCCTTCGCTTCGAGTCTCTTGGACCAACAGGAGAAAAAGGATACATACATACTATTTTTCCAATAGTTAATACCACTGAAATCAAAGTATTCATAGATGGTGAAAAACTTACTCCACCACCATTTCCACTTATCAATGCTAATGCAACACACTACTTCATCTACTTCGAACTCACAGTAAGCACCCACAACATAGAATTCCAATTTGCACCTACCCCAGACAAGCTTGAGTTGGTAGCCTTAGTCAGCGCATTAACAATCTTATTAGCTGTAGCGGTTATTGTAGCGGTCTATGTTGGGAAAAGAAAGAGAAACACAGAGATTATCTCTTAAACAAACAATCAAAGAACCAGCTAAATGCATTTAGATCAAAATGTGGACGGGACTAGATGAAGACTGTCGTTTAAATCTTTCAAATTTCCCATTTTGCCCAAAGAAGAGGCCACCATTTCTGGTTATGGCTCTGAATCTTCTCTATGCGCGCATGCATGCACTAATGCCACTACTGAGGTGGAGTAGCTGGTTTTCTTCCTTTGAGTGCAAAAGCAACTACAGCTACAATAATGATTACTATGATGATGACCAGAAGGAAGAACAGTTCTGGAGCTAGACCCAATATAGCTTTACTTACAGTATAGTCCAACGTGACACTCTTGCTTGAGAATATTGAAAAGCTATTATC
>Ga0209636_10004815_pt1 | contig 13802 bp, 12 predicted proteins | sample DeeMarSWOR152_54_FD_187464 | JGI IMG/M metagenome (GOLD analysis project Ga0209636, IMG submission 187464) | Marine sediment microbial communities from White Oak River estuary, North Carolina - WOR-1-52-54 (SPAdes) (version 2) | ecosystem: Environmental > Aquatic > Marine > Intertidal zone >...
TTAATAGATGAGACTTTTATTTTAACCAAACTGAGAAAAATTTTTACCAGCGAGGAAATGGGAGATGATTTAATATTAACTTCCGTTCCTAAATATTTAGTTTTGGGAAATGTTATTGATTTAAATTCTCCTGTAGGGCAGTTCATTCTAATAATGGGAATTTTCGTCTTCTTATTAAAGATAAAAATGAGGAATGTTTAAAGTATTTGAATTTTAAAATTTTTTGTGTTAAGATTCTATCACTTAAACTCCCCTTTACTCTATCTCCTATTTATATTTATAGAATTTAAAAAATCTTAAAATAAGGGATAGACTCTTTGATTTAAAATAACTTATTAAAAAATGCCCCCTTTTGACCAGTACAAAATTTGCTTTAATAGTTTTAATTGATTAAAATGATAAAAAACTTATTTTTAATTATTAAAAGAAAAGGTGAATATAATGAATAGATCAAAAGTATATTTTACAGATTTAAGGGCGAAACCGGGGAAGAACTTGTTGGATAAATTAAAGAAATTAGTTTTAAAAGCAGGGATTAAAAAAATCAACTTTAAAGAACAATTTGTAGCCCTGAAAATTCATTTTGGAGAACCAGGAAATCTCTCTTATATCAGACCTAACTACGTGGCTTGTATTGTAAAATTGATTAAAGAATTGGGAGGAAGGCCATTTTTGACTGATGCCAATACCCTTTATCATGGGAAGAGAGCCAATGCGGTAGATCATTTAAATACAGCTTTGGAGAATGGATTTAATCGGATTTCAATTGGGTGTGATGTAATCATCGCTGATGGCCTGAAGGGGACTGAATTTCGGGAGATTCAAATCAATAAGAAACATTGTAGGGCTCCAAAGATAGCTACAGCAATTACTGATGCCGATATCATTATTTCATTAACTCATTTTAAAGGTCATGAAATGACTGGATTTGGAGGTGTCCTTAAAAATTTAGGTATGGGTAGTGGTTCTCGGGCTGGTAAAATGGAGATGCACTCTAATTCTAAACCTAAGATTAATCTTAAGAATTGCGTAGGCTGTGGTCAGTGTATTAAAAACTGTTCCCAGAGTGCCATCAATTTTAATAAATACAAAAAAGCTGAAATTGACTATCAAAAATGTATTGGCTGTGGCCAGTGTGTGGCGGTATGTCAATACAGTGCAGCTGTAGTAGGCTCTGATGAATCGATAGTAAATACCCAGGAAAAGATTGCGGAATATAGCTATGCGGTTTTAAAAGATAAACCCCACTTTCACCTCAGTTTTATTATGAATGTCTCTCCCTATTGTGATTGTTGCAATTATAATGATATGGCTATAGTGCCAGATATTGGAATGGCTGCTTCTTTTGACCCCGTTGCATTAGATAGAGCCTGTGTAGACCTGGTAAATAAAGCTCCTATGATCAAGGGCAGTATTTTAGAAGAGAAAAACTTTCATTTCGGTGAAGATAAATTCGGACATATCCATATCGATACTGACTGGAAGATGGGTTTGGATTATGCAGAGAAAATAGGTCTGGGTTCCCAGAATTATGAGTTAATTACAGTTGATTAAAAATAAAATTAAAAAATAAATGGGTGAGCGTCTTTTGATAGAAGAAAAATTTATAAAAAACCTATCAAAGGACCGTTCCCCGACAGGAAAAATGGATAAGCAAGAGATAATTAAAAAAACAGAATTATTTGTAAAAGAAACACTGGAGAAAGATAGTACCGGTCATGATTGGTGGCATACTCATCGAGTGAGAAATCTGGCTAAACGGATTGCTAAAGAAGAAGGTGCGGATATCTTTATAGTGGAATTAGCAGCTCTTCTACATGATATCGGAGATTATAAGTTTTTCCAGGGAGATGAAGAAGCTGGTTCTGCACTAGTGAGGAAATGGCTTCATTCTTTAAAGATTTCCCCTTCGCTTATCAATAATATTGTGGAAATTACTTCCCAAGTGTCTTTTATGCATACTTTGACTAATAAGAGTAAAGATAGTGTTAAAAAGAATTCTGTTCCAACCCTCTCCCAAGAATTAATGGCCGTAACTGATGCTGACCGTCTGGATGCAATGGGGGCAATAGGCATTGCCCGTGCCTTTACTTACGGCGGGTTTTTTAATCGGCCAATTTACGACCCAATCATTAAACCAAATAAATCTATAACTAAAGAAGAATATAAAACTACTGAGGCCCCTTCTATTAACCATTTTTACGAAAAGTTGTTAAAGCTTAAAGATATGATGTATACTGATTTAGGCAGAAAGATAGCCAAAAAGAGACACCGTTTTCTAAAACTATATTTAAAAGAATTTTTTAAGGAATGGAAAGGTAAAATGTAACAAAAAGTGCCAGGCACTTTTTGTTACATTTGTCAGGATAGGAGGTAAGTATGGACAAACATTTTGAAGGGACACTAATTATTTTAGTAAGACATGGAGAATGCGAAGGGAATATTAAGGGGATGTTCAGAGGTAGAGCTGACTTTCCTTTAAATGAAAGAGGACTTATTCAAGCCCGGGATTTAGCCCAAGAACTGAAAAATTTTTCAATAAAATATATTTATTCTAGTCCTCTCGTCCGAGCCAGGCAGACCGCAGAGGCTATTGGGGAACTATGTGGGGTAGAGGTTAAAGTTGAAGAAGGATTTAATAATATCGAATTAGGGAGCTGGGAAGGGCGTTTTATGAAAGAGATTGCTGAGCAATATCCTGAGGAGTGGGAACTCTGGGTATATAATCCCGAAAAACTCAGAGTAAAAGATATGGAGACTCTTTATGATGTCCAGAAAAGGGCTAAGGCTTGCCTGGACAGTTTAATTTCGGCACATAAAGGAGAGACTTTAGCAGTGATCTCTCACCGGGCTGTGCTTAAACCTCTTATCGCTGCCTGCTTAAATATTGCCTCATCCTATTTTTGGAAGATCCATATGGATACTGCTTCTTATAGTTTTCTTTCTCATAAAGAAGGGAGAGGGTATTGTCTGGTTCAATTAAATCAGACCAAACACTTAAAAGATTATGTCACTGAATGGACATAAAAATGATGCAAGTAGACTTGAGATATAGTATATCTGTTTTGCATATTATGTACGCGTAATAAAATAAATTTAAAATAATTAATCAAAATTGCCAAAGTGGAGGAAATTGCAAATGACTTACTACTCACATTCCCGTTTGGGAACCTTTGAGGATTGCCCTTTAAAATATAAATTTAATTATATAGACAAAATAAAGCGAGATGAGGAAAGTATAGAAGCTTTTCTTGGCTCTCGCTTTCATGAATCAATGGAGAAATTATATCGAGACCTCAGATACCGGATATATTCTTTAGAAGAATTGCTCAATTATTATGAAGACCGGTGGTCTAAAAATTACCACGAAGGTATTCTGATTATCAGAAAAGAAATAACAGCAGATGATTATAAGAATTTGGGTAAAAAATGCATTGAAAATTATTATAAAAGATATTATCCCTTTAATCAGGGGCGGGTTTTAGCCATCGAAAAGAGGGTAGTTATTGATCTTCAGAGAGATGGAAAGTATCTGGTGCAAGGCTTTATCGATAGAATTGATCAGCAGGATGATGGTACTTATGAAATTCATGATTACAAGACTTCAGGGAGCTTACCTGAACAAAATTATTTCGATAAGGACCGACAATTAGCCCTTTATCAGATAGGAACTCAAAACCTCTGGAATGATGTAGACCGGGTAAAACTTATCTGGCATTATGTCTCCTTTGATAAGGAGATGTCTTCCACCCGCTCTCCAGAAGAGCTGAAAGCATTGAAGGGAGATACCATTTCCTTAATTAAGAAGATTGAAAATACCGAAGAGTTTCTGCCTAACGAGAGTGCTCTTTGTAATTGGTGTGTCTATCCCGATTTATGCCCTCTGCAAAAACATAATTTCGTGGTAGATAAATTACCCCTCAATGAGTATTTAGATGATGATGGAGTAAAATTAGTAAATACTTTTGCCGCATTTGATCTAAAAAAGAAAGAATACAAAGAGAAAATTAAGGAGATAGATAACGAGCTGGAAAAATTAAAAGAGGTAGTAATAAAATATGCCACAAGCGAAGGGTGGGAAGTCATTATGGGGAGTGACCATAAATTAAAGATTTCCGAAAAACAGAAAATTTCTTTTCCACCAAAGAATAGCGAAGCCAGGAAGACCTTGGAAGACATTTTAAGGCAACTCAATAAAATAGAAGAGGTATCTACTTTGGATACTTATGCCTTAGAAAAGATAATCAAAGAAGGAGAATGGGACGAAATCATCTTAGAAAAGATTAAGGTTTTTTATAAAATGGAAACAGTAAAATCAGTTAATTTATCAAAGAAAAAATGATTTAAAGAACTGTCCCCTAAATCAAAAAATGACCTTAAACCCGAAAAAGCAAATATCAAAAAAATATAAAACCTTTATAGGATATTTAGAGGGAACAATATCAATTATTGTGAATACTCTCCTTTTTGGTTTAAAATACTGGGTGGGGATTAAGACTTTTTCTATAGCCATAATTGCCGATGCTTGGCATACGTTGTCTGACTCGCTTACTTCTCTGGTGGTGATTATAGGGTTCAAAGTTTCGTCTAAACCTGCCGATAAAAAGCACCCCTTCGGCCATGGCCGGGCAGAGATAGTTAGTTCGGTTATTATTGGTACATTACTAGCTGTGGTAGGTTTTAATTTTTTAGTTGCCTCGATTCAGAGATTTATAAATCACCAATCTGCCGCTTATGGAACTTTAGCTATAATAATATTTATTATTTCTGTTATTGTAAAAGAAGGATTAGCCCAGTTTTCTCTACGTGCCGGGAAAAAGATTGATTCTCAGTCACTTATTGCTGATGGTTGGCATCACAGAAGTGATGCCCTGGTCTCTCTTCTGGTTTTAGTCGGAATCTTTATAGGAAGGTATTTCTGGTGGGTGGATAGCATTATGGGTTTCGCAGTGTCTTTAGTTATATTTTATACCACCTACACCATTTTGAAAGAATCAGTCAGTACCTTAATCGGGGAAGAACCGACTGAGGATCTTAAAGCAAAGGTTAGACAAATTGTAACTAATAGCGTATCTCACGATGTTAAATTGCATCACCTTCATTCTCACAAATATGGTGACAATAAAGAATTAACCTTTCATATCAGATTACCAGCAGATATGAGATTGGAAGATGCCCACAGGATTACAGAAAAATTAGAAAAGAAGATAAAAGAAGAAATGAATATTGAGACTACCATCCATGTAGAACCAATTATGGTAAGGAAAAGTAAGAAGCAAACAAAATAGACCTATGTCCAATGCTTCAACAATAAAGAAGATTTAGTTAGTCAAAAATGAATAAAAGAACCATCCCTTGATTCAGGATGGAAGTAGTAGTATATGAAAAAAAATTATTATGAAATTGACGAAAACATCTATCAGAGATTTGATCAGAAAAATGATATGTTTTGTCGTTATCTATGGGACAAAGACCTGAAAACTTGCCAAAATAATTTTGCGGATGATATGTTAAAGAATATTAAAGAGGATAACGAAGGTTACACCCATTTTGATTATGCCTTTTCAAAAGCTTCCTGGACAGTATATAATCGATTTCCCTTCGCCTTTTCCTGGGAAGGTGATACTTCATTTGAGGAAGATTGGTATGGTTATAAATTGAGAGAACAAAAATACCAGATTAAAGACTTAGCCGAATTTACCACTAAAGTAAAAAAAGTGGCAAGATTTTATGGAGCTTCTCTGGTAGGGGTAACTAAAGTTAATGAAAAATGGATTTATCACAGAGCAGCTAAAAGTTCTGCCAAGCGGTTTTTAGGTTCTTATCCTATTCATTTTCCTGAAAATATTGATAAAGCTCTTGTCATGGCAATAGAAATGGACCCTCAAGGATTATCCACTACCCCTGCCTTGTCTGCCTGTGCTGCCACCGGTCTGGGTTATTCAAAAATGGCTTTTATTATTTCCTGTTTAGGTGAATTCATAAGGAATTTAGGCTATCAGGTTATTCAATGTGGGAATGATACCGCCCTGAGTATTCCTTTGGCTATCGATGCAGGTCTGGGAGCATTAGGAAGAAACGGTTTATTGGTTACTCCAGAATATGGTTCGCGGGTCAGGATTTGCAAGGTTTTTACCGATTTACCTTTAGTTCTTGATGAACCAAATGTTGATTTTATTTATGAACTTTCCAATTTTTGTGAAAAATGTTATCGATGTGCTGAAATTTGTGAAAGTAAAGCCGTTTCTTTTAAGATAGAGCCAGATTTTAAGGGAGAAACTATTTCCAATAACCCAGGTGTAAAAAAATATTACATCAACCCAGAAAAATGTTTTGAATTTTGGGCTGAAAATAACAGTGATTGTTCCAGTTGCATCACTGTTTGTCCCTTTTCCAATATTAAGAATTTCTTAACCCTAGATAAATTCTGGGAGGAATAACTTAAGTTACTGACAAATTTTTTAAATGAAATTTAGTGTATTAGCTAATTAGAAAAGTTCTTTATCTATAAAATAATTTAGCAAAATAGATATTGCAATATATAATTTAAATATCTGGAAAGGAAGGAATAGAAAATGTGGAAGGAATTTAAAAAATTTGCCATGCGGGGAAATGTGATTGACATGGCTGTTGGAATTATTATTGGAACAACCTTTGGGGTAATTGTAAAATCGCTTGTCTCTGATGTCATCATGCCTCCTATTGGCATGTTATTAGGCAAGGTGGATTTTACCAATCTTTTTATAATTCTGAAAGAGGGCAAGATCGCCGGACCATATGCTTCTCTTACCAGCGCTCGGGATGCCGGAGCAGTTACTGTAAACTATGGTGTATTTGTGAATACAATAGTTAACTTCCTTATAGTTGCCTTTGCGCTGTTTCTTCTCATCCGAGTAGTTAACAAAATAAAAGCACAAGAAGAAACTCTACCCCCAGAGCCAACCACTAAAGATTGCCCATATTGCCTGTCTCGTATTCCTATTAAAGCAACACGTTGCCCACACTGTACTTCTAAACTGGTTACAGAAAAAATGCTGTAGTAACAAGGCGTGCCATGCTGAGTGTGCTGATTAGCGCATATGAATATATAAAATTCTCATTCAAAAAAGAGGATTTTTAAAAAATTCTGTAGAATATTTGATAGTATAAGATATCAAAGTTAATATTATAGAAAAATAGGTTACCAACTACTTTTATATGAAAAACTATTTAATATTATTTTTTATGGAGCTGCCAATTTAAAAAATGAAGGAAGAAAAGAAAATAAAAGATTTAATTATTGAAGAGTTATCAGAAATGCAGGAAAAGGTTACTGAATTAGAAAAAGTAAAAGTTAAGTGTAACCAGTTGGAGAAAGAACTCCAGCAAAGCTATAAAAGGTTACAAAAAATTATGGAAGGTACTGCCCATATTATTATGAAAGTAGTGGAAACAAGGGATCCCTACTTCACCGGACACCAACAAAGAGTCTCCAAACTTGCTACTGCCATAGCTAAGGAGATGAGACTTCCCCAGGATAAGGTTGAAGGAGTAAGGTTTGCCTCCCTGGTTCATGATATAGGGAAGGTTAATTTGCCCACTGAAATCGTAAGTAAGCCGAGTAAACTAATTGAAGTAGAATTTAATTTAATCAAAAATCACCCCAGGGTTGGCTATAATATCTTGAAAAAAGTGAATTTCCCCTGGCCTATTGCCGAAATTGTCCTTCAACATCAAGAAAGGGTAGATGGGTCAGGATATCCCAGAGGCTTAAAGGGTGATGAAATTCTTATAGAAGCAAAGATATTAGGGGTAGCAAATGTAATAGAGGCAATGTCTTCTTCTAGATCTTATCGACCAGCTATTAGTATTGATGAATCCTTAGCAGAAATTGTAAAGAATAAAAGTATTCTTTTCAACCCTGAGGTAGTAGACACCTGCATCAAATTATTTAAAGAAAAAGGATTTAAATTTGAATCGTAACATCACGGCGTGCCGTGCTAATTGTGCTTAATAAGCTCTATAAAATAAGTTTCAGTATTGGTCTTTCCTGTTATGACCCAGATAATCTTTTGTCTATAGATGAATTAATCACAATAGCTGATCAAAGGATGTATAAAGAAAAGAACAAGAATGAGAAGTAATCGGAAGATTCTATAAAAGATTAAAAAAGAACAGATGTTAGAAAGACCAATCATTAATAAAACCGGAAAGGAACAGAGTTTGAAGGTAAGATATAAAATAATCACCCTTTTATCCTCCTTTTTGATATTTACTTTTCTTTTAATTTGTATAGCTGGTGCTGGTACAGGTATACGGGAAGAGGTGGATCGGTTTCCAGGATTTTCGGGAATCCTGATAAAAGACCTAAACACTCAGGAAGTGTTATTTTCTCATAATGAAGATAAACTTCTTACCCCGGCATCTCTTACTAAAATATTTACCTTGCTGGCCGCTCTGGAAATACTCGGCAAGGAGTACACTTATCCAACTTCTTTCTACTTTTCCAGTCCTACTCCGGGAGAGATAAACGGAAATCTATATATAGTAGGCAGCGGAGATCCCACTCAATCCCCTGAAGTGATCAGAAAGATAGCAGATGACCTGGTGCAAAAGTTCGGTATCAGACGTATCTCTGGAGATATTATATTAGACAATTTAAAGTTCTTGCCCGAAGAGTTTTTAGGAAGGGGATGGATGTGGGATGATAAGAATCCCCTAGTTGGAGCATTAACTGTAACAGGATGTAAAGTCAAAGAAAAACAGAATTCCTACTTTAATACTATGCCCCTTCTCTGGGGAGAGATTTTTTCTCAGGAATTATTCAAAAAAGGAGTGAAGATAGAAGGTGGTATTCGGATTGGAAAGACTAAAGAGGGTCTAAAGGTAAAGTATATTTATTATTCTGATACCCTGGATAAAATATTGTTTTATATGATGAAAAAGAGTGATAATCAGAGTGCTGAAAATATCTTTCGCACCCTGGCGCTGGAGGATAATCTTGAGGGAGTCTTCACTATTGCTCTGGCTATTGCTTCTTTGGAAGGGATTATTGATACAGTCCTGGGTTTAGAATGGGGAAAGGATTATATCCTTGTGGACGGCTGCGGGCTTTCTGAATATAATCTTATGAATCCTGCTCATCTGGTCAAAGCAATTTCCTATCTTTACCAGAAGTATGATTTTGAAATACTGAACTATTTTGCAAGTACCAAAGAGCAGGGAACCTTAAAAGAACGTCTACCTTTTCAAGTATGGGGTAAGACCGGGACCTTATCTTCGACCTCAGGACTGGTTGGGCTGTTAGAAACTAAAAAGAAGAGATGGGTGGTCTTTTGTCTTATGGAGAACAATTTTATAACAGAAGAGAATGACCCCAAAATTTTTGAAAACAGAATAATAGAATACATATACGAAAATTTCTAATTGTCTTTCCTCCTTTTTTATTTTCCTTTACTTTTATTTATTTTTAAAATCTATTCAGTTATAAGCAGAAAATCAAGTTGGAATAAAGAGGATAATGAGTATAAAAAATAAAATTTAAGATAAAAAAGAGGATTTTTGAAAGTTTTATAGAATAATACTATAAATATTATTTTGGTAAATACGTGACAGGGGACGGTTCTTTAACACGTTTTAAGTTTAATAGGGAACATTATTTTTATATTTAAAAAATTTAAAAAAGTTAGAAAATATTTATTTGATATGGGAGCGAGAGAGATAAATTGCGAACTATATTTCCATTTTTTTTATTAATTGTTTTTATAATTTGCCTAATCGTAGTCGATTTCGATACTGTTTTAACCAGTAGCAGTGAATTGACCGAAGTCGAGGCTCAGCAACTTAAAATTTTACAACTTTCTAAAATAGTAGAAAGCCACCCTCCCACTGCTGACTTAGAGAAGGATCTGAAGAATTACCAGTCGGGATTGAAACTATATAATCAGGGTGATTATAAGCAGGCTATTTCCGAACTATTGAATATAAAATATTCTACCCTGAATCTACCTTTTTATATCAAATCTCAATATCTATTAGGAGAATGTTTTAAAAAGACGGAAGATTGGGATGGGGTAATAGAGATATATAAAAATCTGGCAAAAAATGACCCCCTTTTAACTGATTATTCCCTCTTTTATCTGGCTGAAACTTATCACCTTAAAGGAGAGAATCACGAATCTATTGCCACTTTTGAAGAAATAATAGAGAATTTTCCCCAAAGTCTAATTATTTCAGAGGCCAAATATCAGATAGCGCAGAATTATTTAAAGTTAAATGAGCTGACTTCTGCCTTAATTTACTATAAAGATATTCTCGAAAATTCCCCAGATAACCAACTTAAAGCAAAAGTATTGCTTGAGCTTGCTGAGATATATTGGAAAGAAGAAAAATATATAGATTCACTTAATTGTTTGTACGAGATATTGGATAAAGGTTATAGACTTAAAAGGAATTCAGAACCGGAAGAGCTGTTAATTAGGCATTTTTATCAATTACAAGAAAACATGAAAGAGATGGACATTCCTTACTCAATAATGGTTAAATGTGCCGATATTTTATTTAAATATCGGCAGTATAATCTGGCTGAAGATTTATATAGAGAAATTATTAAGACCTTTCCCGAAGCAAAAGATATTGCAGAAGTTTATTATAAAAGGGCAAGGGCGTTGTATTATAAAAAGGATTATGAGCAGGTTATCGATCAATGTAATGAGATTATATTGAAATTTTCTCCGAGTGATATTGTTATCAAAACTCACTACCTTTTATCAAATTCTCTCCTTACCTCAGGAGAACATTATTTCGCCTTGGATAAGTATAAAAAAATTATTGAACAGTATCCTGAAACCTATTATGCTCGAGAGTCTTATCTTCGTATGGCAGAATGTTATTTTCAATTAGGAGAATCAGAAAAAGGAATTTCTCAGTGGAGACAATTAATAAACCGCTACCCTAATAGTGATCAGGCAATGACTACTTGGTGGAATTTAGCCCGGCATTATACTAAAAACAATAATGTTTCAGAAGCATTAGAGGCCTATCGAGAACTATCGGAGAGATTTTCAAAGAGTAGATTAGGAGATGATGCCCTGTACTGGAGAGGAAAAACCCTTCAAGAGATGGGATTAGAAGATGAGGCAAACTCTATCTATGAAAAACTGCTTAATGACTATCCTTTAAGTTATTATGCGGAAAGAATTATCGAACAGAGAGAAGATGTTAATTACCGTTGGCTTTTGCCTGTTGTTTCTGTTTCTGAAAAAAAGGATTTTACAGATTTAGAAGGATTTTTAGAAAAATATGATAAAATAAATGAAAAAGGCCAATTATTTCTGCTTAAAGCAGAATTATTGGGAGAGGTTAGTTTTTACCAAGAAGCAATAATTGAATTAATGGGGGCATTAAATTATAACCCTGGAAATATCTTTTTATTATTTAGATTAAGTGACCTTTATCAAGAGAATAAGGATTATTACAGTTCTTTAAATTATTCGGAGATAATCTTTAATTATTTACAGGATAATTACCCTTTGGAGGAATTACCTCTTGAATTATGGGAACACCTTTATCCGGCTTATTTTGAAGATATGATTAGGGGATATGCCTTAAAATACGAGATAGACCCCTTACTAGTCCTGGCTATGATCAGAGAAGAAAGCAGGTTTAACTCCTGGAATGAATCTGTGGCTGGAGCTCGAGGATTGATGCAAATAATTTTTTCTACCGGAGAATGGATTGCCCAAAAGTTAAATCTTGAAGATTTCAATGATGAAATGCTCTTTTCTCCTGAAGTAAATATAAATTTGGGTTGCTGGTATATCGGTTATTTAAAAGAAAGATTTTCTAATGATACTGCCTTGATAATTTCAGGTTATAATGCGGGACCAGGTATAACTGCTAAGTGGTTAGAAAAATATGATAGGTCTGATCTGGATAATTTTGTGGAAAATATTCCCTATTCTGAGACCAGAGAACATATAAAGAAAGTGACGAAATCTTATCAGATGTATAAGAGGTTGGCTAAGATTTTAAAGGGTGAATAAATATTCTTCCTAAAATTTATAGAAGAGGGAGGTTGGGTTTGATCCATCAAACTCGAAAGGAAATGACTACTAAAGTAAAAGCTCTACTTTTTTGTTTACACTGTAATAAAGAGACCAGTCATACAATTATTTATAAAGATAGATATTTGGAGGATATCAAGTGTAATATTTGTGGAAATGAAATTAGGATTAACCGGGAAAAATTATTAGAAACTTATACTGCCGATTTTATAGACAGAGTGTTGACCAAGCCCCATCGAGTAACCGAGGAGATGAAAAAAGATTTATCGTATTTTCTAAAGTCTATTCCCATTAGAATTTTGACTAAACCTTATCGGGTTGCCCGAGAAATAGGAGATATTTTACATCATGAAAAGGATAAGAATGATAGGTGAGTAATTAATTATCCTTAGAAATATAGTGATTCCCAAACAAAATAAATAAAAAAATTGACAAAATTATTAAAAAACAATAAGATAGTATAAAGAAATTAGTAATAAAACACGGGGGTTAACTATGGAAGAGTATTTAACTGCAAAACAGGTAGCAAAATATTTACAAGTAAAACCTCTTACTGTTTATCAATGGGCTAGAACTAATAAAATTCCAGCAGTGAAAATTGGAAGAATCTGGCGTTTTAAAAAAGATCTTATTGATAATTTTTTAGAACGGAAACCCCAGAAAAGTAAAAGTAAGAAAAGTAAAAAAAGCCCGAAAAAATAAGAAATAAGAAAATAAATAATAAATACACTTTGCAAACAACAGATATAGAATTGATTGAGCATTATATTTATAAGCGGGTTAAATTATAACAAATAGAGGATGATATTACCAAAGTTTTTAAAGTTCTTTGCCAAGAATAATACAATAGCTGCTTGGGAAAATTTCTTGATTATTGAATTTCCTACATTATTTTTCAATTATTTTTCTAATTCCTGAAAGGAGAATAAAGGATGTGTTTGTCTCAAAAATACCATAGAAATAAGAATTATTCCCTACTCTTAGGAGCTTTAATCATTTTCTTTATGTTATCCCTTCCTATTTTTTCTCTGGCTGATAATGATGAATTTATTACCTACAAGGTAACCAAAGGAGATACTTTATGGAGTATTTCCCAAAAATATAACACTTCATTAGAATTAATCTTAGCTTATAATAATATTAAAGAAAGAGATATTTTATCCCTTGGTCAAATAATTAAAATCCCCCAGAATAATTTCCAGACTATAGAGACAACAGATTATATTATTCATATTGTAAAGAAGGGAGAGACTTTATGGTCGATTTCCCGGAGATATAAACGTAAGGTTAGGTCTATTTTGGCAAACAATAATATTACTAATCCCGAATTAATTTCTGTTGGGCAAAAGATAAAAATTCCTTCCCCTGAAAACATTAGCTACGATAAAAGTCTAAATGACCAGGAAATTGTCCAGGAAAATAAAAATGAAAGTAATAAACAAGCTGAAAATTTGAAATCGGCTTTTCATATTATAGAAGCAGGTGATAATCTCTGGAATGTTGCCCAGAGATATGGAGTTTCAGTTAAGGTTATTGCTGAAGTTAATAATCTTAAAGACAAAGATCTGCTCTCCATTGGTCAAAGATTAGAAATCCCCGCGATAGGAGGGGGAGTATCTGGAAAAGAAAAGAAGCAAGAACCCACTATTATAACTTATACTGTGGTAAAAGGAGATACCTTGTGGAGTATATCCCAGAGGTTTGATGTAAAGATGACTTCTATCATTTCTGCTAATAATTTAAAAGAAATATCCCGAC
>Ga0209636_10004818_pt1 | contig 13792 bp, 16 predicted proteins | sample DeeMarSWOR152_54_FD_187464 | JGI IMG/M metagenome (GOLD analysis project Ga0209636, IMG submission 187464) | Marine sediment microbial communities from White Oak River estuary, North Carolina - WOR-1-52-54 (SPAdes) (version 2) | ecosystem: Environmental > Aquatic > Marine > Intertidal zone >...
GTCCCTTTGGTGTACGGCAAGCCACTGCCATATTGAAATAAAACCGAAGCACGTAAATTTTCAAGAAAAGGAATCCCACCCAATTTCGGTCCTTCGTTTTTATTAAATTGAAACGTTATGTATGCATTTACCGTATGGCGTTGATCAAACCTTAATAGGAAGAATTTCAATGTCTGGCGGTTGGCTTCTTCAACACCGACTCGCTCTAAAGGACCTGAACTGCTTCCCTCATCAACAGCGTACCGATAGTTGAGTTAGCCAAATAAATTTTGCCCACGCATTTTACGGAATTGAATTTCAAATCCATTGTTATAGGCAAAATCTTCGTTGATATGCAGCGAAAAGGTCTCCCAGTATTCAGGTTTGTCGCCTGCAAAAAAGGTTCGTGCGCCAACGTAATTGGTGATCCGTTTACTGTATACCGAGAGGTTGAACAAATAATTCTCAAAAAGTTGGTGACTCAAGCCAAACTCATAAGTAATCGTCTTTTCAGGTTTCAAATTGGGATTACCAAAACGACCGTTACCTCTCCGAAGATTCATTAAGACATTGTCAGCATAATCGATTTTACCATCTTTATTGACATCGTAAAGACCTTCGGTATTTACTCCTGAAATCGCTTTATAAATAAACTGATATTCGGGGCGCTGGAAATAATGCCCATAGCCAAAATGAAATACCGTTTTTTCGGAAACAGGATAGGAAATCCCCAATCGGGGATTGAATTGCGTATGGATGTCTGCCGAAACTGTGGTTTTAGTGGAATCTTCAATATTGTACGGATTCTCCCAGTAATCGGAATTTGGATCAGTCAGATCGAAAAGTAAGCCTGCACTCAGGATGATACTCGAAAAATTGACTTTATCCTGGACATAAGCAGCAGCCTCCTGTGGACGTTTGATATAATTGTCCAAAATATGATCATCATAATAGGGAGCATTAATGTATAAACGATCGAGAATATTCTGGCGAAACTCGAATCCCGCTTTTATCTCATTGAAATTATTCGCCTGCCAGAGCACATCGCCCCTGACGCCATACGTCTGTTGATCATCTTCCTCATACGTAGAGACAAAGCTTTGTAGATAGAACTCCTTGTTAGCGTCTCGTTGATATGCAGGACTTAAATCTCGATAGTCGAAATCTCCTGATTTATATTTGTAGGAGTTGTAATAAAAAGATAAAGTATAATAAAGATTTGGAGCGAGCGTGTGTGTGATTCCTAATTGAGCCATCCTCGAACTGGTTTCAGGCTCATACCAGTACTGATCTTCAATATATTTCCAGGTATGCGAGTAGTTTTTCCGATGTCCCGCCGACAAATTTAAGCCTAGCGTAATTTTGAAATCCCTGATGTGTCGATCAGTAATTTTAGCAAAAATATTTTGCTCTTTTCGGAATCCCCAGGGCAGATAATTATCCCGATCGTCCAGGTTGCCTGACAGAAAGAAATTTGTTTCCTTGAATATCAAAGGTCCGCTCAAAGTCGCGCGAATGACATTTCGATTATAATCAGTACTCGCCTGCTCCAAACCAACGCCTGAAGATTTGACGTTTAGTTCGCCTCGTATGCGACTGCCGCCTTCTTTAGTCGTAATGTTAATAATTCCACTCATGGAATTCCCATACTCCGCACTGTAAGTTCCGCTGATGACCTGCATTTCGGCAATAGCTTCGCGATTAATCACTTCCGAAGAACTGATATCCGAAAACAACGGATCTTTGAGGGGAACACCATCGATAAAATATGTCACTTCACCTGTTCTTCCACCACGAAAGTGCAATCCCCCCTACTAACCACGCCAGCTTGCATTTGTAAAATATCATTCACAGTCGTAGATGGGATGTTTTGCATTTCCTGGTCAGTCACGCTCCGAACAGTTGCGGTAATATCCTTCTCAACAACAGGTCGTTCCGCCACCACCACAACCTCTTCCATTTCCAGGACTTTCGGTCCGAGTGAAAAATCAGCATAAGCAATGTGATTGGCTCGAACCAGCAACTGTTCCACCCGAACTGATTGATAACCCATGTAATCAGCACGAATATTGTAGTATCCTGGTAGAACCTGCAGAATCACATATTTCCCCTCCAGATCAGTGGCTGCTCCCAATTGGGTGCCCTCGATGATGACATTAACACCAGGCAAGGCATCTTTTGTTTTGTCATCGATAACCTTTCCTATGATTTTCCCATAATTCTGGGCGATCGCCATGACGGGGAAAATTAGCACGAAAATTAGGATACAAATTTTTCTCAACATTCATTCCTCCCATGATTAATTAATACTGTTCTTATTTCTTTCTTCATAATATTATGATAATTTTCTTTCAATTTGCAATTCACGCCATTGCGATGCATCTCAACCTTCGCCAGACTCGCTAATTGACTGATGACTACCATCTGGTCACTCATTGCCAATTAAATACCACTGGCGGTATCAACAACAAAAGCGCTAAAATAAAAAAGAAAATCTGAATCGGTAGCATCCATTTCGCCCATTTCTCCCATGAGATACCAGCCAGTCCCAGGACTCCCATTGTAACGCCTGATGTAGGGAGAATGGGATTAATCCAGCCCTCACCGAACACAAAAGCAAGCACGGCTATCTGTCGTGAAATTCCGATCACATCTGCCAGCGGCGCCATCACGGGCATGGTTAATGCAGCCTGTCCAGAGCCAGAATGAACAAAGAAATTGATAATTCCCTGTGTAACGAACATAGCTTGTGCAGCAATTATTTTATGAAAATGAGTGATCACACTGGCTAAATTGTAAAGCATAACATCCAGAATTTTCCCATCGTTCGCAACTACCAGTATGGCTTTGGCACAGGCGATGATCAACGCGACGCCCATCATGTCTTTCGCGCCTGCCTTGAAACTATCTGTTATTTCTGTTAAAGAAAGCCTACCCAGAAATCCAGACACAATTCCCAATCCCAAAAACAGCGCTGCAATTTCGTTGATGTACCAGCGATATTTTAACACACCGAATACTAAAATGATAATTGCCACAGCAAAGGCGACAAGCACCAATTTATGGTTCATTGTAATTGACACTTCGGATTTATTATCCAGATGTAAGCTGTGTTTTCGTTCTTGATCGATCTCATATACAGGACTCGTTTTTGGTTTCGCCTTAACTTTTGCCGCATATCTCATCACAAATACAGTCATAAAAATAGTGCTCAAAATCCACACGACAATACGATATTCCATACCCGAGTACAGCGGCAATTCAGCGATACCCTGGGCAATGCCGACAGTGAACGGATTGAAAATTGCTCCTGCAAATCCTGCTGCCGCGCCTAAAAATGGGATTGCCGTTCCCACAATGGAATCGTAGCCGAGCGATAGCGACAGTGGGATAAAAATCAAAACGAAGGGCATGGTTTCTTCGCACATGCCAAAGAGCGTACCGCCCAGTGAAAATAGGAACATCGTGACAGGGATAAAAAATTTCTGAAGATGTTCCTTGCTGCTAAAAAAGAAAGCCATTTTCTGCACCGAAGCCGTAATAGCGCCGGTTGTCTGTATGATATTGAAAGCCCCGCCGATGACAAAAAGAAACACGATGATCTGTGCAGCTTCGATAAAACCTCTGATGGGAGCTAGTAGGATGGCATCAATTCCCTGTGGTTGATTTTCAATGTAGGTAAAAGATTCGGCGACAACCAGTGTTCTCCCATCCTTAACTTCTCGTTGATATTCGCCGCCCGGCACGATCCAGGTCATGATTGCCATTACGATGACGATGGAATAGATCATTACCAGGGTATTGAAGTTGAATTTTGATTTCATATTACCTGAGCTTGATATCCGCGGGATTAATTCTTGACCGCTAATTTCGCGAATTTTCCGAATTGCGCGAATTTTAAATTGATGATGACTAAATCCAGTTAATTCGCGTAATTCGCCTTATTAGCGAAATTCGCGGTCAAATATTTTTTGAATTGACTGATCAATCTAATTTATATGAATCACCATCAACTAAAATATCCATTTTAATATTCCGTCCTCCGAGTAGTCCGTTTTTATTTGCCTGAATAGATTTTGCTTTCCGTGCATCGTAAACGAAAACTGATCCTTTGCCATAGACTCTGAACTTATTATTGGGATAAACCAGAATCGCCGTCCCCTCATCAATGCCAATACCCACAAAATTTGGATTTTCCAGCACCAAACTGATGAGCCGATTGTGACGTTTACGTGCAACAAAATGCTGATCGATAATGACCTTATCCAGAAATCCAAATCCCTTTTTCGTTTCGATATTCTTCACCTGGATGGAGAAAAAAGCGTCGGTAGTATCTTTGTTAATCAACTCATTCCCGGTAATCATTAACTGGCTCATGACGGCAGCACCTGCACTGGTGCCGCCAATAATGCCGCCCTGCTCTCGATAAAGCTTTAAAATAGCTGCTTCGGATCGGGTCCCACAGAGACGCTGCATGAGTCGTTCTTGGACTCCCCCCGTGAAAAAAATCGCTGTCGATGATTCTATTTTCTGCACCGTGCTATCCGCATTCGCCATCTCAGGACTATCAATATGCAGCCACTGCACATTTTGTGCACCAGCACTAGCTAATTGTTTAACCATCGCAGGTCCAGACTCCTGTGGCACACCACTGGCAGATGTTATAATCAAAATAGGACCATTTTTGTTCAACGCAACGAACTCTTTTATCGCATCGGGAGGCTTGCTGCCGCCGCCGATGATTAATAGGTGTCCTTTCTCACCTGCCGACAGTCCCTGCACCAAATAGAATAAGATCAGATAAAAGTTAATAATCAAACTTTTTTTCATGCTTCCTCCGCTTCTACCAATGCTAACAAGAGTTCTGCACCTTTAACTAGATCGGAGAGTGCAATTTGTTCTTCGTTGGAATGGGGATTGCTGGCGCCAATTCCGACATTCACGGCTTTAATGCCATTGGCATTTAACACATTGACATCGCTGCCACCAGAATAGACCATCGGATCAGGGACAAGATTCAACTGCTGCATTGCCCGATGCAGACGATTGATCACTGGCATTTGGGGATCAAATTTATATCCTTCAAAACCGAGTTTAAGTGAAACTTGACACTTCCCGCCATATTTTTGGCTGACCGAACGACATGAATTTTCCAGGTTCGTTTTTAATCTATCGATTTCTGATGGACTGAATGAACGAAATTCCCCCGTGAAATTTACCTGATCGGGAACCACATTATCGGCTGAGCCGCCATGAATCGTGCCGATATTTGTTACGGTTTGGTCGTTGATTCTGCCAACAGGGAATTGGCTCATAATTTCCAATGCCATCGAAATAGCATTAATCCCTTTTTCTGGCGACACTGCGGAATGGGCAGGACGACCCTGGCACTGCACCCGAAAATCATACGCTGTCGGCGACACAGCCACATAACTACCAGGCTTTGCGGAACAATCAAAAATATAACCCTCTTTTGCGACCAATTGACTGAAATCCAGTGCCAACGCACCCAGCATTCCCAATTCCTCGGCGACGGTAAAAACGATCTCCAGACTGCGGTGCTTCAATTTTTTTTCAATCATTTCGGTAATCACATATAAAATTAAAGCCACGGCGCTACGATTGTCAGCCCCCAGAATGGTCGTGCCATCAGAGCGAATCACGCCATTTTTGATGATCGGTTTCACTCCTGCTGTCGACCTAACTGTGTCGGTATGCGCTAAGAGCACCAATGGGGATGAATGATTCGAATTGGAATTTAATCGAATAATTAAATTGCCTGCATTTCCACCAATCTTTGCCGCCGCATCGTCCTCGGTCACGTCGATATTCCAGCCTTTAAATTTGTCAATCAAAAAATCAGCCATGGCTCGTTCATGCAGCGACGTATTGTCAATCCGAATCAATTGTAGAAATAAATCCAACAGTTTCTGTTCATCAACTCTCATGTAATAAAATACCTTTCGTCTTTAATATTCTCTTCAATAATCTTCAATGCGTTGAGGGTTCGTTCTTTATCTCTAAAATTCAACTCGATGATGATGGCATTAATCACGGTCACAACGGCGCCGAGCGAATTGCTGAACATGATGTTATCGGTTTTGATTTGCAGACAATAGGTGGCAAACTCACGGATGGGTGACGTTTTTTTATCCGTGAATGCAATGCTGGGAATCCCTCTTTCTCTGGCAAAAGCAATAGCCTCCACAGTTCCTCGGGAGTAAGGTGAAAAACTGAATGCGATAAGCAGATCTTTGGGCGTCATATAGGCGATTTGTTCCCTATACTGTAAAAAATCCACCGAAAGATATTGAGCATCATAACTGTACTGTCGCAGCAGAAACGTCATCAGCCGTGACAGATGATGAGATAGCTCCAATCCCAGACAATAAATTCGCTGAGCCGCAATGATACTATCCACAATCCGGGAAAAAGTTCTTGTATCGATGGATTTAATGGTGTCATTGATATTGGTAATTACATTATGGGCTACGAGTTTGAAAATGTCTGGAGTTTTCGCTTTTTCGGTGATGGCTAATTGGTAGTATTCGGTTGGAGAAAGTTGCTTTTTGAGTGTTATCGATAGTTCGTCTTTTAGCTCTTTATAGCCCTTGTACCCAAGCAATTGGGCAAATCGGACGATCGATGCTTCGCTGACCGCTGCCTGTTTTGCCACATCTTTAATCGGCAACAGTGCCACCAGATCGATATGCTCCAGAAAAAAATCCGCCACTTTTTTCTGATTGGCAGGCAGCGAAGGCACTAAATTCAGAATAGCGCTTTCAATCGCTTTTCGTTTTTCCATCGAATGATGTAATATTTATTTCATAATTTCTGTTTATGAAATTTATCTTACATCAAGATAATATTTTAAAATTGAAATGTCAAGTGTTTTTTTAAAAGTTATATTAAAAAAATACTTGACAAAATCTAACTAAAATCCTAAATTAAAATGAAAGCGTTTACATTTTATTTAAATGGTTCTTCTTTTACTAAATATTATTTTAGTATGAAACTTCGTTCTACAATTATTTTTAAAAATTTAAAATATGTTTTCACTTTTCTTTCAATCGTTCTGTTGTTTTGTTCACGAGAAGACTTAAGTCAAATAAAATTAGATTTCTGGGCAATGGGTGCCGAAGGTGAATATATCGGTCGCCTGATTCCGAAATTTGAGACAAGAAATCCCTCTATAAAAGTGAACGTTCAATCGATTCCGTGGAGTGCCGCTCATGAAAAATTACTAACTGCATACGCTGGACAATCGACTCCCGATATCTGTCAACTGGGAAATACATGGATTCCTGAATTTCAAGCGATGGGTGCACTCTTACAGATGGATTCTTTAATCGCACATTCTTCAATTATTGACAACAACAATTATTTTGAAGGAATATGGAACACGAACGTCATTGGAAAAAATTTGTATGGTATTCCCTGGTATGTGGACACTCGACTCTTATTCTATCGAAAAGATATACTTGCCAGTGCAGGATACAAATCACCACCCAAATCCTGGGAAGAATGGCTTGATTTGTCTTATAAAATTAAAAATCTTTCTTCGTCTCAGAAACAAAAATATGCTGTATTTTTTTCGCTGATTTATAATGATTGGGCAGTTCCCATCATTCTCATTTTATCCAATGGGGGACATCTCTTGAAAAATAACAACTGCTACGGCGCTTTTGAAGATCTCTCTACCCTGGAAGCGTTGCGTTTTTATGCAAAATTTTTTGAAGATAGCCTGGCTATTCGCAGCATGACCGAAGTCTCCAATATTTACCAGGGATTCTCCGATGGTTTATTTTCAATGATGATCACAGGACCCTGGAACGTGAACGAAATAAGAAAACGATATCCCGAATTAATAGATCGGTGGAGCACGGCTCCGATGCCTGCCAAAAAGAATTTTAACTCGATAGCAGGCGGCTCTAGCCTGGTGATATTCAAAAATACCAAACGTCCGATGGCTGCCTGGAGATTGATTGAATTTTTATCCCAACCCACAATTCAGATCGAATTTTTTCGATTAACTCGTGATTTACCTGCTGTCAAAGCTGCCTGGAACGCAGATGAGATCCAACAGGATCAGCAAATGGCAGCATTTTATACTCAATTGGAGCACGTAGTTCCCACTCCCAAAATTGCAGAATGGGAGCAAGTAGCGGTAAAAATTCAGGAGCATCTGGAACAGGTGGTTTTTGGGCGGATCAGTCTGGAACAAGCGGTTGTCAATTTGAATAAAGATGTCGATCGCATTTTAAAAAAGCGACGATGGTTGTTATCAAAAAATTTGATTATTGGAGAAAAATAACTTCAGCTTTATTATGAAGCATGGAACTTTTAATAACATTTTTATAGTATATGTTACAGAAACCAGATTTAGCTTTCTGCAATTAATAATATTAAACTATCTCAAAAATTATTATTTTTAGTGAGGATAAAAATCATGGGTCGAATAAAAGCAGATATTAAAATTAGCCATCGAAATAGGTGGGCCATATTCGATAGCGGTTCGAGAAATAATTACATATCGGAAGATGTGGCTTTAGATTTACCATCTTTTGATTTGCCGAAACCTCAACCCGTGTCCCTGGGTGGGAAGGTGCACTCCGTTTCAAAATGTTCTTATCTGGATTGTGAAATTGAAGGCTTACCTATCCAGGGTCATGCGAGAATTCTCGATGAAATCGGTTCAGACGAGAACGGAAAAAAAATTGAGGTCATTATCGGCGCGCTAACCATGCAAGAATGGGGTATCAGACTTGATTTAGAGGAAGAAAAATTAGACCTCAGCCGTTATCCGAAGGAGTTCGTTGAATATTAAAATTGAAAACGCGTTAGCAATGCTGTGAAAAAAATCCGTTGAAAGGTCTGCAAGCCTTGTTAACCTTCTGATGGTTACAAACTTTCGGAAGGATTCACAGAGGATTTGAATACTTAGTCATGCATACAAAAATCTATACCCCTTACTTCTTCTTAGCCCCTGCATTGGGGACGCTATTGATCTTCTTTTTCCTTCCCGTGGCTGCAGCATTTTTAATGAGTTTTACTGATTTCGATATTTATTCCCTGGGAAATTTAAAACGAGCCAGGATTATTCTGTTCGGAAATTACTCGCATCTTTTGAGCGATCCGCTGTTCTGGAAGGCGTTGGCAAATACTTTTTACTTCGTCATTGTTGGAGGACCCCTAACGATTATCGTCTCGTTATTGTCAGCTATCGGATTGAATTCCCGTCTGCTTTATTTTCGGAACTGGTTTCGACTGGCATTTTTCATACCCGTGGTCACCACGCTCGTGGCAGTAGCCGTTGTCTGGCGATATTTATACCATCCCCGTTTCGGTATTATTAATTATTTGCTTTCCTTAATTGGTATTCAGGGCGTAGATTGGCTTGGCGATCCACAATGGGCGATGCCTGCGCTTATTTTACTGGCGATCTGGAAGAATTTCGGTTATCATACAATGATTTTTTTAGCAGGATTGCAAGCCATTCCTGACTATCTTTATGAAGCCGCCCGCATTGATGGCGCTGGTTGGTGGCGACAATTCTTCCACGTCACCGTACCGCAATTGGCACCCACCACTTTTTTTGTAACCATCATGACCATTATCGGTTACTTCCAATTTTTTGCCGAGCCTTATGTGATGACCCAGGGAGGACCGTTAAATGCCACGCTCAGCATTGTGCTTTATTTATATCAACAGGGATTCCGCTGGTGGCGCATGGGATATGCTTCTGCAATTGCTTTTATCCTGTTTGTTATTGTTTTCTTTTTCGCCATGATTCAGTTATTCATTCGAAAGCGAGGCGAATCATGAAATACGAAAAATTTGTTAAAAGATATTCTGCTTCCATCGGTCTGCATGTTGTCATGGTTTTGATCTCTTTCGTCACCTTGCTGCCATTTTTATGGATGATCGGGGCTTCATTAATGCCGACTGGCGAAGCCAGCTCTTTTCCGCCTCGATTTTTTCCAAGCCAATTTACCCTGGATCAATACCAGTTTCTTTTTCAACGAATGAATTTGGGACGTTTTTTCCTGAACAGTCTCATTCTGGCAGTATCCGTGACATTAGTTTCCCTTTTTGTAAACTCGTTAGCTGGCTATGCCTTTGCGAAATTCAGTTTTCGAGCCAAACGTCCATTATTTGTTTTTTTGCTATCATCCATGATTATTCCTGGTCAGGTGACCATGTTGCCTGTCTTTTTATTATTGAATAAGTTGGGATTATTGAATACTTATTTCGGCATCATCATTCCAGGAATGGCAAGCATTTTTGGCATCTTTTTAATCCGCCAATACTTGCAGAGCGTTCCCGACAGCTTAATCGAAGCGGCACGAATTGATGGCGCCAGAGATTTTTCGATCTATTGGCGAATCATTCTACCTCTGGCAAAACCTGTGCTGGTGACATTAGCCCTGTTTACTTTCATGGGTACCTGGAACGATTTCCTCTGGCCCCTCATTGTGATGACCAAAGAAGAGATGTACACCCTTCCCGTTGCCCTGGCAAATCTGTTAGGCGAACATACTCCCGATCCTGAATTGATGATGGCGGGTTCTGTCATTACTATTTTGCCAGTGCTGATTGTTTTTATGTTTTTGCAGAAGTATTATATTCAGGGGATTATGCTGGGAGGAGTTAAGGAATAAATAGTTAATTTTTAAAAAAATTATTGACAATAATAAATTTGAAAACTATATTATTAAAGTGTAGGCTTTAAGATTTTAGATAAAAGACTCGATAATCCAGGAATTCATAAATATCAAATATTCAAAGGGTGAATAAATTTGCCGTACATTTTATTGATCATAGTTATAGCTCTGGCAGCTCTGGCTGTTGTTTTATTCAATTTTCTATTTTTTTGGTCTTCTTATCCAAAAGATTCAATCAGCCACAGAGAATTTATGGAGATATTAAAAAGACGAAAGAAATATGACAAGCAGTTGGAAGATTTATCTAGAGAGGTTCAAAGGATCAAATCTCGATTCTCTAAAGAATTTCAAATGGATAGGACAAAATTGAATTCTTCAGATTAAACGCTCTATTTAAGTTAAAACCGAAAGGTGAAATAATGGCTTTAAAACTTGTCGAAAGTCGAGCCGCAACAGAAGATGAGAAAAGAAAATATCAAGAGATTGTTAACGATCAGAACTGGCTTTCTCAGCACAGTGCTGAGATTTGGGAAAAATATAAGGGGAAATATATCGCGGTAGTTAAGCAAACATTATTTGTCGGCGATACCTGGGAAGAGGCAATTCGTATGGCGAAAGAAGAATATCCTGCTCAGGATCCCATAGTAAGGCACATACCGTACAAAAGAAGGATTTGGATTTTATGATTTTTAAAGGAAGATATGAGAATGAAGCTGGTATCTTTCGATCCTATATCAGCGCTGAGATACTGAAACCATCGAGTGAGTGGATGTTAGTTGATCTATTAATTGATACTGGTGCAGATGAGACATCTCTTGACTTGAATTTTATAATCTAGAAAATAACAGCAATTGGAGGATAATAATCATGGACACCTATCAATGTGTGGTCGAGGATGGTATAGTTGTTCTACCAAAACAGGCTAAAATGAAAGATGGTACAAATGTGTTGGTCATGCCGCAAGTAGATTTAGAAAATGAATGGCTTACTATTCCGCAAGCAGCCAATAAATTTGGAGTATCAGTTGATTTAATACAACAGTGGATCAAGTCGGCAAAGGTGCGAGTCCATCCACTTGACTTCAAACTGGTTAATGCAGGAGATGTCGAAGATGCTGTCGAACAGCATGAACTTTTTTCACTGACAATGCAAGTAGTTGAGCGGGAGGAAAAAGAATGAGCTATCAGCGTGGCGATATCATACTTGTCGTGTTTCATCCCCCGACCACAGGTCCGCAGCGAGAAACAAAAGCACGACCTATGGTGGTTCTAAGTAGTGCGATATATCATACCGAACGGCCCCAAGACGTCATTGTTGCTTTGATTACGTCCAAGGTATCAAAGTATCAGGGACAAACAGACTATAGGCTCCATGACTGGCAAGCTGCTGGATTATACGAACCGTCAGTAGTGCGTTGCACATTAGCGACTATTGAAACGAACCAAATCGGTGGTAAAGTTGGAACACTCACAACTCTCGACATGCAAGGCGTTGAAGTGGCACTAAAACAAGCATTAGGAATGTAAGCTTCTTACATTAAGTCTTATAAATTATCTGCGTTTGGTTTCGATCTCCAAATTAACAATAAATACTATTTCTAAATTTGAGAACTTCACTTCACGTTTTACTATTTTTCCTTGCAGACTTGCCGCACTTCGGCTTTCCCATTTTAATAAAATCCCAAAATTTTAAAAAAATCACTTGACATTTTAATTTTCAAAGTTTATATTACAAACCGAATGTAAGCGTTTACATTACCAAATCATCCTCTCCTTGCTTAACCATGAGAGCAATGATGAAAACGGTTACAAAAAGTGAGTCGATGTGGACATAAACATCAATGAAATCGCTCGACGAGCGGGTGTTTCCATTGCCACTGTCTCCCGTGCGCTGAATAATACAGGCTCCATCCGTGAAGCAACCCGCCAAAAAATTCTGCAAATTGCTGAGGAATTAAATTACAAACCCAATCCCATCGCCCGTAGTTTATCTCGAAAACATACTGATACCATCGGCGTCATCCTGCCTGAACTGGTTGACGAATTCTTTATGGATATTATTCGAGGTATTGATGAAGAAGCTTATCGCAACGACCAATATGTCATGGTTTCCAGCTCGCACAGCAAGCGGGATATTGTTCAAACCCTATTGGAATTCATGAGCAGCGGACGGGTAGATGGCGTCATCCTGATGGCTCCGCAAATTCGAGACGAACTCACCGAATTGATTCACAGAAGCAAAAGACCTGTTGTATTACTCAATAGTCATAACTGTATAAACGATTCGATATGTTTTAACATAAATAATTATCAGGGTGCATTGGCAATCGTTGAGCACCTGATCGGTCATGGTTATAAAAATATCGGAATGATTCAGGGTCCCGAAGGCAATTGCGACGCTGATGAAAGGTTTCGGGGCTTTAAAGATGCATTGATTAAAAATAATCTTTCAATTCTTGACTCCATTGTCGTTCCTGGTGACTTTACAGCGAAATCTGGTTATTATGGCTTTATCAGGCTGATGAGCCAATCTCAAAAACCAGATGCGATTTTTGCTGCCAATGATATGATGGCAGTTGGAGCTTATGAAGCGGCAAGGAGTTCTAATATTAAAATTCCGCAGGATGTTGCCGTCGTTGGATTTGACGATATCTTTCTGAGCAGACTTCTCATCCCAAGACTGACCACCGTGCATGTTCCCATCATAGAACTCGGCACCAAAGCCATGCGATATCTTTTAAAAATGATATCTGGTGAAGTGGATTCGAGACAACCACATCGTGAAGAGCTTTCCACAGGGCTGGTGATCGGTGGATCCTGCGGCTGTACAAATTTCACGGCTCAAACCTTTTTTTAAATAAATAAACTAAACCAATAACCTAATAAGGAGGGTGTTATGAAACGATTAGTTACCATCGTATCCACAATGATCGTTTTGTTGTTTTTTGTTGGTAACGGCAGCTACGCTCAGGGACATGTGGATCCACCGTATTTGCTGATCCAATCAGCCGAACATCCGATTACCCCTGATGGTAAGCTGGATGAGACTGACTGGCAACGTCGTTTCGACCATCTGGTATATCGAGCTAATTTTACGCCAGGTGATGTGGAATATGCCGTCACGGGTGGCGAGCTGGTTAAAGGCGATTA
>Ga0209636_10004819_pt1 | contig 13783 bp, 14 predicted proteins | sample DeeMarSWOR152_54_FD_187464 | JGI IMG/M metagenome (GOLD analysis project Ga0209636, IMG submission 187464) | Marine sediment microbial communities from White Oak River estuary, North Carolina - WOR-1-52-54 (SPAdes) (version 2) | ecosystem: Environmental > Aquatic > Marine > Intertidal zone >...
ACGCCGTCCAGCATTGGCCCGTGAACCTGCTGGATCGCGACGATTACATCAATGCCCTGGTTTAAGATATCTTCCATTTTGTTTCCGTATCTTTATTATCTTGTATGGAAAATATAAAACCGAGACAACAAATAATATGAGAACATTCATCGCCATACAGATCCCCGATGATCTGAAGGAGAAATTTATTGAAATCCAGGGGGGGATTAAAGGTTACGGGAAGATCAAGGCAGTTGAAGAAGAGAACGTGCACATAACCCTGAAATTCCTGGGGGATGTTGACGAAAATAAGATTGACAACGTTGTAGAAAATTTAAACTTCATCCAGGGGCATAAGAAATTCGGGGCTGAGTTGAAGGGCGTGGGTGTGTTCCCGGGTCCGGATTACATCCGGGTTGTCTGGGTGGGGGTTGAAAAAGGCGCAGATGACATACGGGATATTCATTTGCAGATTGATGAAAATTTAAAGAAACTGGGGTTTAAAAAAGACGGCAAATTTCACCCCCATGCCACTATCGCAAGGGTTAAATTCGTGAGCAATAAGCGGGAATTCAAGAAATTCTTATCTTCCCTGGGCAAAACATACTTCGGGGAATTTCAGGTTGATAAGATTGAATTGGTGCAGAGCGAACTGACCCCTAAAGGACCCGTATACACGACATTGAAAGAATTTGAGTTGAAATGATTTACTTCTTTATTCTCTTCATCGCAGAAGGTAAGTCAATATAATACACCCCGTCCTTTGCTTTCATAACCACCGGCTTTCCCGCCAGCATGCCTCCGACATCAATGCCGAATTTACCTCTGCTGACCATCCTTATGGTTTCAATGTCCAGGGAGATCGGTTTTTTCGTTTCCTCTGCGACTCTCCCGAATGTTTTATCTATCCATTTTAGGTCCTCCTGTGTAATTTCTTTTTCCTCGAGTTCCTTTTTCGTTTCATCGAGTTCCTTTTTCGTTTCCTCCAGCTCATCCCTTGTCTCCTCCAGCCTCTTCTTCAGTTTGTCCTGGTCTTTTTCTTCCTCGAGTTCTTTCTTCCTTTCCGGACTTATTGCGCGTTTATACAAAAAAACACTTGCTCCGCACTTACAACCCTCCACCAGCACAGGGTCATCATCCTCGAACTCTCTTCCGCAGCGAATGCACTTGTGAGGCATTTTACTTATTAATTTTAAGATTCAAAATAAATAAAAGGCTACCTATCATTAGAAAAATTCATTTCTTTCGTCAAAATTTTCTTTTTCCCTAAAAAATGCAGAGCGTTTTTGGATGTCAAAGTTCCAATAGAAATTCTATGCATCTAAAAAGAAACAGTAGTCCTTCATTTTGATAAAACTTTTTTTAAAAGTTTTAAGATGGGAAATCACTTAAACCTCAAAGTAGAGATCAGCCTCTCACAGTAGTGGCACCTCAACATCATCGGTTTACTTGATTCGATACTGAATTTTGTCGATACCTGCTCAGAATTTGAGATGCACTCCGGGTTTGTGCACTCCAGAACACCCTCTATTTCATCCGGGATCTTAACCCCGTATTTCTCAGCCACCTTGGAACCCCTTATAACATTCACCGTTGCGGTGGGGGACAGCAGAGAAATCTTATCCAAATCCTCTTTATCCAACTCCCTGTTCTCTATCTTCACAATATCTTTCTTTCCATATTCCTTGCTCTCGGCGTTCATCATAACGGTTACTGTATCTTCATAATCCCTGTCAATCCCAAGGATCTTAAGGACCTTTAACGCATCCCCCGCTTTTATGTGGTCTATAACGATCCCGTTTCTGATCTTTGAAACTTTCATCGCAATTGTTATATGCTCTATATGAAAAGTTTTTGTGTGTGTCTGGGATCAACTTGTGAAAATCTATCCCAAAAATAATCATACAATAATCCACTCGATATGCAATTAGATTCTTGTCGTTATAAAAATAAGACTGAATTTTTATCTTCTCTGTTTTTTAGGGGGTTTCCCATGTGTTTTATTTAGGGCTTACGCCAGCGGTTGATGCGCTGAACAATGGAAGTTATGATATTTCAAAACAATATGCCCAGGAAGCGATTTCACTCGCGGAGAATGCAAACTGCGGGGAAACCCGTGTCAGGGATTTGAGAGCATTGGCGGTGAAATATGATGGAAGAACCATCGGGGTTTCGGGGAAAGTCAGGGATATAGATACGGCGTACGGACATGGAGATAAGTTTGTGGTTGATGACGGCACAGGGCTTATTACAGTTGAGTATGAAGGAAGCATGAGGGACATTGACGAGGGGGACGATGTGCTCGTTGAAGGTGTTTTCTCAAGGAGTAACGACGCAATTGAAGCGGAGAAGGTTGAAAAAACAGGATTGTATGGCGGTTCCGGGATTTTATTAATAATCATTGGTTTAATAGCAATCGCAACGGTTATTTTATACTCCAATGCCGTTAGGAAGGGATGATATCTCTTGGTGTTTATATTTATAAAATCTTAATCAACTAAAATATGATAGAAATCAGGAAGATAGTTTTGGATGTATTAAAGCCCCACAACCCTGGAATAACCCCCCTCGCCAAGAGGCTGGCAAGCATAAACGGCATTGAAGGCGTAAATATAAGCGTTTACGAGATGGATAAGGAAGTAGAGAACGTTAAGATAACCATAGAAGGCAGGTTACTTGAGACGGAGAGGATCAGTGAGGTAATCTCAGACGCCGGGGGGTCTATCCACTCCACCGATGAAGTTGTTGTGGGGAAAAAGATGGTTGAAGAGGGAGAAACCCTGCAGGAGCGCCATCAGGAAAGAAAATAAAACAACCTTTTTGGAAAAAAGTTAATCAAAAAAATGGCAACAGCATATGATGCACCAGCGGATGAACTAATTGAAGCGGTGGCAGAGGATTTGAAACACAACGTAAGGTTGAAGCGGCCGCAGTGGGCACGATTCGTAAAAACGGGCGTAAATAAGGACCGGTGTCCCGAAAATCCGGATTGGTGGTGGACCAGAGCAGCCTCTGTGCTGAGAAAGGTATGTGTGAACGGTCCGGTGGGGGTTTCAAGATTAAAGGTAGCATACGGGAGCAGGAAAAATCGCGGGCATAAACCTGAAAAGTTCCAAAAAGGAGCAGGAAAAATAATCCGGAGCATACTGCAGGAATTTGATGACCTGGGGTTTACAGAAAAGGTCGCGGGCAAGGATAGGAAATGCGGGAGGAAAATCACTCCCAAGGGTCAATCCTACCTTGATAAGATTGCCGGCAGGATGTCGAGTGAATCGTAACTAGTATCTTATTCTATTCTCACATTTTGTTTATATTTTTCAAGAATAAAATAATAAAATAAATAAAGATGAGGCGTGATGTTGTATTTATAGGTTCTCTGCCAGGAGAAAAAACGGAAGATATAAAGAGAGATGAATACGTAAGGATATTAGATTATCTGCCACAGGGAAAGATAGATTCGCCTTCATACAAAAGAAAACCAATCGCTCAGACCGTAGGGGAAAAATACTTTTCGCTGCTTGAGATCACGCCAAGAACGAACATCTCGTTTGAATTCGGAGACCGGGTTTATATTGGTGAGGGCGCAAGGGATAATGTTGATCACATTGAAAGAAGGATAAAGTATGATTGGTTGACTCCCGTGGCAAAGTCAGAACTGCCGTCTATTCTGGAAGAAATAGTAGCAGATAACGAGGATCATTTTGTAAAGTTTTATAATAAAGCAGGGCCCATGACTCCGCGCCAGCATATACTTGAAAGACTGCCAAAAATTGGAAAACACCATATGCGCGCTCTATTGAATGAAAGGGATAAAAAGCAGTTTGAGAGTTTTGAAGATATCTCTCAGAGGATAAAGAACTTCCCAGACCCCAAACTGGTTATTGTAGATGAAATAATTTCTGAACTCCGGGGAGATGCCAAGTATTTGCTTTTTGTGCCGGTAATTAGAGAGAAAGAGCACAGGATGGGGGGTAGAGAGAGAAGGAGGAAATTTTGAATTTATATTTTTGATAAAAATTTATTTAAAAATTTTTAAAAATGAAGAACATTGAAATAGAATTCACCAACAATCTTGTTGAAAAACAGAAGGTTGAACTGGTGGAGAGGAAGGGGACAGGACATCCCGATTCAATTTGTGATGGTATAGCAGAAGCGGTAAGCAGGGCTTTGTCTAAAGAATATCTGAAAAGATTTGATGCGGTACTGCACCACAACACGGATCAGGTTGAATTGGTGGGAGGAGAAGCGAAACCGGAGTTTGGCGGGGGGGAGATAATAAAGCCGATGTATATCTTGCTTAGCGGACGCGCAACGACATATACGGAAGAGTGCAGCATTCCAGTACATAGAGTGGCAATTGGTGCGGCAAAGAATTACATAAGAGAAAATTTCCCAAATATTGATGTCGAAACAGATTTCATTATCGATTCCCGCATCGGTCAGGGATCGGCGGATCTGCAGGATGTTTTTAAAAGAAAGGGTGAAGTGCCGAGGTCTAACGACACTTCATTTGGCTGCGGCTTTGCTCCTTTTTCATTAACCGAGAAATTGGTTTTGGAAATAGAGAGGTACATTAATAAGCCGGGGAAGAAATTGATGAATGAAATCGGGGAAGATGTAAAAGTGATGGGTCTGAGAAGAGGGGATAATATTACCCTTACAATCGCCGCACCAACCATATCAAAATACATAAATGATTTAGATGCCAACAAAAGCGCTGTTGAAGAGTTGCAGTCTAAGTTAGAGGATTTTATCGCTAAACTGACGGATAATGAGAACGTGGAACTCTGCATCAACACCGCGGATAATTATGAAACGGGAGTTGTTTATCTTACGGTTACGGGGACTTCCGCCGAGCAGGGGGATGACGGCAGCGTTGGAAGAGGAAACAGGTGTAATGGGTTAATAACCCCTTATCGTCCAAAATCAATTGAAGCAACCGCCGGCAAAAATCCGGTGAATCATGTCGGTAAATTGTATAATCTCCTGGCTAATGAAATCGCTCGTGATATTGCGGGCGCGGGCGCGGAACAGGCTTATGTCAGGATTATGAGCCAGATAGGGAAGCCGATCAACGACCCCCTTATCGCTTCTATAGAGTTGGTTGGAGACGGTGGAATGAAAAATGAAGTAAGAGACATAGTCGACAAACGCCTGGATAACATAACCGAGATTACAAAATGGTGTGTCGAGGGGAAGGTTACGGTTTTTTGAAAATAAAGAGGTGATTTTGTGCAGCCATGACAACATCCTCGTGAACTCCTCTCACTATTGTTGATTTCTCTGCTTAACTCTTCTTTGCATGGTTGTATGTAAAAATATTATACTTAGGATACAACATTTTATAGATAGGGAATCAGAAATAATGTTTTTAGAGAACAAATATTCAGAAAGCGGGCCAGGGTTCATGATTGAACGCTTCCGTCTCACCAGCCTCATACCTCACTTTATCCTCGGTTGTGTGAATCACCTCTCCTTCTGGATTTTTAATCTTGAGGTATATATCCGGCTTTTTATCAAAAAAGAGTTTCTGGAAATCTTCTTTATCATATTTAATCTCAAAGTTGCCGTTCCTGTCGGTGGTTACCGCACCTAAAAGATCATCGAAAAGTAAATCCTTGTCAACCCCGCCTTAAATGTTAAATTTGGTATCCTTTTTCCAGTTTCCTTCTCTATAACTTTCCCGTGAATTTTGAAAGCCATTTTTTCATTCAACTTCTATTCTATACCAAACCTCCCAATCCCCAACATCCTCTTTATCCTTATATTCATCTGTCGGGAAATATTTTCCGGCCCAATCTGAAGGGTTTCCTTTGAATGTTCTCCTGTATCGCCTGAGTTCATCATCGGGTGTGAAGAAATCCACATCCCTGCCCGTAATCACTATCTCTAAAGAGTTAGCCAACCAGCCTTCAAAAATAGGTTTCCCGATTTTAATTACATTTTCCCCCGGAATATCGCCAACATGGTAAACACCAGATTCTGGCAATATGGTTATCTGACATTGTTTTCTGTCATTATCGGGAGTTACTACAGATCTAAAAACAAGTTCTCCTTTTCCTTTAATGCAGAGATCTTTATCATCCAAAATCCTTATTTGATCCAAAATCACCCGTACTTTCTTTTTGGTTGTCACATGAGGAAGTTCTTTTGTAAAAATCTTTCCACTTTGATTTATTTGCAAGACGCGATCATCAATCGTTACCTTCCACAATGGAAAGTATCGGTTTGAGGTTTGTTTCCCTCTTTTGAATATCAATTCTGCTTTGGCTTCTTCTGGCTTTCCTTCCCTAAGATATTTAATAGCAGTTTTTACAGCATTTTCTTTTGACATATATTTCACAGGGGTTCCAAATGCTCCTGCCTCTTGAAAACCACCAGTATACGCATTAACGATAATCGCTACCGGGGCAGATTCACTTGTAGTAAAGGGTATTATGTAGTAACCTCCAAACTTTTCATTTACCAGTAGAGGTTTTGAAGGTTTGGCTTCTTTCAGAATCCTGTATGATTCCATCTCATCAAGTTTATACTCTTTAATCCACTTGGCAGCGTATTTTAATGCTTCCTTACTGGTTATTACTCTTCCCTTCATTACTTCTTTGACTGCTAAAGCTCTTCCCTTCACTTCAGGAGGTTCTATTACAGCCACATACTCGCCATTATAGGCGCTCCCCGGCAGGGTTACTGACTGGAATTGTGAGTACCACGCAGATCCCGAGAATACTATAGATGTGCATCCTGCAGGATCTACAGGATCCGAAATACTCCCTGGATCATTGATCTCAACAAGTTCCAGATTGACAGTTGTGGCAGTTGTAGGATTTACATCTGTTCGAATACGCTTAATCACAACCCAGTGTTCTCCAGGGTCAGTATCCTTTACTAAAGCAACAGGGTATGCATTGATAGTCATCCAGCGGGCAACCCAATACATCAGTTCTTCAGGAGTTGCTTTGTGGTATATTGACCATCCACCGGCAGGAGGACAGAGATTTTCCATCGCTTTTTCCATGCCTTTAGGATCTGCATTCCACATCATTTCAGCTTTATTGGTCTGTATTTCATTATTTACATTTTCCTGTAACACAGAGCAACCACCAGAAGGATAACCCTCCATTATCATCTGTGCTGTGGCAGGTCCGCTCCAATTCATAGCCTCTTTACTATGACAAGGCACCATCAATATAACTTCATTGCTCATTTTTAATTTTTTTAATTTTTTTATATTTTTATCTTTTATTGAATTATTTTTATTATGGGCATGTAGGTGGTAGATCAATGGTAATGGATTTATGGTGGCGTCTATAACGAATATGATTATATCCATTTATAGTTTTGCTCCACACACCCAGCCAAAAAGTATGGGCACAGTTCCTATTTACAGGGGACCATGACCCAGATGGCGGAAGGGTATGATTTATAACACCATACCATGGCGATGTATCATGCGCATGAGAGTCGCTACCAACAGGGTAAGTCTCATTATTTCCAGTGAGTGCATAAAGCCCGTAACTGCGAAGATGTCCTTCAGCATCATGGGCAGTAATTTTAAATTTAAATTCATCAGGGCATGACGAGACAATACCGCATGCAGGAATTTCGTTGGAATTTTGCAAAATCTTTAAGATTTCTGCTGTTGGAGGATTATTATCCACCCGGAGTACTAAATTGTTCAAGTCTGAAGGTAGTCCTAAAATTTCAGTAGTACCATCTGCATCATAAAGTTTTACCTTAAATTGATAAATTCCATTTTCACCGCTGGGCCACCGCATAAAAAGGAATGGTGGATACCACAGTGCAGGATCATAAATACTGGCATCAGTAGGTATTTCATATTTAGTCCCATCCAACGCCGGTGCAACCGGTACCAGATCATGTGTCAATGTCACATTGTTCCATTTGTAAGTGTTCCAGGCAAGTGAGAGAGGAGAATATGCTCCGCCGTCCTTGGAAACCCAAACTGCATAGTAAGCAGCCCCCATGTCTTTGAAGTTAGTAAGATTGCCAAAGAAATTAAGAGTACCTCCAAAGGGAGCACGCGTCACATAGAAGAAATACCCTGGGTCAGTGCTCGCATATCCATATTCATCCGGTTTGCTGTCGTCGCGTCCGATTTTGCCATAGGGAACATGACCAACTCCAAGGAAAACAGGACTTGTCAAATCAAAGTCCACCAGATCAACCTTAACAATTTCTGTATCAGTCGTAACATATATGGATGTACCTGCACCATGAAGTGCTACCCCTGATGGACGAAACGGCAAACCAGTTACCACATCATATCTAACAGGAACTGCTGTTAAGTCAACTCTTGAAACCTTATTTGCCGGATCTCTCTCCACAACAAAAAGAGAATTTTGAGTATCATCAGTCCATGCCAAAAAGAATGGCGCTGTAAAAGTGGCAGGTATTATATCGGGGGGCGGTGTTGGATTTTCTTCCATTACATCCACTTTTGTTTTTACACCCGTTGTTAAATCCACCTCTGTTATGCAGTTACTCGCGCCCTGTTCAGTAACATAGGCAAAGTTTTTATCATTAGTTACAGCAATACCGACTGGATGATCCAATACGGTACATAAAGGTGTCTTTGCCCCGGTTGTCAGATCAATGCGTCTTAATCTGCCGTCGTCATATCCCACCGTGTATGCACAATTATTTGCCAGATCCAAAACGAGTTGCTGCGGGGCTCCAAGATTAAATGTGACCATGGTTTTTGTTCCCGTGGATATTTCAACCTTCCAGAGAACACCTGTAGTGCCCAGATCATCACGCGTTGTGACATAAGCCAGATTATTGACTAAATCAAGTTCTACATCCTCGGGGTGTGTGAATCCTGTTGCTATTGGTGTTGGGTCAAGTGTATAAGTGCCAGCAATGGGGTCCCAACTAATACGTCTAAGCGTTCCAGCAGTATATTCCACAAAATACAAGTGGTTCGTTATGTGATCCAATGCACATCCAACTCCTGCCTGTATGCCAGAGGCAATAATAGTCGTAGTTACCATTTTTAATTTAACTAATTTTTATTTTTTGTTCATTTACATTTTTATAAATAAAAACCGTTCTAAGGAATCCGATTTACATTTATGATTCAGAAAAGATTTTTAGCAATTTCGCTAAAAATCAACATTTTTCTTTCTGTTTCAAAAAAGACACAAAAAATTTTCTTTAAATTTTTTCTTTTTTAACCCAGTATCCTGTTCAGCCCATTGATAAATGCCACTACCGAAGCCATGACAACATCCTCGTGGACGCCTCTCGCTATGGTTGATTTCTCTTCGTCGCTGACCCTGATCGTAACGTCCGCCAGTGCATCGCTTCCCCCGGTTATGGCGTCCAGGTGATATTCCTCGAGTCTTATCCTTCCTTTCCCGTAGCCCTTTAACGCTTCCCTTATGGCATTAAGGGCTGCGTCAACCGGTCCGACACCTTCACTTGTCGCCATCTTTTTCCTGCCTTTAACCTCAAGCGCTACATAAGCCATTGGTTTTTTCCCCAGGCTGAGATCTTCTCGCAGATCAATTAATTCAACCATGCGTTTTTCCTTTGGTGCCCTGCCTATTATATCGCTTGCGATGGCGATCAGATCATCCTCCACAACCCTTTTTCCTAAATCGCCCAGGTCCTTTACCTTCTTGGTTATCTCATTTAACTGTTCTTTGCTTACCTTAAAGCCCAGGTCTTTTAGTTTCGCCTCAACGCCGTGAACCCCGACATGCTTCCCTAATACCAATCTTCTTCTTGCTCCGACCATCTCGGGGGTTAACCCGGTCGGCTCAAAGGTCTCTGCTTTCTCCAATACGCCGTGTGTGTGTATGCCTGACTCGTGAGCAAAAGCATTGTCCCCGACAATCGGGAAATTCGGCATAAGCCTGATCCCGGTCAGCCTTTCAACTAACTTTGATGTTCCGTATATCCTTTCTGTTTTGATGTTCGTGTCATAACCGTACAAAATCTTTATGCCCATGACCACCTGCTCTAAATCCGCGTTTCCTGCCCTTTCCCCCAGGCTGTTTACCGCTACCTGGACCTGGTCTGCCCCCCCCTCGACCGAAGCCAGTGTATTCGCGACAGCCATCCCAAAATCGTTGTGGCAGTGAACATCGATCTTCACCTTTATATCCTTTCTCAGTTCCTCAATCAACGCTTTCATCCTGCTCGGGTACATTTGCCCGACGGTATCCGGGATGTTAATTATTTCCGCTCCGGCTTCCTGGACACCCATACAAACCTTCTTCAGATAATTTATATCACTCCTTGATGCGTCCATGGGCGAAAAAAGACATCTAAACCCGTGATCCCTGACATATTGAACCGCGTTTACCGCCATATCATAAACCTCATCCTCGCTCTTTTTTATCTGGTATTTCAGGTGTTGAGGGGAAGTGGAAATGAAGGTGTGCACTAAACCCACATCGGCATTAATACAAGCATCCAGGTCAGGGGTTAATGCCCTTGCCAATCCGCACACAGTTGAATCCAAACCTAAACCAGCGATCTTTTTCACTGCCTTAAAATCACCCTCCGAAGATATCGGAAAGCCCGCTTCAATTATGTCAACCCCAAGTTCGTCAAGGGCTTTCGCTATCTCGATCTTCTCATCCACGGTCAGCGCTACCCCCGGGGTCTGCTCTCCATCCCTGAGTGTTGTATCAAATACCGCTATTTTTTTCATTTTTCCTGTATTTAATTTTTTTTGATAATTATTATAATAAATGATAAAGAATAATAAAAAAAGTTGATAGATGAGTAACTCCACAGATAAAACCATGGGTTACTTTAAAGCAATAAACATAATCCGGATCGCAGATCAAAATTGAGTACTTCGGAGTTCGCACTGCCATCGCACTGAAGATTCCTGTTTCCTTTCTTGTGCTCAAATGGGTTCATCTTTAAAACTTTTGAAGTATTAAATATTTTGTATTTAAAATATAAAAAGGATATGTGGGGATATATGGATTTTCTTTATTTTTTTGAATCAATTTTGAATCAGAAAGGAAATTCCGGATTTTTCGAAAAAATGCTAAAAGTCTTTTCTGGAGCTGAAAAGCAAATTAATACGCTGTGAATGTATTTTTATTTATATGTAACCAATAATCAACGACCTTCAAAATCACAGAAAATCATCATACTCGCAGCCATAATCTAAACAAGTTGGAATCGAAACAAAACAAATAAAAGAATCACTCTTATCAATCATCGCGATGATAGGTATATGAAACGCAATTAATTGCATTTCATATATGCACAACGCAAATGCGTTGTTGCACATACCGCTTGAGGCACAGAGATGCCGAGGTAGTTTATAACCCCGGGTAAGTCCTTCATACAAAGCGGCAAAATTCGGCTCGTTTGCCGGGAAAACTTTGCTGATGGGCACCGGAACCCTGAGCCGGGCGCCGATGTGTGGGGCGCTTTACGAGGTCGGAACCTTGTCTTTCGAAGGAAAGGTAAATACCAAAATATGGGTTGAGAAACCTAAAAAGAGGTGAAAAATGAAAACAAAAAATTTAGGGGTTTTTGCTCTTATTGGATTACTCCTGATGGGGATTGTAGCGATGAGTGGGTGTATAGAAGTGCCTTTGTTAGCAGACCAGAATATTACAGCAGGAACCGTTTATGTCGGAGCTTATGATGGTGAGAATTTAACAGTTTGCTATGTAACCATGGACGGCTGGGAAATAATCGAGACGCATGTTTATGTAGGCGCCGAGCCGCCAACTAAAAGCGCACTGGGGAAGTTTGGTTACAAGCATGAAGACCCACCTAATGTTACACATGACTGCTACAACATTCCGTTGTCGGAGATTGATGGATTATGTTCTATGGGCGAAGAAACCGATACTCTATTCATTGCAGCACATGCTGAGCTTCAGAAAGAAGTGGAATGCCCACCAGATGTGGAGCCCCCATGTTACAGGGAAGAAACCGGCTGGGGCAACGGCACCGAAATCCGTCCTGGTAAGAACTGGGCAATGTACTTTGAGGATGTGATTGATTGCACGACAAAGATGGAAGTGTGATAAGAGGATAAGGATTGATCCCATTATAGAGGGTAACAATTAAAACAGCAATTAAAACACAGCGGGAGGTATATCCTCTCTTTATTTTATTTTACATTTTTCCGATTTTATGATCAGAATCTTCTGGCAGAGTAGTAAACCAGAGCAACGATATAGGTGATAACGAGCACAAGAAATTTTATCCTTTCTTCTGTCTCATTCTTTTTTGAATCAGAAAGGATATTCCTGATTTTTCACAAAAATGCTAAAAGTCTTTTCTGGAGCTGAAAAGCAAATTAATACGCTGTGAATGTATTTTTATTTATATGTAACCAATAATCAACGACCTTCAAAATCACAGAAAATCATCATACACACAACCATAATTTAAACAAGTTGGAATCGAAACAAAACACATAAAAAGAATCACTCTTATCAATCATCGCGATGATAGGTACCGTCAGAGGCACATAGATGCCGAGGTGGTTTAGAACCACGGGTAAGTCCTTCATACAAAGCGGCGAAATTCGGCTCGTTTGCCGGGAAAACTTTGCTGGAGGGCACCAGAACCCCGAGCCGGGCGCCGATGTGTGGGGCGCTATACAAGGTGGAACCTTGCCGAAAGGTAAATACCAAAATAAAGGGTGAAAAACCCAAAAAAGAGGTGAAAAATGACAAAGAAAATTTTAAGCATATTGGTGATTTTTAGTGCAATGTTGATTAGTGCGATCGTTTTTGCAGAGGATTGGCCGATGTTCCACCACGATTTGAGTTTAAGTGGGGTTACAGGAGATCCGGCACCGGATACAAATAATACACTGTGGATATATCCGACCCCGTCCGGGATGCCTGTGGACTCATCACCAGCGGTTGTTGGTTGTAAAGTTTACATAGGCTCCCAGGACAACCATCTGTATGTTCTTGATAGGGATACTGGCGCCCAGATCTGCAATTTTACAACCAGCGGATATATAAAATCCTCGCCTGCAGTTGAAGATGATGTAGTCTACTTTTCATCCAATGGAATTGCCTATGCCTTAGATGCTGATGACTGTAGTTTGATCTGGAACACCACTATAGGAGGAGGATTTGCGACTTGGTCATCTCCAGCGGTTAAAGATGGAGTTGTATTTGTTGCTGCAGCTAATGGAACAATGTACGCATTAAACGCAAGTGATGGGAGTGTGATCTGGAGCACATTCATTGGAGGATCTCCTAACGGACCAATAACGGTAGTGAATGGCAAAGTTTACAGCGGCACACACAATTTTAATAACCTCAATCCTACCTTGGTTGCATTAGATGAGGCTACTGGTGTAATACTCTGGACATACGATTATTATCTACACCATGGCGGAGCAACAGCATTTATTAACAGCAATGGAGTTGCGGTGGCTGACGGCGACGGCGACGGCAATCTTGAAGTCTACTTTGGCGTTGTCACTTGGATGGGTGTGGGTCCTCAAGCGATTTGCTTAGATGAAGCCACCGGTAATGAAGTATGGACGCAGAACATAGGCGGATGGTCTACCTCAACGCCTGCTGTGCACAATGGGGTGGTATATATAGGTTCTGATGATAATAACATGTATGCATTAAACGCCACCAATGGTAACATTATATGGAACTTTTTGACAGGTGGAGCCGTTTGGACAGCACCAGCGGTTTCCGATGACGGATGTGGGGATGGTAAAGTGTGCTTCGGTTCATGGGATCACACGGTATACTGCGTAAACGAAAATACGGGTGCTTTAATCTGGAGTTACTACACGGGTACAAGCAGGCTGACATCTTCT
>Ga0209636_10004821_pt1 | contig 13778 bp, 8 predicted proteins | sample DeeMarSWOR152_54_FD_187464 | JGI IMG/M metagenome (GOLD analysis project Ga0209636, IMG submission 187464) | Marine sediment microbial communities from White Oak River estuary, North Carolina - WOR-1-52-54 (SPAdes) (version 2) | ecosystem: Environmental > Aquatic > Marine > Intertidal zone >...
TCTGAATAGATTTTTCAAAGTAAACCCAATCGGACAGATTTCCATAATTTAATCAGAACTTCACGATAAGGTTTCCGACGAAGTCGGTTTTTTTATAATTTTATAATCAGCTTTTGAATCAAATGGTGGATCAATATAAATCAATTTTATTTTCCCCCGATATTTTTTCAACAAATGACTCATTACTTGTAAATTATCACCCCGATAAATCTCATTCATCCAGCCATCAACTGGTTCGCCGTAGGATTCTTTTAATTGAGCAGGATAATAATGCGTGGAACGAAATGGACGCTTGCCTTTCCAGTGGAGTCTGGGGTAACCTTTGATTGGTTCGAATTCATACGTCTCAACCTGGAGTTGATTGTCATCTTGTTGCAGTGCATTTAGTTGGGACATTTGTTGTAACCTCCTATTTTCCGACTAAAAATATTTTTAAAACCTTAGGTATTCCGAATCGAATATCTATATTTTTTAGCTCTTATTTCAAAGGCTTCTTCACCACCCTCCATAATTTCTTTAACTGCTTTTATTATTTCAGGAGAATCGACTGAACCTTGAATTGTTACTTGTCCTGAATCTCTGTCAATGGATTCAAAAACAAGTATTTGTTCTGCATCCCCAGAGACTGGAATATTAGGATTATGAGTGGCAACAATAATTTGTCGACGTTCTTTCAAATTTCTCAAAATATCTACGACTAAATCGAATACAAGTCTATTGTCAAGGTTGTCTTCAGGTTGATCAATAATTAAAGGACGATTTCCTTGTAGCAGAATAATTGGAAGTAGAGAACTACACCTTTGACCTGGAGACAAACCTGATATAGGCGAATCATTCAGTTTAATTATTGGATAATCATCAATTTCAATTTCTTGCAGTTGTAAAATTGTTTTTAACTTGTCCAATGAGTAGTATTTTTCATCATATTCTTCAATTTCTGGATTTAAATGTTCAAAAATATTTTGACTATCATTCACTCGTATCTCATCGTTACCATCAGGATGTGAAAGTATAAATGCAGATTTATCACTATTTAAAATTTTATTTGAAAATTCAATCGGATTTAAGTGGGCTGAAATAATTTGAGCAAAACGTCTGTCTTTATATCTGCTAGATAAACCTTTTAATATCCCATCTTCTTCACCTGATTTTCCTAAGACCTTCTCAAATTCATCTCTATCGCCTAATTTCTCAAAATCGATTTTTATATTAATTTCTTTTTTTAGAGTTTCTTCGAGTTCTTTATTTATCTCATCTTTCTTAATTTCTCTGAGTTCTGACCTTCTATTGATTAGTGTAAGAAAATCGGTTAGTAGTTTCTGTCTTTCTTTCAATTTTTCATTAACAGCTTTTCTTATATCATGGATTTGTTGTTTTTTATTTAATCTATCATCAAATTTTTCTTTATACCGTTGTCGAGTATTTAAATTAGATAAATCCCTAATATCCTTACTTTCTTCAGTACGAATTTTATTATTGATTTTAGCTATTTCGGTTTCTACTAGTGCATATTCAGTTTCTAAATTTTGTATTATTTGATCGTATGCAGTTTTTATTCGTTCATAGGCCTGTAACAAAATACTTAATGGACCTTCTTCTTTCCCAAAAATATTTCTATTGATTTTGGTGAGCCATTTTTTATATTCATCTTGTTCATCATTTTCAAAATTCTTCTTGATTATACTTTGTGCAGTTTTTATTGTCTCTTCAACATCATAATTCATTTCAATATGTTCACCAATTTCTGTAATCTTCTTTTTCAATCCTTCTAATGCAGCCTTCTTTTTTTGTTCAATATCTAACTCTTTAAATAGTGATTGCATTTGAGGAGTATTAATTTTATCATAAGCAGCCTTAACCTCATTAAAATCTTTAATAGTTGGTATAAGATCCTTTAACTCTTTTGCCGATCTTAATAAATCTTGTCTATTAGTATTTAATAGTAGCTTTTGTTCTGAAATTCGCTCTTGAACATCTTTTATTCCTGAGATGAAATTGTCAATTAATTCACGTTGTTTGATTTTATCTTTCCCAAGATTTTCAATTTCACTCCATCCATAAATATCAAGCGAATAGCTTAAAGAAGTTGACAAATTAATTCCTGCATCTTCACCATTCATAAACTTACTGTTATATTTTCGATTCTCCCAATTATCATATAAAATGCTAATAATAATTTCCTCACCATTCTCATTTTCCATAAGTAGATAAATTGTCGTATTCTTTAGGGTATGATTCAGTCTGTCAATTATGTCTTCTCTTAGTTTTTCTGGTAATAAATCCAACTCTTTTTTCTCTTTAAACACATATCTCAATGCGTCAATTGTGGCTGATTTCCCAGAGCCTCTCCCTCCAATTAGACAAGTTAAATTGTCAGCAAAACCAAAAACCTGTGGACGACTTTGATTATTTACAATATCGATAGATTTGAAAAATCCATCTTCGCCATCAAATATAATTCCTTTAATTTTTGTAAAGTTGTGAATATTTACATTGTCTGAATATCTAATTCTTGTCTGGGGATCTTGTAAAGCTTGTTTTAAATTTTGCCAATTACAATCAGTCATTTTAACAAATGTTATTTTAGAGGGATATCCTATCGCTTTCAAACAGTGAGCATCAGAACTTAGAATAGCTGGTATTGTTTTCAATTTTAATTTTTCACAATACTCACTAGAATAAAATTTATAATCGCTACTCTTTTGGACTTGAATGGCATCAATTTCTGTTTCTATAAGGTAATCTAAGTATTTATCTTGGATATCATTTCTCAGTTCTATGACTTCGTTAGTCAGACTTTGCAAATATTGCTCTTTTCCATTTGACCAATTTTCTCCATTTCTATTTTTTTGTTCATTTAAAGCTTTGAGTTCTCTTTCTTTCATAATATATTTAATATCAGATTCAAAGAAAGCTTTCCTAATACCGCCTTTTGTATTAACATGAGCAGCAATACATACACCATGCTTATTATGTACTTTCTCAATAAAACTCTTAATATCGGTTTTTATAGAATAGTCATCTTTTCGTTTATCATAAGGCAGTAGATCAGTAATACCACTGAAAATATGCTCTATATCTTCTGAACTCTTGCCTTCCTCAAAAATGCACAATAAATGTATCGATTCTTCTGTTGTTTCGGAAATCCTTATTCCCACTTCAATCCCAGGAAGTGAAACGATTTCTTTTCGTGAAAATTGCGAAATTTCACATGATTTCCTAAATTTCATGTGATCTGTTATTGATATTAAATCAAGCCTATTTTCATAATTGGTTCTTGCAGCATCTAAAAAATCTTCAGGTTTCAAATTTTTTTCTTTTTCTTTTTCCTCTGGAAATATCTTTTCTCCATTATAAGAACATTCTCTTGGAAAATCATTTGATTCATCGCTATGGATGTGTAAATCAACAGCTTTAAAATTAGCAGCATCGTTCAGTGCTTTCTTTATTAATTTTTTAATCTCTTTAGTTTCCATCACTTATTACTCCAATTTAAATACATATCAAGCTTACTTTTTTAATTGAATGTACATCATCTATTACAGCCACGAAAATCACAATAAAACCTCAAATCACAATTCCGACAAATCCGCTTCGGCCTTTGTGATATCCGAAAATCTTTATTTTAAATCCGATTGACGATCCCATCAAACTCCTGCATGGTTTGGTCGATATGGCGCTGATTCTTTGCAAAGGTGATCAACGGATTACCATTGCCTTCGCCTGTGTAATAGAGATGCACTTTAGAAACGTTCAAGCCATGCCGTACTTCAACGATATGGGCATACGTTTCCAACTGCTTTTGATATCGCTGGTAGGATTGAGCGTCATCAATGTCAGGTTTGGCTTCGGATTTAAAATCGATGATCTCAACTGTATCGCCTTTGCCTTTAATAAGATCGATAGTGCCCTTTAAAATGTAATCTTTTTTGACCAGTGAGACGCTTACCTCGGCATCCCTTACTTTGTCAAGCTCCTGAACATTGCGTCGATAATAATTCAACACCTGCTGACGGGCGGCTTTTTTAACTTTGTCGGTGAGATACTGCTTTTCGGTGGTAGATAAAATTTGGTAATTGGTATCAAACCAGTCGTTAATTTTTTTGTCGTTTAATCCGTTCAATCCATTATTTTTCAGGACGTGTTTGTGAATATCTTCGATGGAACGATGAACCAGCGTACCAAAAAGCATGGAACCTCTGCGGCTGGGACTGAATTCCAGGTGCTGCATAAACTGATATTGACGAGGACAGGTCTCAAAGACATTGATATGACTGCTAAAGCTGTATTCTTTCTTGATATTGACATCTTTTATTGGCTTTAGCTTCATAATATTGGGATAAAAATCCACATCTCTCCAATTAACGGTCTGCTGATAGGATTCGGTAAAATGCTTGCTGGGAGTTTTGCCCCTGCCTTCTTTTTCGACATCGGTGAGCACTAACAGATTTTGTGCCCGTGAAAACGCGGTGTAAAACAAGCGCCTGAAATCATAATATTTAATTTTCTCTATTGGCTCATAAGGCTGCTTGCGATAAAAATCTTGCAGCAGCACATCGAATTCGTTGTAATCTTTTCTGGGCGAGGTATGCAACGAACCCACACAAACAATGGGGAACTCCATACCTTTGGCTTGATGAATTGTCAAAAAAGAAATGCATCCAGATGGAGCATATTCTTCCTCATCCTCATACTCATTGATACCGCCCTGCTTGAGAAAATGAAAGAAAATATTAAATAGTCGGGTAATTGAAAAATTGATATTTTTATTGGTGATCACTGAAATGTTATAGAAATGCTCAAACCGAGTGAGCAATTGTGTTAAGATAGCAACGTTGTGTGCAGTTTTTTCTTGCTCCACAAATTGAGCAAAAAATGGAAATTGCAATAGCTCGTAAATTAATTCCGTGAAATTATGGTCTGTCGAAGTGGTGAGATTTTTAAATTCGTATGCTCTTTTTCGGAAAAACTCAAACAAATTTTTATTGTCAGGATTTTGCATAATTCTCATAAATGGCGCCAGGCATTCATCATCGTAATATTCCCAGATGTCCATAGTGACGTCGTCATTCCACTGGCGAATGTCTTTATATTGTGGAAACAAGGCAAGCAGAGCACCGAGGAATAATTTGATTTCGTCTCGTTTGAAGAAATAGTCGCTTCGGGGAGCATAGACTGAAATACCGTTTTCTTCAAAAAACTTGATCAATCGAACAACTTTATCGCCTTTTAGACTGCGAAATAAAAAGGCAATCTGGTTTAAATCGGAAATAATTTTTTTATCTCTAAGAGTGTCTATGAATGTCAGTAATTCCTGGTGCCAATCATCTTCATCATTGCCCATGACCTTTAGCACTGGCATCATATCAGGAAATTCGATATGTTGAGGTGGATGAATCTGCTTGGGATGACGAAATATTTTGCCATCGCTCTGCCACTCTTGCTGTGAAATGAAACCAGAAAAGAAATCTATAATTTGGGGATGAGAACGATAGTTGGTTTCTAATTTGGCGATGCGACACGAGTCCTTTGTGAAATGTAATGGAAATTCCAGAATATTCCGAACCGTTGCCCCACGAAAGCGGTACAGGGATTGATCATCATCGCCAACCACACAGATGCGTCTGTGTTTTCGTCCCAGCAGAAAAATTAGAATTTCTTGAATTGTATTGGTATCCTGGTACTCATCGATCATCAGGTATTTGACCTTCTCCTGCAAGCTTTCAAGCACTTCAGGATGATCACGGAACAAAAGCATCGTGGCTCGTTGAATGTTGGAAAAATCATAAGCATTTTCTTCAATGAGCAAATCAAAATAAAATTGATATGCCCTGCCAAGGTCTGCCACCTCAGGATAGGTCGATTCAAGCAACCTGTCTGGAGCAATCGCTTCCTCCGTACAAATATTAAATAATTTCACCAACTCACAGGATTTTTTCCAGTTGGTGCCTTTGACGTTTAAAGCAGCAACTGCTGGAAACTTTGAACGAAAATTTCTGAGATGATTATACACAAAAAATTTCTGGTCAAAATCATCAAGAACTCGATTTTCTCGTCGCTGTGTCGCTTCAGTATTTTCCTCAAGAATTCTCAGAAAAATGCTATGCAATGTGCCGATATACATCTCATTCAAATTGACATCCAGATCGTTTTCAATCAGCTTATTGGAAAGACGGGTAATAATTTCTCTGGCAGCCTTTTCAGTAAAAGTGGAAATCAAAATGCTCTCTGGTGGGACTTTTTTCTCTGCAATGAGATAAAAAGCTCGTTCAACCAGGGTAAAGGTTTTCCCTGAGCCTGGGCCAGCGATGGTCAGCAGCGGGCATTCGGTGGTTTGAATGGCGTCTAATTGAGATTGATTCGGTGAATCATCTCGTACAATTTTATTTTTTGCTTGCATGTTAGCACTAATCGACGGGTGAAGTTCAGCATTGCAATAAAGTGCTTAATCAGCGTCATGAAAAATATAAGGAATCGTAATAAATGATAAATGATAATAATATTACGCTAAAAAATAGGGAATCAAATTTCAAAAAACAACAAAAATATTTGTCATTACAATAATTTAAATTACTCTCAAATAAATCGTATTATTACTCCATTTAAAATAAATTACTACTCTTATATACAAGCAAAGACTATTAACTGACGAAGACAAATATTAGATTAAACAGAGCGAAGAATTGACATAAAAATCCATGTAGTGCATTTTCCATTAGCTTGCGAATCTTTTTGATATAACATCTAAGCTCCATGCGAAACTCGTCCCATAATGAATTCGCTCAACATCATCTTTTCATGATAATGTTCCAAGTCGATGACCTCATCTTTCAATTGGAGTAGTTTTTATCCCGATAATTCAATAACCAGTAACGAGAAATATTTTTATTGACATTTGAAGCAAAAATGATTATTTTAATGAAGCAAAATAAAAGTGGATTGTTTCAATTTGGAAAATAGGTGATAAAATGAGCACTATAGAATTTGAAGTCCAGGCTAAAGATGGAATTATCAAGATTCCAGACAAATATAAAGAACTGGAAAATGCTTTTTTAAAAATTAAAATACAGCCTCACAGAACGAAATCAGAGAACATTAAAAAGTTAATGATTAAGAATCTCCTTGAAAGAATCATAAGAAAAAATATTTTCAAAAATATCACCAGCCCTGACGAATAGCAGAGGAACCTGAGAGATGAATGGGAAAAAGGTATTGCCTGATAGTAATATCAATATCTCATTTTCATTGAGCAGTTATATTTTTTAGTCCCCCTCACCATAATATCTCTAGTCAAAATTTCCTCAAAACTTTACCTCAATTATCACGTACATTTATTCAAATTCTAAATCCCAAATTACAAATACCTAATCTGAACAAACCAGAACCAAAAAGATCCTGAACCGCTAATTACGCAAATTAAAAAAATTTCGCTAATTATTAATTCGCGTAATTCGCGGTCAAAAAATCTTTGCCCAGTATGTAAGAAATTTACTTTTTAGGTACAAATTCCAATAATCCAAAAATCAATTTTCAAATGCGAAGAAGAAAAGTATGCTTTCGAACACTCACTCTAATTGGAGGAAAAATGAACTCTTTGAGATCTATCCTGGTCTTATTTCTACTATTTTTTTTATTCTCAAATCCTATACACGCTATCGAACCCCTTAGACCACTTCGTACCAATACATCCCCAACCATCGATGGAATATTGGACGATCCTGTCTGGCAGCAGGCGCCGTTTGAAACGGGATTCATCATTTATCATCCCGATTATGGTTCACCCATGACTGAGGATACTAAAGTCTGGTATGCTTATGACAGGGAAAATCTCTATTTCGCATTCAAATGCTATGACAGCGAGCCTGATAAAATTAAAACATCGGTGACTGCCAGGGATAAAATCCGCTCTGACGATTGGATTTGCATCAATCTGGATACGTTTAATGACCAGCAAGCGATTTATGCGTTGTACGTGAATCCAACAGGAATCCAGATGGATAGTCGGGCGACAATGACGGATGAGGATCTGAGTATCGATGTGGTATGGTACAGTGCAGGAAAGGTCGATAACGAGGGGTATGCTATTGAGCTGCAAGTTCCGTTCAAGAGCATTCGATTCTCGCATAAAGAGCCTGTGGAAATGGGAGTGATTTTTGAGCGTTATATCAGCCGCCGGTCAGAAGCCGGCACCTATCCGGCACTCGATCCAAAATGGGGACATAATTTTATCACGCAGACGAGACCGTTGAGTTATGAAAATGTAAAGCATTACCGCCTCGTAGAAATCCTGCCTGCCGTGACGTATGCCAACAAGAGCGCCATCGATCAAGGAAAATTGAAAACTGAAAAAGACAAAGGCGAATTCAGTCTCACGGGAAAATATGGGATCACTTCTCACCTGGTTTTCGATGGCACGGTCAATCCTGATTTCAGCCAGGTGGAAGCCGATGCAGGTCAGGTGGAATTTAACCAACGGTATGCGCTTTATTTTGAAGAAAAGCGGCCATTTTTCCTCGAAGGCAGGGAAAATTTTATTTTTGGCGGACACACGGATGGTGATCCACTGGGTTCTATCGTCCATACTCGAACTATTGTTGATCCGTTAGTCGGATTAAAATTAACAGGGAAAATTGGCGACAAGAATACCCTGGCTTCAATTTATGCTATGGATGAATTACCCGACTATCAACAGCAGGGCGATTATACTCATGTTGGTATCCTGCGATATAAGCGTGCCCTGACGCAGGATAACTTTCTCGGTGGATTTGTTACAAGCAGAGAATTGGAAAACAGCTATAATAGAGTTGTGGGCACCGATGGGCAGGTCAGGATTAATAAATCCAGCCATATCGAATTTCACGGTTTTCTTTCTTCGAGCAAAGATACATTGAACAAGGATAATGGGCACGCCATTGGCTTGAAATATTACTATCTCAGCCGGGATTGGCATGCCGTTGTTCGGCTGCACAACCTTTCCCAGGATTTTAATACCGAGACGGGCTACGTGACTCGCACAGGCATCACCCGAATGCGGGTCGGCGTAATTCGCATGTTGTATCCCAAATCAAATGTCATCAAGCGAGTCGATCCGTTGATGAACAACCAGTTTATCTGGGACAAAGAGAGCGAGCAATGGGAGCATAGTAATGAGATTTACCTGTCTTTTTTATTCCCGAGAAGTTCCAGTGTTCGCTTGGGATTTGCTTATTCTCATGAGGTATTTTTGAGAGATAAATTCAATACCAGCAATGTGACGATAAATGGAGGAAGTCAATTTACCAGGCAGCTCTACTTTGATTTCTATTTTCGATATGGAAAAAAGATTCGGTATAGTTCGAACCCATTCCAGGGCAAGGGAAGCACCGCAGCGGTTAACGTAGTCTATCAGCCCTCGGAGAAATTCAATTCAACCTTTGGTTTTACTTTTAGTGATCTGTATCGGGATGATAATAATGAGAAAATTTTTAACTACCCGATCGTTCGAAGCAAAAATACATATCAGTTCAACAAGTACCTGTTTTTCAGAATTATTTTACAATATACACCTATCGACATCTATGAATACGATTATCGAAGCAGGGAGTTGACCACAGATTTTTTGATTTCATTCACTTACATTCCTGGCACTGTGATTCATCTTGGCTATGGCTCGCTTTACGATAAGATCAAATGGGAGAATAGCGAATACGTCACTAGTGACCGATTTCTTGAAACACAGCGGGGATTTTTCTTTAAGACGTCGTATTTGTGGAGAATGTGATGCAAACGTAGGAATGCTGGAATACTGGAACAGTGGAATGATGGAGTGATGGAAAGGTGACATTCATTATTCCATAATTCCAACAGTCCAATATTCCAATTAACAAAGGGTGGCGATTATGATCAATTTCACCAATATTCTTTTCTCACGGAGTTTCTCTTTTCAACTTTTTTGTCATGAAACCGTCAAAATAAAGGAAATTTGAAATTATAAAAATGGGAGGAATCATGGACAAGATTACTCGACGTGAATTTCTAAAATTGAGTGCTGGCACAGCCATTGCACTGGGATCACCGCATGTTTTATTGGGTTGTGGGAACAAGAAATCTGGGGTTGAGCCGTCGGAAATAAATGCAAGCGTGGCAGCAGTTCGTGGCAATAATTTGGATTCGATGACTCGTGACGCCCTGGATGCATTGGGTGGAATCCAGAAAGTTGTTAACCAGGGCGAGACGGTTTTTATCAAGCCGAATTTTGTGACCTTTCCCTGGGCGCAATACAACAACTGTTTTGGTATCGGGGAGTGCACCAAACCTGAAATCATTATTGCTGTTACCGAAGAATGTCTCAAAGCAGGGGCTGCTGAAGTCATTATTGGTGATGGATCGCAGATGTACACCTTTGATTGGAAATATTCTAAAACCTTTGATGGCTCAACGGATCTTGTTCAGGAAGCTGAACGTCTCAGCTCAAAATACGCAGGGAAAGTCACCTTAGCCTGTCTTGAGAACGACTCTCCTGGATGGACAGAGGTACCCTCTCGAACTTATCTCAATAAAATTGCTGTCTCCAGTCTCGTTACCAATGCCGATAAGGTGATCTCAATTCCTGTTGCCAAAACGCACTCCTGGGCACAACTGACGCTTTCGTTGAAAAATTTTGTTGGTGTTACATCATTAAAGCGTTATGCGAACTGGATCAATAATAGTTATTGGGATCGTGGCAAAGTCTTTGACCACAGCAGTCCACAGGCGATTGGGCAGATTTATCTCGATATTGTCGACGCCATAAAACCCGATCTTGCCATTATCGATTTTTCTATTGGAATCGAAGGCGATGGGCCGACAACTGACTCAGGTGGTAAAACGGTGAATATGAAGGAGCGGCTCGGCTCCTGGCTCGTTCTTGCCAGCACTGACCTGGTGGCTGCTGATGCAACCGCGGCAAGAATCATGAGCCATGATGTTGATAAGATGAAACAGCTTACAATGGGATATGAAATGGGGCTTGGTGAAATACACAAGGAGTCGATCGAGATCGTGGGTGAGAAGCTGGATGATCTGATAGTCGATTGGAAGGTAGCAAAACTTCGGTGAACTGCCTTTTTGAAGAATGCTGCTTTACAAATCGAAGAAGCGCCGTTTTTGGGAGAGTGTTGATTAGTTTTATCAAACGGTATAGAGGTATAGTGGTATATGGTATTACGGGAATGTTTCATACCCTATACCTCTATACCCATATACCTTATACCTTAAGTGACATTAAAACTTTGAAATTCCAATACAAATGAAATATCCATATCTAATTTTCTTTTTTCCTCTGATAGCAGTTAATTTTTTATTTGCGCAAAATGAATTTGAACTAAAAGGAATATATTTAGGTCAAAATCCACCAGGCGATACACCTGAGCTGTTCGCTCCTGGCATTGTATCGACCTGTAAAGAGCACAGCGCTGCCATGTTCACGCCTGATGGAAATGAAGTCTGGTTTGCCAGATTGTTTCCTTCTGTGATTTATTTTATGAAGCAACAGGATGGCAAATGGACAAAGCCACAGGTTGCACCTTTTTCAGGACAATACGATGATCTTTATCCCTATTTATCGCTGGATGGGAATAAAGTTATTTTCTGTTCCAGGCGACCTATTGAGAAGGGTGGAAAACCATTGCCTCGTGGACAAGGACATCTGTGGATGGTCGAACGGACTGGGAATGGATGGTCAAAACCCAGGCATTTAGGAACTCTCATCAACTCGGCAGTCCGCCAGGGGGCATCATCGTTATCGAGCAACGGAACGCTCTATTTCAATCGCACAAATAGCGAACATCCTGAATGGTCACTGGATATTTATCGAGCAAAGCTGGTGAATGGTCATTATGAAAAGCCAGAAAATCTGGGCGAACCGATCGACAGCAAAACGCCAGATCATTGTCCGTTCATCGCTCCTGATGAAACTTATATCATTTTTTCTTCTTTCAGACCAGGCGGATATGGCATGTCAGATCTGTACATCAGCTTCCGTAAAGATAATGGAACATGGACAAATCCGAAAAATTTGGGAAGAATAATCAATTCTGCTGCAAAAGATGAGTATCCATACATTTCACCCGATGGCAGGTATCTGTTTTTCAACAGCAATCGACCATCTGCTTTAAATAAGAACAAAATTCCTGATGGGCCTGGGAATATTTATTGGGTGAAAGCAAATTTTATTGAGAAATTAAAATAAATCTTCTACTGATTTTAAAATCTCAGAAATCTATTTATATCAGTTAATCAGTTTCTATCAGTGGGGATTTGAATGTCAGTGGAAAAATTTTTACCTTCAAATGAGAAATTATGCAAGCTGGTTAAGCCAGAACCAAAAAGAAAAAATAGCTCACAGAATTGGAAATCTCACAGAAATGAATTTATTTAGAGTTAGATTCTGTTAGAATCCTCCTTCGACGGATCAATTAATAGTAATGATCTGCCTAGGAAAAATTCTATTTCTGTATCCTTTATTTTTTTTGCTCATTGGGCGAGAATCTAACTTTTTAGGGCTCAAAGCAGCCTATTAGAACAAAATGGAAATCTAAATGCCAAATGTTTTAATCACAGGTGCTAGCAGGGGATTCGGAAGAGAACTTCTCAAAGTGTATTTAAAAAATGAATGGACGGTTTTTCCATTGATTCGAAATTTTGATACTATTTCAGAAATGGTATCATTTCGTTCAAAACAATGTTATCCAATTCTTGGAGATGTCACATCAGACTCCATTGGATTGGAGATTGAGCGCACATTAAGTAATGCAACAGATTCGTTGGATGTGCTGATTAATAATGCAGGAAATATCAAGAAAAATCGTGGTATCGAGAATACCTCCCCAGACGATCTGAAAGACCATTTTGATGTCAATTGTGTGGGTACATTTCGTTGCGTAAAAGCAGTGATTCCTTTTTTAAGAAAAGCTCAAAATCCAATCATTATCAATATCACATCCCGCTGGGGATCGATTGGCAGAACTGCTGCTGGAAAAGGAGAACACATTTATGGATATAACATTGCTAAAGCTGCACAGAATATGTTGACTGCCTGTTTATACCAGGATTTGAAACAATACGATATTAATGTCTTTGCCATCCATCCTGGGAAATTATTGACTTCGGTTGCGGCGCCTGATGCGGATACTCTGCCTGAAGCTGCAGCCCAAAAGCTGTTTGATTGGATAAATCATGTGGATAAAAGTTTTGATTGTAAATGTTATGACCTGATGAGCGAAACAACGATGGAGTGGTAATTTGTATTTGGTAACTTGAATTTTGATTTTTTTTCAAAGAAAAAAATCATATTTGACAAAATTGTTATGGACAAAATGATTTTTTTGTATTAAATTATCTTGTCTGTTAAGGGAGTGAGAAATCTGTATATCTGATAATATCAATTCGTTAACCAGATTTCTCGCTCCGCTCGAAATAACAATATATAATATTACAAGCAAAATCTTTGTTTTTTTTGCAAGAAAGTTAAAAACATGATATAGTACCACAGAAAGGAACAAACACAGAAAAATGAATTTAAAAAAAATTGATGTCTGTGTTTGTACCTTTCTGTGTTTTATTTTCCCTTTGTAGCTTGCTGCGCTATGCCATTTTGCAGATCTCTAACAAACAAATAGGAGATGCCTGTATGCACAGGCATAACCTGAAAAAACAGCCCGTAACGAATATGATTTCAAATGTCCAAATTATTATATCTCACCCTCTAAAGTGAATAAAAAGAATATTGATTTGAAAAATTAAATCAGAATTGAACTCAA
>Ga0209636_10004822_pt1 | contig 13774 bp, 15 predicted proteins | sample DeeMarSWOR152_54_FD_187464 | JGI IMG/M metagenome (GOLD analysis project Ga0209636, IMG submission 187464) | Marine sediment microbial communities from White Oak River estuary, North Carolina - WOR-1-52-54 (SPAdes) (version 2) | ecosystem: Environmental > Aquatic > Marine > Intertidal zone >...
GGTCATCTGCTGAGTATCTCTTGTAACAGATGAACACATCAAAGGGCATATTCTCATCCTCGTTTGGAGGAAGCTAGAGACGCCTAGATTATTCTTATATACACTACTACTAAACAGTTTTGTGTAACAGAATTGTGGTTTTAATCTACACGAGTGCGCGCGCGACAAGTTAGACGCGAAATGAAAAAGCGCGCGATGTCGGACAAATCTAAGCCCAAAACACGCTTATTTTGTGCGCGCGAGCAAATTTAGCTCTTCCAATTTTTCAATGAAGAGTAAACCCTGAGCAGTGAGTTTGTAAAAAGAATACCTTCGTTTTTCATCGGGAACCACAACTTCTCTTTCAATAATCCCTTCTTCCATTAGCCTCCAAAGTTTCCTTGTGAGGGCATTCGGATTCAATTCTGTTTGTTTTACTATCTGAGAGAACGAAGCGCCTTCGGGGAATTTTCGTAACGTCTCAACTATTTCGTATCCCTGTCCTACGATAGTTGCTGCTCTGAAGACTCTCATTTTGGCATCTTCAGTGGAAGACAGTTCTATGTCACCCCTTCAATGTTAATATTTGTAACCTAAGTTAAAAAACTTATCCTCCGTTAAATTAAGTAACTTTGCTTTTTGGTAACATGCTTGTTCTACAAATATGGTTAAGTTTCTTCTCCCTTTCTAACCCCGAAGTAGTACCCTATAACAGCACCAACAGGCCCTGCTAATATGGACGCTATGGTTTTCAAAAGGTCTTCTTGGCTCCTAACGAGAGGAATCCCAAGCAAAACAAGGAATCCGACAACCATGATCAAAGAAATATAAAACCGATAGTCATGAAGTTTCATTTTGACTTCTTCAGGTGTTCTAACCTGATCAGGGTCCCTGATTTTCTTTACGGGAAGCTCTTTTGTGAGTTTTGCAAGTTCTTCCAGTTCTTTCTCTGATAGTTTCTTTGCTTTTTCTGATGAGTTACTCATTCTACCTCTCCTTCTTCGATGTTTCTCTCAAGAGATTCAACATCCTCTCCTCTGTTAATGCCTTTTCAATGATCCATTCCAGTGTTTCTTTCATTGACTTGTTCAATTCCTTGGAAACATCCTTCAACTTCTCTACCAAATGGCCTGGGAGTACGATATCAAAGGAGACCGATTGTTTAACATACTTCGCTATTTCCTCTATAGACCTCTCAGGTCTTTCTTTCAATAACTCAAGCACTTGTTGGGTTTTGTCCATACTGAGTTCATAAGCCCCAACCGCAGTTGCGATTTCAGCTTGCTTCTTCTCATCTTTTGTGTAAAGTCTTATCAATTGAAGCGTGACTGCTGGGAGCTCAGAAGGTTCAATTAGTTCTACCACAGGTACTTCTTTTCCTGCGCTCTCGACAATAACTTCCAAAGTTCTCTTTTCCCTAGAGGACATCGTGTCAATGGCCCTTTCTAATCCCAGTACTGTCTCAGCAGCCTCTTTCCAGCGTTTCACCGTTGATTCAGCTTTGCCAATTCTGTTTGCAATGTCCTTTAAAGAACGTCCTGTCTCCAATATTCCAAGGACCCATTTTCCTTTTTCAATTGGGTTTAACTCAGTTCTCTGCACATTTTCTATCGCCGAAAGAAATGATACGTCATCTACGGGTAGGGGCGTTTCTAATACCATGCAGGGAATTGCATGAGTGGGAGAAAATACTGATTTTGCGGCTTCGTATCTTCGGTAGCCAGAAATAATTTCATATTTGTCCCCTTTGGGTTGGACCAGAATCGGCTGCAAAATTCCATCTAATCTTATACTTTCTTTGAGATCATGGACATTCAGTGGAAAACTTCTAACAGGATTTTTGCCTGCAACTATTTTGCTTAAAGGTATTTCTTTGTATTTAGCCACCTTTATCACTCCTTGTTCAACCGAACGTTGCACGCCAGATTTGTCGCAAGATTTATTTAAGACATCTGGTGCTTGACGCAACTTGAGCATGCATTTACATCAAATTTGTTTTGGTAATGCACTTGCCTTCTCTAGAGCACGTGCATAGAAAAAGTAATGTTCACTGCGTACGCAGATAACAACTACCAAGAAATTCGGTACTCAATAAGGCATGCATGCATGATGCAGATTTTTGTGTTTGATGCAGCAGAAGAGGGAAGTAACAGTCACCGTGAGTGTTACAACGGGTCTGAACATTGTTGAAATTGTTTTCGAAAATTCCCCCATATTGAGAAAGCGGAAAATCAACATTGGATCACTTCATGTTTTTTGGGGGTTTGCCTAGACCATTCAACGCAAAAATCTGAAGGGTGTGTTGTTCGGATTCTGAACAATATTAAACATGACTACGAGCAAGTGCAATTATTAAATCCATAGTGATTAATATTTTAGATAATTAATAATTATTTCGTGGAAAATCTTTTAAGTTGAAAGCTTGGATCTATTTTCTCGGATGAGGAGTGAAAAATGGAATGAGCAAAGAAGAATTTGCAACTGTGAAGATTCCTAAGGTTACGGCAAACTCCATCGAAAAACAACCTTGGTTTAAACTCTACCATGACCTAGACGATTTCGTTATGGCTGCTGTCAGACACAAAATGGAAAGTTGGATGAGGACGGGTTGGAACAAAATGAGCGCGAAAAAAGAGGAAAGGGATCAGTCTTTCTTGGAGTTCCTTCGTCAGTGCAACAAGATCCTGAATAAAAAGATCAACACCAAAAAGGAGGCTTAGGCTTGGCTGAACGCCCATTGTGCCACGTGGCACAATAACCTTTCTCCTTTTGCGCGCGCATGAAGGCAAGAGAGCAAAGTAGTATTGTGGAACTAGAAATACAAGTACTGCACATGCTTGTCCAATCTAAGTTTGATACTAGAAATTATAAATGAGCAATTCACAAATCCTGTATTGTTATCAACGGAGAACCTGCCATTTGAAAATAAAATTTGCTTTTTTGATTGCAGGACTCATGCTTTTCATATTGGGTTTTGCTCTTTACCTTAACGGACCGAAAAGATACATTCAATTTGAGAAGGAAAAATTGGGCGATTGGACTAGCTGGACACCTGCTGAGACTTCTGAGGAGATTTTATGGTTTTTCAATCAGCAATCTATGCGGTATTGGGCCTCCAACTTGACTATCACCGTAAATGTTTCCACGTTAGACGGAACGTTCTGGTTCTGTATCCTTGATGACTCACAGTTCAAGGCATGGCAAGAAAATAAAACCATAAACAAAACACTGGTGTCAAAATATGTGGTTGACAAGTTTGACCTTGTTTTTAATCCCGAAGAAAATGAAAAATATCACTTCATAGTTGACAATTCATCAAACATCACAAGTTCTGCTCGCCTTTCGCTATGGCGCGAAGGCGATTTTTTGCGTTTCGACTACAGTTTGATGCCTTCACATCTGTTTGTTTTAGCATCTGGGCTCGGCATTTGCATAGTTCTAGGGAAGAAATGTTCGCCTTCATTTGACGAGTTCCTCAAGAAATGGTCTTTGCCAATCTACAAACCGCTGGGTGACAGAAAGCATGACGAGGAGGAAATTGCTATGAGTTTTGACGCGATTATGCGTCTCAAACGTCTGGCAAAGTATTTTGTTTTAATTCTCTTATCAGCTACAACCCTCTATTTTCTTTACGATATACTCTCCATGTCTGACACTATTGTCAACTTGCAATCTATAAGACCTGAGCAAAGGGTTGTTCTAATTGACGCCCTGATTAGAATCTCCATACTGAGAACAGCGTTCCTATTTCCTTTGATAGTTGGAGTACCTCTATGTGTGCTTGTAATTTCCCCAAGAAACGAAGACTTGAGTGATATGTTAAAGTCGAAACTCGGTCTGGGAAGGCGAACCGAGAAGCAATGGCTAATAACGAAGCACATGTATCAAAAAGTTGTGCAAACAGCTTTTTCATTACGCTTTCTGTTTTTTTTAGTGTTGATTTTCTCTTCATTTCTGTTGACATTTTTATGTAAATCGCAGGTGGTGACCGTGGCGTGCCTCACGACTATAGCTTCTGCGCTGGGTATCTGGGCGGGCTACACGATATGGTCAGGCTTCCACGAAGCTTGCGCACAGTATAGTATTGGCAAATACGCCGCGAAGAGATATATGAAATCCAGCGTAGTCAGTCTCACTGTTGTAATGTCAATTGGTTGGCTGTGGGCGTTTCTCTTGATTCTCTTTGCTACTTCAAATTTCTGGATATCGAGTATCGAGTCAGTGATCTTTGAACCTATTGCTTTGTTGGAGCCTTGGTCTGGATTTATTCCAATTGCAACGGTGCAATTCAGCGGTGTCCTAGGTGCATTAATCATCCTGTTTTGCCTCGTACTTCTTGGCTTTCTTTTTTTCATACTCTTTCCTTATCTCCATACAACGGGACTGAAGGGACTCGGTGGAGCCTTTGTTGTTTTCAGTTTGACATATATAACGGAATGTTCAGTTAGTTGGGCATTCCAAGGAACTGTAAGTGCTGTCATTCAACCTCTCGGACTTGTTGGTCCTGTTATTGCAGCTGCAATTTCCCAGATTGCCCAAGGCAGGTATAACAAAATAATTAAGAAAAGGTTAACTTGAAAAGGTGACGCACGCGCATGAGATTATTACTGGTTTGATAGTATATTCTATACTATCAAACGAATGTTGTTTTCCGTTTACTTTCTCAGAAATTTCTAATTGACGTAGTAGGGGCAGTCACCTAAGTAAATAAATAAACAAGTAAACGGTTTTGGAACCAAAAAATCAAGCCTGTGCGCGCTTACGTGTACGCAAATAATCTCTAGCCATGTCAGAAGCCAAGCTGATTCGCCCCTTCTTTTTGCCCTTCAGCAAACTTTCAAACCTGGCTCTCAAACCTTTGGTGATCCACACTTCCCGGTTTATGCGTCTGAGAACGGTTTCGTTTGTTCGCATCTCATTGTCTAAGGCTATGCAGTCAGGTGCGCGGCCCTGGCGAAAGAAATTCAAGCCCCGTTCCCCATGGATCCTGAAGTTTTTGAATACAGCTTCTCTCCAAGTTGACGCCTCACTTGCTTTGAACACTGTAATTCTAATCAGCCTTTCATAGAGGGCTTTCAGCGCTTCTTCTCTGTCTTTCAAGGCTTCCATCAAATATTCAAGTTCAGCTCTTGTCATTCTAGGTCGTGCTTCGATCAAGAAGGTCTTCTCCTTTTCGGTGAGCTGACAAGAATACTTTCTAGTCTAGCTTCCAGAATACACAGCAGAACCAGGGGAGTCTTGTGCTTTACTAGGCTCATCTGGGCGTGGTCTATCTTTCCCTTACACCAGGGAAACTGAACACCACCATCATACACCTCTTTGGTTGCATAAAAAACCTTGCCACGCGCGCATGCACATCAGTCAGTCGTTTGCACACCAATCAAGGAATTGCATGCTAACGAATATGAGTACATCAGGGTAAAACAAAAAAAGTTCTGTGTCACAGAGTACAAGGCGTGAAACCCAATGCATATAGAAACAAGAACCTTCTCCCACACAGGGTACCATTGGCGTGACGAACTAGTGGAAAAACTACTTTCTTATGTCAAAGACCGAGTTGACAAAAGATTCTTAAATAATATCGTAAGGGGTTACGTGCCAGTCTTTTTCCCAACTCTTCTACCCTTTGGCAACGGTGCGAACTGGCTATTTGTACTCTCTCTGGGATCACGGGATTATTGGTGGAAACAAGAAATAGAAAATATAGGAAGCCAACTGGCTGAAGAACGCGCGCTTGACGACAAGACCACCAAGAGAATTTTCGAGGAAAATCACTGGAAAGTAGACGAGCCTGTTCAAGGAATTAGTATTTCAGACAAACGTGGAAGATGGAAATATGATGCTTACAAGGATAAAGTCGCGGTTGAAGTAGAGCTAAGTAGTCGTGGTCAAGTGTTCAAAGATGCCTTTAAGTTTTTGATTGGACAAGCAATGTCTCAGATTGATGTCGGCATTGTAATGGTTCGAAGAACTTTGGAAGATTCTGGAAAACCTTACCTTGGAAGTGTTAGGCGCGATTGGCACGCAATCTATACTTCTCTTCCAATGCTAAAAATAGCGTTCTATGGATTCTCCAGACATGCGCGCGCCGTTAAAAGTTATCTCATTTCTCATGAGATCTTTTGAAATAAGTTTGGTCATAGATTGGAACGAAGTCAGGTTTACCTTTTTTCAAGTCGTTCCAAAGCTCTACAAGTGTTTCTTCCCTTGTTTTCGACGTTTTTGCAATATGTTGTTTTCTTACTTGAGAATACATTTGACGAAAATGATTTTGCATAGAACCTTTCGGGCCTCTAGGAATATGCTCCAGATCTTCTTTAACTTGCCTAAGGATTTCCGACCTTGTTTTCATGATCGAACTCCGTCATACCTTTATGTCAACCCTCTATTTAATGCATTTTTCCATTTGAGTTAAAGGAAATGTTAAATTCTGAAAACAGTTGAGTTAGAGTCTAAGGAAAAGGAAATGACAACTGCCAAAAAAATACTCGAGCTACTGAAGCAAGATGAAGGACCTACTCTGGATTTCAAGGATAGTAGAATACTTTCAGATTCTTTTAAACTCGCGAGAATCTTAACTGCCTTTACGAATGCTGAAGGCGGTATTCTTCTCATAGGCATCAGAGACGACAAGACCGTTGAGGGCATGAAAGCAAAGAAGGGACATGAAGAACACATTATGAACATAGCCTCAGACAAGTGTGATCCAAGTCTCGCTCCCAAATTTCAGAAAGTTAACGTGTCAGAAAAAGGGGACGTATACGAGATTCGTGTGCTTGAGCGGCAAGGCCCGTATCACGCAGTCAAAACAAAAGATGGATACAAATTCTTTATCAGAGTGGGCTCAACGATTAGAGAGTTGTCCCCCTCCGAGCTAAGCCTTGGAGAGCGAGGAGTTGAAATTCCAGCCAGAAGTGGACTGGAGAGATTCTGGTCTTGGCTTGGAAGGCGGATTCTTTACAAATTCTATGGAAGGTTAGACGTTGATATACTTAGATTTCAAATAGGCTTGATTATTCTTGGTTCCTTACTGACCATTGGACCAATTGTTGCATTATTTCGAATGCAAAATGGAAAGCCGGTTGTCTTGACCTATCCCTCATGGGTATACTATCCTCTGGCTATCAGCTTAGTTTTGGGTATCGTGGTCATAGATTGGTTTTCGTATATACCAAGAACAAGATGCCCTAATTGTAAATCATTTTTTTCGTTTCACAAGACTCGAAAATGGGTTTTTGAAAAGCGGACTATTAGTGAAGGACTCGAGGAATGGAAAACTCGCAGCTTGAAGCGATGTGAAGAATGCAATTATGAAGTGCTGGGTAAGCTAGAATACGAAAGGGTGCCTATAGAGTAGCCGCTGTTGCATGAGCACTGTCAATCAACCTTCGACCAAGGGAGTTTGCAACAAAAAAGTAGAATTGCAAGGATTTTCGGGTGATGTCGCCCTTAGGGGAAACATTTCAGCGAACGCACGCACGTTTGCGCGCGCGCACAACGTAGCATGTATTCATTGTCAACTTTTTTGGCTTGATGACTTCTTACGAGTTGTTTTCTTTCCCTTTTTGAGGGTCTCAAGAACGTCTTGGAGCGTCGAACCCCATTTCTCAACGGCTTTTTCAATTTTGTCAATTTTTCCCGTCAAAGCTATCAGGACTTCCTTGGTTTTTTCTTTATCAGGAATTGTGGCTGCCAATTTTGCGGCTTCAAATGAAGAAGCTATTGCGAGGGGATTCCAATACCCAAAAAAATTCCAAACGTTTGAAGACGAGAGTCATAACTACTCTTAAAAGAATTTGACTCGAAATCCAATACAACTGCTATAGAACTAAACTTTTCGGGATGACATTTACTAGTTAAGTCCCAATGATACCATACACTTCCGAACGAGAACCCTTGATTATCTGGCGTCGGTATTGCCTGCAAAGTTAGAGTGTTAGGAGACCTTTGTATGTGCAAGCCTATTGAAACATGATTTGGTGAACCAAAGTATCCCCATGCCGTAAGCAAACCATTTCCGTTGATAGCTCCCTCAGGCAAACCGACGTCTCCCAAGAAAGAGGGAAAAGCAAGGTTGAAGGAGACAATTGTCGAGAACCCATAGTAAGATGTTCTCAAAATGGCACTTTGCCAAGTGAACCAAATGCCTACATTAACAGTAGCCGTCAGATTTGATTTGGGAACTTCGATTAGAATATAGGATACAGTTTGCCGTGGAAAGACAATTATATCGATTGCTCCATTCAAATCGCCAACTTGAAGGTCGTTGACTTTTGCTGAGACATCGGTTACATTGCCAAAGGTTTGTAGAGCAAAATACGCCAAATCATCTCCCGAACGAATGTTTAGTTTACAAGAAACTCGCACCCAAGCTTCCGCAGTCCCGTTCTGATAGCAGAAATTTTGAAGGCTCAGATTCAAGGATGAATTCGCGTTGGTATCTATATCTTCTGAGGAGAACAAGAGAAAACCCTGAGGGTCCTGAAAGAACTTTTCAGATAGTTCGGTGGGCTGGAAACTCGGATAATGAGATATACCTTGCAAAGCAATTATCAGTCCACTCAGAATGCCAACAATAGCTATAACCAAAAAGATTAGGTTCGACCTAGTCAATTTGGAGACCTCCTTTCTTAATGCATGCACACTAGTTTTATTTATTGTTCTTCAGCGCGCGCGACATCAATGCGTATGCTATTTAAGGGTATGAATATTATTCATGTTAATTTTCAAATATATCCAGAGGTTTTTCTATACATTTGTTTATGAAAAATATAAAAAACAGAGGCTATTTTTATTATTAAAATGTAAATCAACAGTGGAGAAAATGTCCATCAAACTCGGTGACCTAAAATCTTGGGGAAAAGCGTGGCCAGACCCTTCGATGTGTAGATTCCCAGATGAAGGAATTGATATTTACGATTCGATTCATGGCTATGTGAAAATGGAAAGGGAAGAGGTTTTCTTACTCGATCTACCTCCAGTTCAACGTCTCCGTTGTATACATCAACTTGGTCTTGCAAATTTAGTCTATCCGGGAGCAAACCACACTAGATTGGAACACTCTATTGGCGTTTTCTGTCTTGTGAAGAAAATAATCCAAACATTCAAGCAAAAGCCAATTCCTGAAATCAAAATTGATGATGACACGAGCCTAGCCGTAGCGTTCGCAGCGTTATTGCACGATATTGGACATTTTCCTTTCTCTCACACGACAGAAAGATTGGTCAGTGAAAATTTTGAGGGAAAGAATCATGAAGCGCTAGGCTCTGAAATAGTGAATACTCCTTATATGAAATCTGCCTTTGACAGAATTAATGATGAATCGGACACAGACATTGACATCAAGGCGGTATCAGATTTCATAGTAGGAAAAGCTAAAGGAGATGAACTCTATCTAGCCAATCTGATCAAAGGTTTGATAGATGCAGATAGGATGGATTATCTCGTCCGAGATGCTCATCATACAGGAGTGCCCTTTGGCAGAGTTGACCTCGAAAGACTCGTGAAAACCCTCACTCCCTTCAGAGATAGAGATAACTGGATTTTAGCAGTCGAAGAAAAAGGCAGATCAGCAGTTGAGTCCTTGATCGTTGGGAGAAGCCTTATGCATAACTCCGTATACTACCATCACACTAAGAGGATTTCAGAAGCTATGCTGGGTAGGGCCACATATTCAACCTTTGATGAACAGGACCCCCTCTTGAACCTTTTGCTCTTAGACGATGATCTTCTTTTTGCTAGGCTACTTAGCTCGAATGGATACTCAAAGAGTGTTGCCCGCAGGCTACTTTGTCGAGATTTATTCACAAGGGTTCTCACTCTTAGAGTTTCTGATATAGGAAACAGACTAGCTCTTAGTGATTTTACCGACTCCACCAAGGTGCCTCTGCGTGAAAAAATCAAACATGAACAAGCCCTATGCCAAGAATTGGGAATTGACGATGGACAGGTCATACTTGATTTTCCGGAAATTCCGAAAACCAAAGAGATCGACTTTCCTGTAGTCTCAGACAAAAATCGTATTAAACCTCTTAGCGAACTTTCGCTTATTGCGGTAGCAGCAGAAGGTCAGAGGAGAAAGGACTGGACTGCCTACGTCTTTTGTTCCCAGAAAGACCCTAAGACTGAGAAGAAAATAAAAAGTTATCTTAATGAAAAAGTAGGGCTGGGTTTAGGCTAGTTATAATATTACCTATTCCAAGTATGCGTACGCTTCTTCTATTACGCTTTCAAGTTTTTTCCTATTGAGCTCTTTTGCTCTTCCAGCCATTTTGCCAATTATTTCAATTGCGGTTGGATCTAAAGTTTCTGCAAGGGACTTTGTAACTCTTTCGCCTTCAGAGGTCAGGGAATACTCATATCTTAGGAAGTTGAAAAGATGCGTCGTTTTTTCTTCTATTAAACCCAAGGTTGATAACGTATCTATATCACCTTGTAAGGAAGTGCTATACGGTCCATGAGTGTAGGGGAAATAATTGAATTTTTGAGGAAGGTCAAATTCATTCATGAGGATGAACATAATTTTTTGCATTTTGGTTCTGCCGTGTATTCTCCCAACTTTGTGCTTTTTCGCTTGAAGAAGAAAGGTAAGCAACAATTCACGAAGGTTAATATCGGAAAGTTTTTTTGTCATTCTCCTTTCTCACCACTAATATGCCAGATTCCGTATTAAAGAAATATGTACGGCTTTTGGTATAAATGTGCTTTTCAGATTAGATATGCGAACGTGTAGAAAAGCGCGCGTTGCGAATATCTTTGCTTCTTTCCACATTTCCTGGTATACCTTTATGCCCATGACCATTTTCTTCGCCATAGTTATACCAACAAAATAGCATTTACTACTATATGCTGATTTAAGCAGTTTGGAGCAACGACAACTGACATCTGGGAGAGAGAAGCGAAACTAAATGAGAACAGCGCGCGTAGAAAAGAAGCAGCAAGCAATATCTAAGGAAACCTGAGAACGTAATCCTAACACTTGACTTGTAGGAGAAACTAATAGAGGTTCCAGTGACAAGAAATATTGCACATTGAGAAAATTGGGGTATCCAAATGAAATCTCTCCAAAAAGAGGGAAGTTGCTGGGGATATCTCCATTTGTCCGGGGTTCAAATCCCTTTAACCTCTCTAAAGCCTCTTTTGCAAAAATAAGTTCAAGCATCTCCTATTTCAGGAAAGGGGAGGCGCGCGCTTTTGGCTGCACAATTCCTCGTTTTTTGTTATTCTGGATGTTGATTCTTGCTTCATAAGTTTGATATTAGTTTAGTATATGACTTGGAGGCAAGCGCATGGCGCGAATGGTGTCCGTCCCCAAACATGGGCGGATCACACATACCCTTCACAGGGTATATACGCGCATCAGGAAGAATAAGATTTGGGCCTCTTAGGTGATTTTGCTAAAGGCTTCGTCATAATGACTATTGTCCTCTGGATTTTTGCCATAATTGAGCTGGTTTGTATAAAGCAAGTCGCACTTGCGATGATATTTCTAGTCGGTCTCATAATTCCCCTTTCTATGATAGGCTTTGAATATTTGAAGGCTCGGAAGAAAGAGAGAACCTAGTCAACGCTTTGCGCGTGCGTATGAGACGCGAGACTTCCAAAATGAAGATTCTAGCTAAGGTAGGAAGACTCGAAGAAGAAGCGCTCCCCAGAAGAGAAAAAAGAGGGGATTTTAAATGTGGGTCTAGCACCCTTAAAAAAATGTTTATAAAGGAATCGTCCTTAGTTGCAACCATGAAGAAAAAGCTGTTGCTCAGCGGCGAAAGAAGACAATACATGGTGAAAGACATAGCCGTTTTTGACGACCCTGAGAGACTGAAAGCTGTCTTAAACAAACTCAGCTGGAGAATTCTTCAACTCCTTAGCGAAAAAGAAATGTATCCCATGGAGGTCGCGAAGAAACTGGAGGTGCACGAGCAGAAAGTCTATTATCACATCCGAAAGCTGGCAAGGGCCGGCGTAGTGAAGGTTGTTAAGGAGGAGGAAAAAAAGGGAGCCGTCGCAAAATACTACAAAGCCTCTTTTCCAGCTTTAGGAGTTGAACTTCCCTTTGGTTACCAAAAGATCAAGAACGTCTTAGTTCCCAGCATAGATGAAAAAATGAAAAGGTTCCTAAGCCCCTTTCTAAATGAAGACGGCACTTTTGATGGAAAGATTATAGTGGGTAGTCCTGACCCTCACGGTCCCTTTAAAGCTAGAGCGAGAGACGGCCACTACGCTTCCTATTTGACACTCTTTCTCGGACAATTCGTCGATCTACCAGAGGACTTTCCCATGAAGCTGGACGTCGATGTAAAGGCTGAGAAGGAAGAAAACAACAACTTGATCTTGGTGGGTGGACCTGGAACGAACCTTGTTACCCAAGAAGCCAACGAGTTTTTGCCAATACGCTTCAACATGATGCCCTCTAAACACGGATTCCTTCTAGGCGGGTTATTCTCTGAAAAAACTAAAAACGTCTACACCGCCGACAACATAGGTGTAATAGCGAGAATACATAACCCTTGGACCAAGGAAAAAAGGATAATTGTTCTTGCCGGCAACAAGGCTGTTGGAACCAAGGCTTGCGTGTTAGCCCTCACAAAATTTTGGAAAGAAGCCCTAAAGAATTATGATGGCGAAGAAGAGTTCGCAACTGTAATTCAAGGATTCGATCTAGACGGGGATGGAAAAGTAGACTCCATAGAGGTTCTTGAATAGTTTTCCGGAGAAACCACAACAAGATACGTAACAAATAGCCACACTGACCAACCATGAAACCTGTAATTGTCGCCTTTTTTGCACGTGGACATGAGAATATTCAAGCAACCCATAAGACAACATTCGAGATCACAAAAGATGCAATTCTTACTAAGCGTGGCGATTGCGTAATCGCCGTGGAGGCAACGAAGGGTGCAGTTGACTTGCCTCTAGAATTTAAGGAAGCAGCGAGAAAAAAGGGCGCAAAAATAACGATTGTAATCGAAGCTGGAGAACTGAAAGAAATAGTTAGGGCAAAGGGAAGCCCACGATTGCTGTTTGTGCATCCCGCGGATTTGGTGGTGAGGAAAAGTGATTACGTTTGTGATCGAACGCTGGCGATAAAGGCGGACAAGGCTGCCAGTGACCTTTCAAGAAAAATTGTCGAAAGATTAAAAGATTCTAGTCAAAGAATCAGAATAACCTTAGCTGTGGAAAGCTATTGAATTTCGGCGTCCACAACCACCTGCCAAGTGAAAGGCGCGGTCGCCCGGACCACTCTCGTCAACAGGATTTTCTTAACATTTCGGTTGGTTTGGCTCAAGGCTTCGGTCAATCGAACTCTGGCGGTTTCTAAAGGGTCTGGCGTGTCCGTGAATTCATAATAATGCATAATACCTCCTCTCGACTTGATAGCCTTGCAAGCCACGTCGATGTATTCTATTGCCTTTTCGGGCAAGTTCATGATCACCCGATCTGCAACTCCGATCAATCGTTCCCTAACCACCTGCCTAACGTCACCGAGAACTGGCATAACTTTATTTTCAACACGGTTCACAGCAATGTTTCTCTTCAAGAACTCTACAGCATCCGGGTTTACGTCAATGGCGTACACCTTCACGTTTTCACGCTTCTTCGCGATTAGGATGGAGAAGGGGCCGACTCCAGCGAACATATCAACCACAATTTCACCTTCCTTCACCTGCGAAGAAACCCGATCGTGTTCATTAGAGAGCCTAGGCGAAAAGTAGGCTTTCGCAACGTCAACATGATACACACAACCATATTCTCGATGAGCAGTTGCCGTTTTTTCAACGCCAGCTATAACCTCGAA
>Ga0209636_10004823_pt1 | contig 13771 bp, 10 predicted proteins | sample DeeMarSWOR152_54_FD_187464 | JGI IMG/M metagenome (GOLD analysis project Ga0209636, IMG submission 187464) | Marine sediment microbial communities from White Oak River estuary, North Carolina - WOR-1-52-54 (SPAdes) (version 2) | ecosystem: Environmental > Aquatic > Marine > Intertidal zone >...
ATAGGAATTAAGCCGGTGATCGAGGAGCCGACTCCCCCTCCAGCCCCGCCTGTACAGGAAAAAAGGAGGGTGCGGAGAACTCCAAGGCCTCCAGTTAAAACAGGTGCTGAGAAAAGGATTGAGGAAATTAAGGCTGAGGTAGAGAAGGTTCTGGAAAGGCTGGGGCAGATTGAAGTTGAAGCGTGAAAGGGTGGGTTGGAGAGAAGAAGCCAAGAAAAGAGCCGCCCTAGAAGCGGTAAAGCACTTGAAAGACGGTTTCACGCTCGGGTTAGGGAGTGGAAGCACAGCCGCTTACGCCATTCGAGAGATAGGGAGAAAAATCCAGCAAGAGGATCTGCGTATCTTAGGGATTCCAACCTCCTATCAAGCCCTTCTGTTGGCGGTAAATTGCGGCGTCCCGCTTACCACACTAAACGAACATCCTGAACTCGACCTAACCATCGACGGCGCAGACCAGATCGATGAAACATTGGACCTGATCAAGGGGATTGGTGGAGCCCTAACAAGGGAGAAGATTGTTGCCTCGGCTTCGAAACAGTTTGTGGTAGTGGTGGATGAAACAAAACTGGTGGGAAAGTTGGGTAAAAATCATCCAGTGCCTGTTGAGACGCTGCCTTTCGCCTTAACAACTGTCATGTCAAAGGTGCAGGAGATGGGGGGGCGCCCTGTTTTGCGGGAGGGAAGAGGGAAGGTTGGTCCTGTCGTGACGGACAACGGCAACTTCATTGTGGACGTAGACTTTGGTCTCATCAAAGCCCCAAAAGAGTTAAACAAGAGACTCAAGTTGATTCCCGGCATCGTTGAAACAGGATTATTCATCGAAATGGCAAATATCATCTATTTAGGCAAACCTACCTCCGTTGAAAAGCTTGAAAGAAAAAAGCAATATTGAAGCTATATGGAGAGGTTTAGTAGCAGTTCTCCTCAGCTAAAGATTCTATGTTTTTTAAAGACTCATTTTTTAAATGATCTTCTCACCTACACTCGGTCATAAGATCCAAAGGGAATACAAGCATGACTGAAGTTTCCAATCTAAACAAAGGACATCTAGCGCACTATTGGTAGATAGCGCGCGCTCATCAGAAGTAACTGTTGTGGATTCCACCTATACAAAAGTAACCTTCTTAGCATTCACGATTTCGCCATGTACTTCATACAACCAAAGTAGCGTCAGAAAGCCCTAAATCAAACTTCTTCCCAGAAATAAGATGAATGACAACAGCCGGGGTAGCCTAGCCTGGTTTACCAACCACTATCGGGTGGTTAGTCTAGATTGGGCGCCAGACTCATAATCTGGAGAGCACGTTGGGGTCAGATCCATACGCGCGCCCAGAGGTCGCGGGCTCGAATCCCGCCCCCGGCACCAAAAAAATTTGAGTTTCTATCTCATCAAAAACCTTGTTTAGTGGAACATTATGTGCCTTGAGGATTACCGACAATTGGCTAAGACCTTAAAGACACCACCGATGTTTACAGCTGTCCTTTCAATGATAGTCGAATAGAAAATCTGGGGCCTAACGAATTCTTCGATGAACTTGTAGAACGAGGAGTACCCGAAAATATCTCCTTTGAAAAAGTGGGTATTGTATCTAGTAAACGGGCACGGCCTAGTGCATTAGATTCTTTATACCGACTGGCTCAAAAGCTTTGCACGAGTCAGGTTGCGGTTCTTTTCCCTTTCTTTGATCTTTTTTCGGCTGCACGGCTGAGCTTTCGGATGGTCTTCTGGAAGATTTCTTTCTCTTTGGTAAGGATTTCGACGGATTCTGCAAGTTTCTCCCTTTCAGTGCGCAAATTCTCTATTTCCTCTTGAATCCTCAAAACTCTGAGTCTCGACTCCTCTCTTTCACTAACGAGGCCCTCAACCTCTTTTTTCAGTGCCTCTGCCTCCTTGGTTAAGACATCCGTCCTCTCCTTCAATTTATCCCTTTCTTTTAGCAACTCCTCGTACTTAGACCTCCTAACCAGAAAGAAAGTCAAGAAAACACCTCTAACAGCAAATAAAGCGATCGTTAGATATCTAAATTATACTTCATTAACTTAAACATCCTCTGAGAAATTCGCTGAGAAGAAAGGGTTCATTCTGTGATTTTATTATAAAATTCAGGTCTCCTCTCCTCGAATAACGGTAGCTCGAACTCGCCCGGGACGATAACTACACGTTTGTTTCGAGTTCTCTTAAGGTCAAGATCAGCATAAATGATCTCCTCTGTTAAGGCGTCGGCTTCTGATATGGTTCGTCCCGTGTAATCAACAATCTTACTTTGTCCTATGAATCTGAAAACCCGTTCAGTTCCTACACGGTTGACGGCAATGTAATTTACCCTATTCTCATATGCCCTTGTGTTGACCACATACTGAGGGACGCCCTCAGCGCCTACAGGCCAGTTAGTGGGCAGAGCAATGATCTCTGCGCCTTGAAGAGCCATAACTCTTGCGCTCTCCGGAAACCTTACATCAAAGCATATATTGACACCTACTCTACCAACTCTAGTTTCAAAGACAGGGAAGTGTTGATCGCCATGCGTGACGAAGCGGTCGATTCCTAAATATGGCAGATGAATCTTCCTGTATTTCCCTACCAAACCTCGGGGGCCAGCAAAGACCAAAGCATTGTAAATCTTCTTCCCATCTTTTTCAAGTAACCCCACAACAGAATAGACATCCAACTCCTTGCACATCCTCACGATGGCCTCTGTACAGGGTCCTGGAATAGATTCAGCTATAGGAAAGGCTTCGTCAAGACTGGAGAAGCAGTATCCAGTCAAGGAGCATTCAGGAAAAATCAACAGTTTCGCCCCATTTTCAGCCGCGGTACGTATAAGGTTGAGGCATTTTTCAAGATTCCTCTCCTTCATCAAAATTTTGGGCTCCATCTGAACTCCGGCAACTTTCACATAGCCATCCACAACTAAACCTCCAAAACATACTTTATCTTTCTAAATAGCACCATCTACCATCTATCGTTTTTCCTTTTTTCTCCTTTTTTATCAAATTAACCGAACCCGCTTTTATAAGAAAATCCACCTGAGGCCCCGAAGAATATCAATGTGGCTGGGTCCGATAAGTACATCCATACTCTTTCCCTAACCCTTCGGCGATTCGGTGCCGCACAGTATCTAGGCATGACAGTTCATATATTGAGGTGGTGGTTGGGAATATAGGATGTTGGCGCTGGCTCCTAGAGGATAGATAATGCTTCTACGAACAGTAACACTTGTTTTCTTCTAAAAATTTAAACGAGTTTTAGGCACATATAGGAAAGGAAGCCCTTTGTCCATCGAAATCGATTATCTACGCAAAAAGGCGATCCATTTTCGACACCGACAGATTGTTGGTTTAGTCACGACCAGCATTGGACTTGTGGTTATGGTGGCCACGCATTTTTTGATCCCTATTCTCGCGCACTTTAGTTCCGAGCCGTGGGAAAGTGTAGAAACCTACGTAACTTGGTCCATGGCAACAGCTAGCTTAATCACTTTTTGGGGTATCACTATTACCGTATATTATTCCAGAAAACTATCGGAATTCATAACTAACTGGTCGAGTATGATGGAGGAGTTAGAAAGTAGAATCAGGGAGATGGAAAAATAAAAACACAGCTTACTCCATCCCAAAACCTTAATTTAAGGGCTATTCATGAAAAATACAGCCAGAAATAACGAGGGGCTGTCGGCTAGCATGGTCTAGGCTCCGAGACTTGGGAGCGAGGAGGCAATGCTTTTACTCCAAGCAAAGAGCTCTCGGGACCCCGGTTCGAATCCGGGCGGCCCCACCAACTCCAATTTTTCATCTTTTAAATAATAGGCGCCCTGTGGTTTTTACGGTACTTTTCTAGATGATAAGATAGGTTTAGTTAAGATCTACTTGCTGTTCACCATAGATAAAAAAAAAGCTGTACAATTTCTCAGAATGCCTTCAGTGAAGCTTCGGGAAAGATAAACCTTCTCTAACAGCTCTCTTGGATCAATGTTGTGACAACATCTTCATCTTGGGACAGGGAGGATGCGAATCTTCTCGCCTTCTTTTCTCCTCTCATAAAAGGGACAATCTTGTGGAATGCCCGGATTTTGAATGACACGCTTCCATCTTGGACGCGAACACTCCCATCTATCAAAACTCTCATTGAACTGCAGGAAGTGGCAACCAAGACAGATTGCCTGGGGCATGTATTGAGGCTCCTTACTTTTGGCAATATCACAGACACCGATAACTTTATAAGTTTATTTGTTTGAAAGTTAACTTGTTAACAAAAGTGGTGTTAACCGCCTTGCCCCGAGACACAATAGCCATCCGAGGGCTGAATCAAGATCTCTACCATCAGATTTTCTCGAAGGCGAAGAAAGAGGGAAAAAGAGTTTCAGACTTGATGAACGAGGCGCTGAGGAATCATCTTCATGCTCGGGAAGGAAACCCACACCCGATAAATAATCCCGGCCCCACCATAGAAAACGCCGGTTCCATGATCCTCTCAAGGATTGTTATCCTGAACCTCCACCAAGAACTGGGGGAGTTTTACATAGAAAATAGTGGGAAGCTCAATTTTGAGCGGGACGTTAGTAAGGACACGCTGCAGTGCATTAAGGGTATCACCAACTCCAGCGCTGGAGTGATAAGAGCACCAAGAAGCATTTACCACATGATTATCCTAAAATCCAAGAACCACGGAGCCCTAGAGTTGCTCTAATATCCCATTAATGAACCATTGTTATTTCATAACAGTGGCAAGATTAAAAGTTCATTTAAGGTTATTATTTTGAGGCTATGTTAATTTAGGCCGATCTCTCAGAGGAATTTGATTGAAAGGTATATCAAATCTTTATCTTAAGAGAAGTAAACATTTGTTAGGGACTATGGATAATATTAGCTGAGGGTTAATTATAGAGAAAATATTTATTGCATTTTCCTGTATAAAAAAATACAAGGGATAAATATGAGTAAAAGCAAAAGTGAGAGACGATTTCCGTGGCCCGAGGAAGTTGAACTGCCGCCAAAGTTGAAGGAGTGGGAGGAAATGTATCCTCCACACTACCTCTTCAGTAGGGAGAGAGATGAGTGGGAGAAAAGACATTTCTGGTATGCCGACAGGCTACATGCCCCTGATCCTATGCCCCCACTTGACTTAATATTCTTTGAAGGGTGGCAGATTGCTCTATCTCAGAATAATACGAGGGTTTACTGTATTCCAACAGCCCAGGGGATTGCACATAGGGTTCTGGGATGTTACGTTTACATAACCCCTGCCAACCCGCCGCCTGAAGGATGGCAAGACATCATAAAGGAGAAGGCCGAGCTCTTTAACAAGCGCGCATACTATACCTACGAACACTATGATGAGATCTGGGAGGACTGGTTGAAGAAGGTCAGGGAGCTCGGCGAGCATATGAGAAAACTAAAAGTACCCGACTTACCAAAGTACGTGCCTGAAGAAAAAGTTATTCCGTTACCTCTAGGATATACAGAATCATATGAACTAATGGAAGCTTGGAACAATTTAATAAACATGATACTTAAAGGGTGGCAGTTTCACTTTCAAATGTTAAACCTGGCCTATGTTTTCCTGTTAATGCTTGGAGGTGTTTGCAAGGAGCTCACTCCAGAAATCGATACAGATAGGGAAACTCTCGCTAGGATGGTGAGAGGGATACCCGGCCTGTATATGTTCCGAGCAGAGGAAGAGTTGTGTAGGCTAGCTAGATTAGCAACTACGTTAGGCGGTGTAGCTGGTATATTAAAGATGGACATACCTGCCCAACAGAAAATCGAGGAACTAAAGAAGCCTGATGTGGGGAGAAAGTGGCTGGAGAAATATAATAAGGCTAGCGATCCATGGTTCTACATGTCAACTGCTACCGGATGGTTCCATTACGAGGGCAACTGGTTAGACAATCCTGATGTGCCATTCGGCCACCTGAAGAAATATGTAGAGATGTTAGAGAGAGGAGAGAGAATAGAGAGAGATGCCGAAGGTTTAGCTAGAGAGAGCGAGGAGGCAGTTAAGGCATACCTAAAGCGCTTAAAGACCGATAAAGATAGAAAAAACTTTGAAGAAGCCTATAAGGTTGCTAAGAAAGTGTATAGGTTCGCTGAGGACCACATCTTCTGGATAGAGCATTGGCTCCATACCATCTGGTTCATGAAGGTAAGAGAGTTTGGAAGATTATTCGTCAAACATGGAATGATAAAAGAAACTGATGATATATTCCTATTCAACAGGTTTGAGGTACCAATAATGTTTGAAGATCTTTGCTCAGCTTGGGCGGTAGGCGTCGGCGTCCCTTCAAGGAGTAAATACTGGTTAGACAAGGTTGAAAAGCGCAAGAAAATCCTCGAAGCAGCTAAGGAATGGACGCCACCACCCGCACTGGGAGTGCCACCGCCAGAAATTTTGGAGCCCTTCACAATAATGAATTGGGGAATTACCACTGAGAAGGTAAAGGGTTGGCTTGCAGGACTTGCGGTTAAGCCAGAAGAAGTGACAGAACTTAAGGGATTCCCTGCTTCACCAGGCGTAGCGGAAGGGCCTGCCCGCGTGGTCATTTCGGTGGAGCAACTCGACGAGGTTCGGCCGGGCGAGATTTTGGTATGCAAATATACCAATCCTGCATGGGCTCCCGTGTTCACGAGGATTAAGGCAACTATAACTGACATTGGCGGAATGATAACTCATGCAGCAATAGTGAGCAGAGAATACGGCATACCTGCAGTGACGGGCACAGGTATAGGATCCTCAGTAGTCAAGACTGGTGACCTGATAAGGGTCGATGGTAACAATGGAACAGTCACCATACTCAAGAGGGCGGCCTAGATCTCGGATTAGACTAACTTGCGCTAACGCATATTTTTTATACATTTGTACTTCCCTTTTTAAGTAAATGTATAGCTGATACATGGTTTAAAAATTGGCTGAGGGTTGTGATGGAACTTCAAATAAAGGAAAAAGAATTCCTTGTTTTGAATCATTTGGATATCTTCAGGTCTATCATGGACATTGACCCCGTTCATGGGAGCACGGGCTTAAGATCTGAAGAAATAGTAGCGTGTCTATTAAAATTTAAGGAGGAGGGAATAGTAGTGAAAGAAATGTATGAGGGGCGTGAAAGATGGAAGATTACGCCCATGGGTAATAAGGTTGCTAACTCTTATCGTCAGTTTATACTCGCCAAAACCGGACAAAAAGAGGCTATCATTAAGAAATGTGAAGAATTTGAAGATTTAAACGTTAACCTTAAGGAATTGGTAACTAATTGGCAAATGAAAATTATAGATGGAATTCCAATTATTAATGATCACAGTGATCCAGAATACGACTCTGCTATACTTAAACAGATTTTTGATCTTCATGAAAATGTAATAAAAACCCTAGAAGAAATGGCCAGCATCATTCTAATGTATAAAAATTATATAAAAAGACTTGATCTTGCAATTAAGAAATTAAGAGAAGGTGAATTTAATTATTTGATAAAAAATAAGGATTCATATCATAATGTTTGGTTTGAATTACATGAAAGCATTTTGAAACTTTGGGGTAGAGAAAGAATGGAGTAAGTATAGCGTAACTACACTCCAATATTCTTTATTTGTATTACATGCGCGCTAAGGCATTTTCCGAACCTAACTTTCAACTTAACTATTTCCGTAAACAAGGCTAGGGTAATAATGTTACATACCAGCTAAAAGTTCTTTGACATATTCACTCAATCTTTGGACTACTTTGGGCACCTCACCTAATATGACTTCACCTCTAGTACCGTCAATGGTGATAACTTCCCCCTTTGTGACGATTATTGTTTTAGATTCTTTTTCTTTCTTTACATAAAATCTTTCTGCTTTTGGATCTATCACTATTTCTTCACAACCAACAATGCATGGCTTGCTTAAACTTCTAGTTACTATAGCGGCGTGGCTTGTCATGCCGCCCCGAGTTGTTAGGACGCCTTCAGCCGACAGTATGCCTTGAATGTCCTCAGGTGAGGTCTGGGGTCTAACTAGGATCACGTTTTCTCCTTTTTCTTTACGCTTTCTGGCTTCATCAGAACTTAAAACTACAATGCCAGTTGCAATTCCTGGAGAAGCAGGTAACCCTTTCGCCAGTGGTTCAACTTTGACATTAGAATCTTTTTGTTGGAGTATCAGCTCCTGCAATGGGATAGAGTTTATCCTTCGTATAGCTTCTTCTCTGCTGATCATGCCGTCTTTATACACATCAAAGGCTATTTTCGCTGCCGCTTGTGGAGTACGCTTCCCCGCTCTGGTTTGCAGTATGTAGAGTTTACCTTTTTCGATGGTGAACTCAACATCTTGCATATCTCTAAAGTGCCTCTCAAGTATATCGGAAGTGGAAACCAATTCGTCATAAATTTTCGGAAGTTTTTCGTGTAAGGAATCGATAGGCTTGGGGGTCCTAATACCTGCAACCAGATCTTCACCCTGAGCGTTCAGTAAACACTCTCCATATAATCTTTTTTCCCCGGTAGAAGGATCTCGTGTAAACATTACACCAGTACCCGAATCGTTACCCATATTTCCAAAAACCATTGCTTGTATGATTACAGCCGTACCTAAGTCGTCTGGAATCTTGTTGGCTTGTCGATAAGTAACAGCTCTTGGAGTGAACCATGAATCAAATACTGCTTTAACAGCTAAAAATAGTTGGTCGTAAACATCGTTAGGAAATTCCTTTCCCGTCTCTTTTTCAACTAAAGCCTTGTACTCCTTTATAATTTCCTTCAAAGCGTTAATATCAAGGTCCAAGTCCTTTTTGAACCCTAACTTATATTCGTAGTCCTCCAAGATTTCTTCAAACTTTTCTTTTTCTACACATAAAACTATTCTGCCAAACGTACCAATGAATCTCCGATAACAGTCGTAGCCAAACCTCTCGTCTCTAGTTTGTTTAACAAAGCCGTTTATTGTTTCATCATTTAAACCTAAGTTGAGAATAGTATCCATCATTCCTGGCATTGAAACTGGTGCTCCAGAGCGGACGGAAACTAACAGCTGATTATGGCGCCTTCCAAACACCTTCCCAGTTTCCTTTTCTATTATTTTGAGCTTCTCAATAATCTCCGTCTTCAAATCCTCTGAAAACGTCTGATTGTTAGTATAGTACTCTCTCCATGCATCAGTTGTGATTATAACTCCAGGTGGTATAGGTAAACCTAACTTATTCATCTCTGCCAAATTTGCACCTTTACCACCTAGAAGCGACTTCAACTTTGCGCTACCCTCGGAAAAAAGGTAAATCCTCTTCATTTTTAGACCATTTGTTAAGTAATTTGCACGCTTATTAAGGTAGTTTAATACCTTAAAAGATTACGCTTATTCCAAATCAATTCTCAAGGCATCGATCACGTTAGAGATTGATACCGCCCAAATGGATAAATAGGTCCTAGACTTTGCAATTGAGCCGGCAGGTTGATCTCGCATACAGCTGCGCGCGCCAATGGTCGCATCCTTGTCCTCCTGCACCACTTCCATACGTCCTAGCCTTTTCAACTATGGCCACCTTCACGCCTCTTCTAGCCGCGCTTATGACAGCCCAGCACCAGGCGGATCAACATTCTGAGTATCCTCTAGAGCTCAGCCCAGAAGAAAAAGACCGCATCGATGCATTGCGCGCAATCTCTTATTTTACCAAACAGTGTTCTACCCAGAATAGGTGACCTTCAGTAAATGTATATATCCTTCTGGTTAGCTCATAGGATCGTCAAATACTTTTCTATCCTCATCCGTTTTTATAAGCTTGCGGTATTCAGCGAATATTTTTTTCCTTTCTCTATCTATGTCTTCGAGGGCCCTTTCAATTCTTTCTCCTTTTTCAAGCCTCTCAATATAGCTCTTCAGATATCCGAAAGGCACATCTGGTTTGGTTATCCAGCTGCCTTCATAATGGAACCATCCACCACCAACTGAAACATAGAACCACGGGTCCTCAACCTTTTTATATTCGGCAAGCCATTGCCTTCCCGCATCAATTCCGTTAAGCCTTTCATTTTTTTCTTTTGCGGATATATCTTCTTTTTTTTAAGGAGTATAATTCGTTGTAGATAGAGTTATACTCGAGATAAGTGAGAGGAAAATATCCAACAAATGCGTTATGTCGGTATTCGATCCTGTAAAAAGAGAAGTTGTATGTGCTGATGCACCACCAGAGAAAAAACAAAGCCCCATGTTTAAACGACGATGAAATTATAGAATTGGCAAAGTGTGGGAAGCAAATTCATGCGCATTATAATCGCCCCCAAGATATTGAATGGGCTATTGATAAGGATATGCCATTCCCAGAGAATGTACTTATGGTGCAAAGCCGCCCCGAAACGGTTTGGAGTCAACGTGAAAAAGAGGCTGTTCTTCAAAGTAAAAGTGTAACTGATTTAATTTGGGAAAGCGTTTTTAAGAAACGCTAGTGTCTGCATCTTATAAACATTTAATCGTTTCTTTAGCTATATAGCATTCTTGCAAGTTGCCAGCTATGGGATCAACTGCTTTTCATCATTTCATCGAAAGCCTCTACCACCGCCCTTGCAAATTCTGGAGTGTTAATATGTACATCAAACTCTTTGATCTCAATTTCAGGCTTTAGATGTTTCCTCAATTCTTCGGTTAAAACCTTATCAGTCTCAGGGTCATGGAGGGCCCAGTCTTCAATGCTAAGTGCGGACCAACCCCTTAACGGTATTAAAAACTTCACCGGACCTTTTGCCTTATTTAGCTTATTCGCCACGGTTTTAGCTACAAGCCTTAATTCATCAGCGCTCGTCCTAGCTTGAACTCGGAGAAGATCATGAACATAGTACTTTCTATTAGCCAAATTCCGGGAAACCCAAAGTGGATCCCCTTTATCCCTTCTTTCTAGAGGCCCACAACTGATCATTTCAAAACCGCATGGAGTGACTACTTGAGGAATACCTCTTCTACCTGCACCTTCAAGTCTATCAGGCCCAGCTGCACGGTTGCCGCCTAATAGTTCCTCACTTACCCCAGCGGGAACAATATCTACGACGCCGTCAAATATTCCCTGATCTAGGAGCTTTTCCAAGGCTCTGTCGCCCACACCTTGTGCATGGATCATGATCACTTCATACCCTTTTTCTTCAAGGTAAGGTTTAACATAATGTTCGCAGCACTTCTCAGCGTAACCAAATTCTGTTACCGCGATTAGAGGCTTCTCTGACTGTTTGAGTAAGGCTAGAACTGAGCCTGCGCCTGTCTCCACCATTCCACTGATCGTACCGGCCGCTCTAGTTAGTACACTCTTTACCAGCTCGTTGAGGCCAACCATATCCACCACTGAAGCCATCATTGTTATGTCTGCAGAGCCAATATACCTGCCGGCATAGCGGGGTATAGCTGCCGTGCTGGATACCATGAGCTTCGGTACGCCGAAAGGTAGTGCCTTCATAATCTCTGTTGCCACTGTTGTATTAGTAGCACCACCCAAACCGACAATGCCATCTAGCTTACCAGCCTCATAGAGTTCTTTAGCCTTTTTGATTGCTCCTTTAGTTATGGTCACGGGTATTTCACCCCTCTTTTGGGAGGCTTTAAGTTCCTGTATGCTTGTCCCTGCAGCTTTCGCAACTTCTTCGCATGTAATGTCAGCTGGAATTAAGGGTTCCATCTCCATGCTATCCCAGCTGACACATAGGTCCAAAAGTATTGTTTTATGTCCTCTTTGCTCTATCAGATCTTTAAGGAACTTTACTTCTATTCCCTTTGTTGCTAAAGAGCTGGCAATAACTATAGACTTTCTAGACATAAATATCTAGATATGTTTAGTAAATTATATTATAAAATTTTTCGATATAAAAAAGATGGAAAAATGTTGCCTGACGCTTTTTGGAAGCACGCGTCGAAGCGGCCTTGTGTGCATTAAGGATTTGTCTGCGCTGCCTCTTTTATTGGGGGAAGTATTCCTTCCACTTGGCCTTTACTCTTTTGACGACTTCCTCGTTTAACGCTACTTTCGTAGGTTTGACCTCCCATTCATATGGTAGGGTAGCATCGATTATCATCCTTGAGGTAATAGCTATCATGCCTGTCCTTTCAGCTGCGGGTATTGACGGATCAAGCGATGTGTCCCTGCCCCTCTTTATGATCTGTACATCTCTGAGAGGTTGACACCTCATGCTAATTGCCCATAGGACCTCATCCATGTTTGTGGGGTCTATATCGTCATCTACAACTATTATAACTTTAATGCCGTATTCTCCTGTTGGAGTTGAGATGACTGCTGTCCCAACTTGATTTGCATGCCCCGGCTTTAATTGTTTGACTGATACAATTGCTATGAACCGGCCCCCAGATGCTGGGGGGAGGTAGACAGATTTTATCCCTGGAACTCCCAACGCCTCTAGTTGGCTCCATAATGTTGATGTCCTATTTAACGACTGTATCATATGGGTGTCTGTTATAGGCATTCCCACTGTAGTTGTCCAATGAATAGGATTATCCCGGTATGTGACGCATTTAATCTTTGCGAAGGGCTTTGGAGAAGGGCCTGGAGCTCCAAAGGCCGAGTAGTACCCTGTGTACTCTCCAAAGGGCCCCTCATCCTTCAACGCTTTAGGATCAATCTCGCCTTCAAGCACAATTTCGGCCGTGGCAGGGATTGGAAGGTCTACTGTTTCACCTTTAACGACTTCAACTGGTGATCCTCTTAAGGCTCCAACATAATCGTATTCGCATTCACCCGGGGGGAACAGTGTACTTGAGCATGTAAAGATCACTGGATCAACACCTATAGCTACTGCTACTGGCATAGGCTCCCCTCTTTCAGCATACTTCATACGGTGGAGGTCAGCATCCTTTCCCCTTAATATTTGAACGCCAATGGTCCTCTTATCATGAACCATTTGCCTATACGTGCCAACGTTGATCCAACCAGTCTCCGGATCCTTTGTGATAACACAACATGCGGTCCCGATGTAGCGTCCCCCATCGTGTTCAAACATATGAGGAACTGGAAACTTTAGGAGGTCTACCTCTTCATCCATGTCGATGTTCTCTTTGCAAGGTCCTGTGCTGACTGTCTTTGGCGGGATCTTTTCCTTGGTTCTTGAAACCCATTCCCTTGCCATTTCTGGTATCGTGGCCGTTTTAGGCATGTCGAGAGTTAATGCCAACTTCTCAGTGGTTGAAAAGGCACTCGTAAAGACTGGAGTTTTATATCCTTTAACATTTTCAAAGAGTAGTGCTGGACCCTTCTCCTCTTCATTCAATTTAGCTATGTGAGAGAGTTCTAGATACCAATCTACCTCTGCTTTTATCCTCTTCAACTCGTTTTCAGCTTCTAATCTTTCTATAAAATCTCTAAGATCTTTATATGGCATAAATCTTAATTGATTTCAGTGCATAAAAGAGTTTTTGTATGTTTCTTGGTTTATAGTAATAGAAGTGGAGGAATTATTTGATTAAGAGGTGAGGTAATTTGACTGGTTTGACAGGTTTCATTTATCATGATGAATATTTGAAGTATAATTTTGGGCCTTCTCATCCATTCAAGTCCGTTAAGTACAAGCTGACCTATGACTTGGTCAATAGGTTGGGGATGTTCGATGGCAAGGCAAGGTTATTTAAGCCTGAGTCTGCGAGCGCAGAGACGATTCAACTAGTTCACACGAGGGACTATATTGATTTCGTTAGAAAGATGAGTGAGAGAGGCTCGGGCTACCTTGATTATGGGGATACACCCGCTGCAAAGGGGATTTACGAGGCGGCATGCTTAAAGGTTGGAGGCTCGGTTCTCGGCGCCGACCTAATTATGAGG
>Ga0209636_10004824_pt1 | contig 13771 bp, 13 predicted proteins | sample DeeMarSWOR152_54_FD_187464 | JGI IMG/M metagenome (GOLD analysis project Ga0209636, IMG submission 187464) | Marine sediment microbial communities from White Oak River estuary, North Carolina - WOR-1-52-54 (SPAdes) (version 2) | ecosystem: Environmental > Aquatic > Marine > Intertidal zone >...
AGCCCCTGGTGTACGATTCAGCTCCTTCGTCAAAACTTCAAAAACCCCTCCAGAAGAATCTTTTTATAATTTCCTGCTAGAATCCTACTAACATGCAACTACTACAATCATCAAAAGCCGTGCCTAAAAACGAGTATTCAACAGAAGAATTAATAGAAGCCTTCCCATGCAGGCTCCCCGACGGGGTCAAAAAGAACGTACTCAACTTAGGGGTTTCAAAAAGACACCGTGTAAGCTCTATTCCTTCCTCTTCTAACAAAGAGACAATCATAAGTGCGAAAGAACTCGTCGACATCTGTTTAGAAGCCTGCCAAGACACATTAGAAAAAGCTGACTTATCCGTCAAAGACGTAGGCTATTTTATCGCAACCTACGACGCAAACCCATTCCTGTGCCCAGGCTTAAGCCACCTCCTAATCCGCAAACTCGGATTCAACCCCTACATCAAACACGTAAACGTTCAAGGAATGGCATGCGTAGCATTCACAAAAGCCCTTGAACTCGCTGAGGACCACCTTGCCACGCACCCCCACGACAATGTTCTGCTCTGCACTTCAGGCGTGAACTCCTACTGGCTCATCAACCAACTGCGAGGCTTAAGAAATGTCATGGGAATCCGTGAAATCAGATTGATAAAGAATAAGAGCAAGCAAAAGATGGAGCTTAGGAAATGGATCGCCACCATGGAATGCTTCCTCTTTGGGGACGGAGTGGCCAGCTGCGTTATGGCAAGAGAAGGCGATGGACTATCCGTCAACAAAGTTGTAAGTGTTACAAACTTCAGAAAGAACGATATCATGGCTGGCTACGCAAGAATCGCAGCCCTAAACGAACCCTTCATGTTCGGCTTCCACTCACACTTGGACAAAAAACTGCCAAAACTCGGAGTTGAATACACCAGTCTAGCCATAAAGAAACTGCTTGGAAAAAACGCTGAAAACACAATGAAAAATGCCAAAAAATGGGCAATCCACACCGGCAGCAAAAAAATACTCAACCTCATGGCTGAGCACTACCGAATTCAACCCGAAAAACTCAAAGAATCATACGCAGTGCTTAATGAATACGGCAACCTATCCGGAGCAAGCCTACCCTTCATCCTTGAAAAAATAGTTTCAGAAAACAAATTTTCCACGGGCGACATGATATTGATGCTTGGCTACGGATGGGGATTCTCAGCCTCCGCCTCCCTGCTAGAATTTCAGAAACAGCACGAATGAAGCGATAGCTTTAAACCGATAAGAAATAACTTTTAGGTTCAATAACGGTATTTAAGTTAAGATTAGCTTTAAGGAGCAAAAGCCGAATGTTCAACAAAGAGAAAATTAACGAAATAACGAAGGAGAGGGAACGTTGGGAAAATACAACGCTGCCAAAATGGATGGGAAACCGCCCTGAAAGAAAAAACGAATTCCGAAACCATTCAGACACGTTGATAAAACGAGTTTACACGCCAGAAGACATCAAAGACTTAGATTACATGCGAGACCTAGGTTTTCCAGGCGAATACCCCTTCACCCGTGGAGTGCACGCAACCATGTACAGAGGCAGGCTATGGACCATGCGACAGTTCTCAGGATACGGTACAGCAGAACAAACAAACCAACGCTTCAAATATCTGCTAAAGGAAGGCGAAACAGGACTAAGCATAGCCTTCGATTATCCATCAATTAGGGGTTACGATCCAGACCATCCATTCTCAAAGGGCGAAGTAGGCGTGTGCGGAGTAGCAGTCGCATCCTTAAAGGACATGGAAGTTCTGTTTGACGGCATACCCCTCGACAAAGTCACAACCTCCATGACCATCAATGGTCCAGCAGCCATGCTACTTGCCATGTACATAGCAGTAGGAGACAAACAAGGAGTACCAAGAGAAAAGCTTGGAGGCACAATGCAAAACGACGTGCTTAAAGAGTTCTTCGCCCAGAAACTAATAATATTTCCGCCCAAGCCTTCAATAAAACTTGTTACAGACATAGTAGAATACTGCACAAAACACGTGCCCAGATGGAACCCAATAAGCATAAGCGGATACCACATAAGAGAGGCCGGAGCAAACGCCGTTCAAGAGCTAGCATTCACGCTTTACGATGGAATAACCTACGTGGAATCATGCCTTGAAAGAGGAATGAAAGTTGACGATTTCGCCCCCCGACTGTCATTCTTCTTCGCAGCCCACAATGACTTCTTCGAGGAAATAGCGAAATTCAGAGCAGCCCGCAGAATATGGGCAAAAACAATGAAGGAACGCTTCCACGCCAAAAACCCAAGGTCCCTGTGGATGCGCATGCACGTTCAAACAGCGGGATTCACCCTAACCGCCCAGCAACCCCTAAACAACATCACACGCGTCACAATCCAAGCCTTAACCGCGATCCTAGCTGGAACACAGTCGCTACACACAAACTCCTTCGACGAAGCCCTAGCCCTACCAAGCGAAGAAGCAGTAAGAATAGCCCTAAGAACACAGCAAATAATAGCCCACGAAAGCGGAGCAGCAGACACCATAGACCCCCTAGCCGGTTCATACTACATCGAATACCTAACAAACGAGATGGAGAAACGCGCAATGGAATACTTCCAAAAACTAGACGACATGGGCGGAGCGATCCCAGCCATAGAGAAAGGCTTCTTCCAAAAAGAAATCGCCGACAGCGCCTACAAGTACCAGAGGGAAGTAGACGAGAAAAAAAGAATCCTAGTAGGGGTAAACGATTACACAACAGAAGAAGAGCGACCAATAAAGGTTTTAAGGGTGAACCCGAAGGTTGAAGAGGAACAAGTTGCAAGGCTTCAGAAGCTTAAGAGGCAAAGGGACAACAGAAAAGTGAAGGAAGTGCTTGAAAAACTCCATTACGCTACGGAAGAGGATGAAAATCTCATGCCAGTAATAATCGATGCCGTGAAAGCCTACGCAACAATTGGCGAAATCTGCGACGTGCTTCGAAAAATCTACGGAGAATATAAGGAGCTAATCGTCATCTAGAGAGGGAAAACGCATGCAGAACGAAAGGAAAATTAGGGTCTTGATCGCTAAGCCAGGCCTCGACAGCCACGACAGAGGAGCCAAGATCATAGCCAGAGCATTAAGAGACGCCGGAATGGAAGTGATCTACACCGGTTTGAGACAGACTCCGGAACAGATAGTTGAAACAGCCCTCCAAGAAGACGTGGACGTGATAGGGTTAAGCATCCTCTCAGGAGCCCACAGAACGCTTTTCCCGAGGATAACTGAACTTTTAAAGCAGAAAGACTTAACAGATGTGCTGGTAGTCGCCGGAGGGATAATCCCAGAAGAGGATGTTCCTGAAATGAAAGAGCTTGGAATAAAGGAAATATTCGGACCTGGAACGCCTACAGATAAAATAGTGCAGTTCGTGTTGGAGAACATTCCTAAAAGAACCTAAACATAAGATGTGCACGCATTGACAAAAATCGAAGAAATAATTCAAGGCGTGCTATCTGGAGACCGTAGAAACATAGCGAAAGCGATAACAACCATCGAAAACAACACAGCTGAAACCCAAAAATTAATTTCTTCAATTTATCCACACACAGGAAAAGCACACATAATAGGAATAACCGGCCCAGGCGGCTCTGGAAAAAGCACACTCATAGAGAAGATTATACGCAAGTACAGGCAAAGAGGAAAAACCGTGGGTGTCATAGCTGTAGACCCAACAAGCCCTTTCACGGGCGGAGCGTTCCTAGGAGACAGAATTCGAATGCAAGAGCTAAGCACGGACCAAGGCGTTTTCATACGTAGCATGGCAACCCGCAACTATAGGGGAGGAATAGCCAAGGCAACAAAAGACGCTGTAAAAGTTTTAGACGCAGCAGGCAAAGACATAGTCATCGTGGAAACCGTCGGGGCTGGGCAATCCGAAGTAGAAATAATTAAAGTGGCCAAGACGATAGTTGTGATTTTTGCACCAGGCTTGGGAGATGAAATACAAGCAATCAAAGCTGGAATGATGGAGATAGCCGACATTTTCGTCGTGAACAAAGCTGACCGCGAAAACGCAAACAAAGCCATCATGGACATCCAAGCAATGCTACAACTAAACAACAAAGAAAAAACATGGAAAAAGCCTGTCCTAAAAACAACAGCCCTCACAGGCGAAGGCGTCCCACAACTCATCGAAAGAATAGAAGAACATAAACACTTCTTGGAAAGACAGTTGGAACACAAAAGAAGCAGAGAAAAGGCTGAAGCAGAGCTTATAGAAGCCATAAAAGAGAAAGTGGCAACTTCAATGATAGAAAAATTGAAAAGAGAAGGAAAATTCGAAGAGTTTCTGAAAAAAATTCTGAAGAAGGAAATGGATCCAACCTCTGCTGCTGAAAAGCTCTTAAACGAAAAATTCAGAAACAAAGTTTAGAAGCGTCAAAGCAATGCCCAAACTAGAAAAGGGACTTGTTCAAGTCTACACTGGAAATGGAAAAGGAAAAACCTCAGCGGCTTTTGGACTTGCCTTGAGGGCTATAGGCAGAGGACTAAAGGTTTACGTAATCCAGTTTATTAAAGGCGGATTCGATTACGGCGAACTCTACATTGTTGACAAGCTTCCAAACCTCACGTTGAAAGCCTTTGGCAGAGGCAGATTCGTGACGGAAAAGCCCCCAGAAAAAGAGGATGTTGAACTTGCACAGGAAGCCTTAGCTCTAGCTGAAGAAGTAGTCAAAAGCGGAGAATACGATATTGTAATTTTAGACGAGGTTAACGTGGCTTTAAACTTGAAACTGATAAGAATTGAAAAGGTCTTGGAACTGATAAAGAACAAACCTGGACATGTGGAGCTTGTGTTAACTGGGCGGTATGCATCAGATGAAATGATCAAGGCAGCCGATTTAGTCACGGAAATGAAAGAGGTTAAACACCCATACAACAGGGTTTATCAAGCCAGAAAAGGAATAGAATATTAGCAAAAGTTCTTGACAAGCCTCTGCGTTTCTCTTCGCCACGGACATTGTAGGTTTATGAAGTTTCCGTAAAGGCCAAGACCAACACCTATGAAAGCTTCTGTCAACTAGATCTAAGATGATAGTGTTCATTTCTTCTTTTTCTTTTCTTCTTTTCTTCTTGTTACGTACGCGATTATAGCTACTATTAAACCACCTACGGCGATGAGTACCTGTATTATCGTCCACAAGTGCTCCTGCCACCATGGAGACTCTACGTTCTTCACCGTTACCGTGGTTTCACTGGTTTGAGTGTGTCTGGCCATGTCGTAGGCTTTTATGGTTATGGTGTATTCTCCGTTTGGATATTTGGTTGTGTCCCATGACCACTGGTAAGGTGTGTCAGTAACCGTGGAGACTAACACGTCTTGAAGGTAGAATTCAATTCTTGATATGCCTGATACATCGCTGGCTTGGATGTCGACGACTAATGTTAAGCCCACGGTCATTCCGGCTTGGGGGGTTTGAATTGTTAGTGTTGGTGGTGTATTATCGGTAAGCAGGGTGGTGGAAGTGGTGGCTGGGTTACTTGCTCTGTCTAACGCGAGAACCATCAGTGTGTGTTGCCCGTCGGATAGGGTTGGTGTGTTCAAGTCATGCTTCCAGAGAAGTTCCGTACGGTTGTAGGTCATAACCGTCCATTCAGTGTTATCGACTCTAAAGTGAACATTGACTAGCTCTTGGTTGTCTGTTGCGTTTACGCTTACTCTTATTGTTCCACAGTATGTGTTTTCTGGTGTTGGTTCTTTGATTGAAACTGTTGGAGCTGTGTTGTCAACGATCACTGTGACCGTCTCGACGATGTTATTCTCAGCCTTATCTTTGACAATAAGCTTGATTGTGTAGGTCCCGTCGACGCCTATGTCCTGAGTATAAGTGTGTGTGCCACTTATTTTCCAAGAAGCAACAAGACTTTGGCCGATATAAAGCTCTATTACGTCGAGGTTAGCGTCATATCCGTAAATAACAACTTCGTAACTGCCGCTTAGATAGGCATTCTCGGCGGGCTCTCTGATCTCAGCAGTTGGTAGGGTGTTATCAACCGTGACCATTCTTTCGATGGTTTTAGTGTGGCTAGCTTTGTCGCTGACTATCAATGTCAAGACATGCTCTCCATCAGTTGTTTCAGTGGTGTTCCACAGGTGGAAGGTCTTGTAAGTGACGTCTGAGATGATCTTTCCATCCAGCAAGAGTGTTGCGCTTTCGAGGTTGTCGTCGCTAAACCCGAATGTGATGTTAGCTATTCCTGAGATAAACGAGTCTTCCTCAGGCGATATTATAGCAGCGGTTGGTGGTGTGTTGTCAACGGAAACTGTTATGGATGTGGAGATTTTGAGTCCAAGCATGTCGTATGCTTTGGTTGTTATTTTGTGTTCGGTTTCCGTGTATTGCGTGGTATCCCAGTTCCACTCGTATGGCATGTCACAGTCGGTATATTCCAATTTGTTATCTATGTAGAATTCTATTTTGTGAAAACCGTTTTGAGCATGAACTTCGGTTGAAACTGTGACTGTTGATGAGACTGTTTCGCCTGAAAGTGGGTCGGTGATTTCGGCGGAAAAGATTGATTCTGTTAGCCATGGATTGAAGAGGACACTTCCATTAATTTCCTCTGGATCGACTGCATCTGCTTGACCTAGGGCTGGCCCGCTTTCGCTACCCCAATAGTTGTAGGTGGCATTTACGGTTACGCTATCGTCTTCGTTGCAGAGGCCATAATTGTTCTGGCCGTAGATGTCGTTTTGATGAATTTCGGGCTGAGACCTGTAATTGCAGCCAATGGCATACCCAATATTGAATGTTATAATGTTGCCTTGTATTGCCGGATTGGAATGATTCTTGCACCAGACTCCAGTTCCTGTGTTAGTTGTTATGATGTTGCCTTGAATGATTGGACTGGACCAGTAAAGATCTATGCTGTCTCCACTGTTTGTAAATGTGTTGCCTCGAATGGCGCCACTGGAAAATCCACAACTCATACCTTGGCTGTTGTTTGAAAAAAAGTTTCCTTCAATGGTTGGATTAGAATTGTCGAAGTGAATGCCCTCCTCATTAAACGATATAACATTGTTTTGTATGGTTGCGTTAGAATAACTGCATTCGATGCCGTTTCCAAGGTTTGATGTTATCGTATTGTTACAGATGGTTGGACTAGCCAATCCACAGGTTATTCCTCGGCTGTTGTTTGTTATTGTGTTGCCTTGGATTACAGCGTCAGAATGATCTCCACAACCGATGCCTTCTCCAAGGTTTGATGTTATCGTATTGTTAGCAATGGTTGGACTAGAATAACTATGGCAACCGATGCCTTGTTCAAGGTTTTCAGCTATCATGTTACCGGAAATTGTGGGACTAGCATTAAATACACAGAATATGCCTATTCCATTCTTCATTATAATGTTGTTTTGGATTTTTGGACTAGCGCCGCCATTTGGGTTAATGCCAGCCCACGAATTTGACGTCACCGTGTTGTTGTAAATAATTGGGCTACAGTGACCACCGATTCCTATACCAGTGCGGTTGTTCCATGATACATAGTTATCATAGATAGTAGAGTTACACGAATCAACCTCTATGCCAGTTTCATCATTCTCTGTTACATTATTGTTTCGGACAACAACTCCGTCACTGCAAATTTTAACACCATCCCAGTTATGAGATAGTAGGCTGTTTTCCACGACTGCATCGCCGGACCAAATGACTAGCCCTCCCGTCTCCCACTCAGGGAAAGGCCAAGCCCATCCACACCCGTGGAGCTCGCTATTATTCATTCTAAAGGTCGACCAAACTAAAAACCCGTATCTTTTGCTTGGGTCTGCGGATGTTATGACTGAGCCTTCTAACACGTAGAATTTGCCGCCAGGCTTTACCGTGATATTAAATTGACCATTATAGGCGCAGTTCATTTTCAAAGTGACCTTCCTGAAAGTCAAGTTTCCACCATCCTCAACAATCAAGTTCCCATTCAACACAATAACCTCATCATAATAACTTTCAGTCCCGGTAACAACCCAGTCGCCACTCGCCGGAGGACCCGAAAACACCAAAAAGCTTTTGCGAGGAGCAAAAAACAATGCAAAAACTGTTATAATGCAAATGGCAACCAAAAACCTCAAAGTACATCTAGAGATTTTTTCCACCACAACCCATCTCCACAAGGATTGTCCAAGAGTATCTACGGATTCATGATTATAAAAATCTTATACACACGAAACAGCTCTCGACACGTTCATAAAATCATGCTGGCTAAACGCGAAACCTTTGCTTAGAAGCGCTTCCTCAAGAAAGTTCCAAGGGCTTCTCTAATTTCCTCTAAAGGTAAAAGTGCAGGGGATGGAATCCAGGCTTGAAGGAAAGACTACATTAATTCAGAAATATTTACGCAGCCTCTTTTTATAAAACTGAAATATTAAACTGTTCCGTCCAATCACGTGTGGAGCGTTGGGCGGGTGGTATGGAGGGCGGGATGGTGGGTTATTTGGCCTCGATTGGCGTGAAGGTCGGCTCGGTCTGGGGAAAACTACACGATTAGCGGGTAAATCTCCTTTGTCACGTATTCCAGATACCTTTCTTTTTCAGTTAAATTGAATATTGTTACTGAAGCATCTCTTGTTACGCCCACCACGTAGCCGTATTCCTTGGACCTCGCGACAATGTACCACAAGTCACCGTGCTTGCCATAGTCCTCGAAAAGCGAAGTGTTTATCAGGTCTGGTCCATAAAGCGAAAGTTTGTTCACGTTTGGAATGTCAACATTGTCGAAAAACGTGATTTTCGTGTCTTCCGGGTTTTTTAGATGAAACTCGCTCAAGGTTTCAGGCGAGATTCTAGCTTCAACTAAGCCGCCCCGTTTCTCAAACAGAATATCGCTCAGCTTGTTTGCTATAAAATTGGCCAAGCGTTTCTTCTCCACAACAGTCAAAAACATGAGACCCTCATGTTCCGCAAAGCTAAAGACGGCTTCAACCGTGCGTGGTAACGGCATTACTTTTCCCCTGTGGAAAACACGCATCACGTAATCGTGCGAGTAAATCCCTCTAAGCATGTTTTCTCTTGGCAGAAGCCCAACAACCTCCGTCACAAGCGTAAACTTGTAGTCACCTTCCTCGTAATAGTCTTCAGTGCGATAGCCCTCAAGTCTTAAGGCTGTTTCAGCTAGCGAAAGTGGTTCAAAAAGCCTAAAGACCTTACCAGCGACAACCACAGTCTTAACCTCCAGCCTCTATCTGCAAATATACATGTAAAACTTTTACGCTTCCAGACTTAGCTTTGAGTGAAACCCAGCCTAATTGTTTTAATAAGGGATTTTTAACTCTATTACTACCACTAAAGAGGCAAAGGCTCCAATGCTGATTCAAGAGATAATCCTAGAAAACTTCATGAGCTACGAGTATGCTAGGGTACCGTTCAAATCGGGCGTAAACGTTATTTGTGGACCCAACGGCTCAGGAAAATCTTCGCTTTTGTTGGCTATTTCTGTGGCTCTGGGCCAGTCTTACACTGAACGATCGAAAAAATTGAGCGATCTGATACGCTGGGGGAAAGACCAAGCGAGAGTCACATTGATATTAGATAACACTAAAAGAGGTAAACGTAGACCCGTTCCCAAATTCAATAAAGACCAGATTTTTCTCACACGCGTCATGCGGAAGGACGGCAAGTACTGGTTTGCGCTTGAGAACAGGGCAGCCACAAAGGCTGATGTTGAAAGGCTTCTTGCTAAGCTGGGCGTCGACCCTGACAACATGCTTATCATAATGCATCAGAACATGGTTGAACAGTTCACAGTGCGTTCTCTGCAAGAAAAGCTGATAATGGTTGAGGCAGCCGTTGGACTTGAGCCCTACCGCCGAAACGTGCTGCAAGCCCAAAAGAAACTCACACGCACACTGAGTCAAGAGGAATCCGTAAGCAAGCTTCTGGAGTCGTCTGAGCAGACACTCAATTACTGGAGGGAACAATACGACAGATACCAAGAGAAAAAGCAGCTACTAACCAAGAGGAGATTCTTGGAAAGGGAGCTCGCATGGGGAGAGGTGGCAAGAAGAGAAAACATAGTCAAGGGGTCAGAGGCAGACAGGAAAAAGGAACAGGATACTCTAAACCACATTGAAAATGAAACAAAGACGGCGACAGGTCAACTGCAAACTCAGCAAAGCCAACTTGAAAAGCTAAAGAGTGAATGGAAAAGACTTTTCGATGAACGTTTAAGCCTTGAACGCGAAAAAGCCAAAAGCGAGTCAACAACCTCACTGTGCGAACAACTGTTGAAAGAAACAACAATCCTGGATGAAGCAATCCAAGGCAGAGGAAATCCATCTCTTCTGGTAAGTCAAGGCTTCGAAGAAACTTTTTCAAAACGGTTTAAGCTCTTGAAAAGCGAAAACTTGAAGGAGCTGATACAAAACTTCAACCAGCAACTTTCAAAACTGAACACAAAAATAAGTGAAAACCAAAAAAGAGTGGGAAGCCTAGAAGAAGATAATGAAAGTGTTAGCAGTCACGTTTTGGATAGCAGAATTAAGTTAGCACTGCTCCAGTATCGTGAAGAAAATGTGAAAGCCGAACTTGAAAAATTGGAAAGGGAACTGAAGGACGCAAAAGCCTACCTGGATGAAGAGATCAAAAAGGCTGAGCAGACCGGGCCGAGAATCGCCGTCATAAAAAACGTCGGCGAAATTCTCGACGAGATCAGAGTCACAGACGGGCATTTAGCAGCCCTTTCAGACGTTTCAGAAGATATAGAACGCATGTATGAGTCATATTCTAAGCTTTATTTAGAGTTGAAAGAGAAGGCAAGGCTGGTTGCTGAAAACCGCGAAAAGGCATTACAGGAAGTGAAAGCAAGGATGCAGGCTTGGCTAACAGTAATCCAGAGTCTATTGGACCGCGTGAACCTCCAATATCAGAAGATTATTGCCAAATCCCAAGCTGTTGGAGAAGTCAAGCTTGTTGATGGACATGATATAGAGGCTGCCGGACTGGAAATCCTTGTAGGCTTTAAAGGTGGCAAACCAGTTCCGCTTAACGCTTACACTCAAAGCGGTGGAGAGAGAACAACAGCAACCATGAGTTTTCTGCTGGCTTTACAGCAACACGTCCGCTCACCATTACGCGCTGTTGACGAATACGATATTCACATGGACCCGAAAAACCGTGAAATAATCGCAAAGATGCTTATCTCAACAGTCAAGGACGCAAACGCTCAATACCTTGTGATTACGCCGAGTCAAGTGACATTCACAAAGGACGAAGTAAACATAATCACAGTTCAAAACATTGAAGGAACATCGATAATCAGAGAGGTTGCATAATGCAGTCGAAGAGAACACGAAAAAAACTTGGAAGAGAAAAACTCCAAGGAATAATCGAGCTGTGCAAACCTGTTGAAGAACGTTCACTAGACCCATTTCTGATAGACATTGATGAAGTCATAAGCATAATCAGGGAATATTTTCCAGAGTGGAAACTGCCAGAAGATCTGTGCTTGGATGCTGAAACAGTCCATCATTTAGCCTCGGTTATAAAACTTCAAAGCGAATGGGTTAAACATCGTTCAACATCACTTTACACAGACCCCTTCCTATTAGAAGAGAAGCTCACGCGCGTAAGCAAGGAAGAGATAGTCGAGATTTTCCTAAAGGCTTGGCATCCAACAGTTGAATTGGAACAGATTTCGCTTCACAGCTTGGAAGAGGCAATAAGATACTGGAAAGGCTTGCTGCCGTTAGATGAAAGATGGAAAGCGATTTCTCCAGAAAAGATTGAAACGGGTCTTGCAACAAGAGAAGAGCTGATAAGGCAGAGAATTTTGCGGGATAAGACTTTTTCAGAAGAGCTTGAGAATTTCTGGCAAGAACTAAAGAAAATGGTTGAAGAGAAGAGTGAAAACGGCAAAATTCGATACTGGGATTTTGTCGGGGCAGAAACTTACGAGGAAACAGTGCACAGAGCCTTCATGACAAGCTTTTTGGTCACATATGGTTATGCAACATTGGAAATTTATCCACTAGAGGAAGAAAATTTCATCAAGCCATATGAAAAGCCTGTGACCAAAATCGGAAAAAAGCAGCTGGTTTCAATACCGATAGCCATCACGGTGGAAGACTGGACGAAATGGAAGAGAGGCGAACTGAAATGAGCAGAAGGAAAGCCTATTACGCAAACAAAATTAAAAGAGCGGCTCACCTGCTCTTCTACCGAAGACACAGAAAACCCGGAGCAAAGGGATGGGAACTTCGGAAAGCGTTAGGTTCAGACTATCCAAAAGTCCTAAAGATCTTAGACAAGTATCTGAAGGCACTTGACCTGCAGGTTAAAACGGTTTTTGAGGAAGAGAAGCCAGCCGAAAAACCAACCTTGGAGGAGTTGGACAAAACCAGGTTCTACATAACATTGAGAGGAGAATTAACATCCAAAGAACCTAAAATGATTGGTTGGCGAATCGACGACCTCGCTGGACTAGCAATAACCATCGCATATGTCATCTCTAAAAAGGGAAAAACGTCACGAAAAGAGGTTGAAGAACTTCTACGCGACAAACTGCCCGGATGGAAAGTTGGCCTCAACATTGACCGCTACATCCACTATGGATATCTAACACAAGACGAAAACGAACAATTATACCTAGACTGGAGGGTTAGGGCAGAGGTTGACCAAAAAACGCTCATAGATCTCCTTTTAAGCACTGAAGCTTAAACGCGTTCTACCGTCTTATCTTATGAAAAATGAATGCTATAATGTCGATGACAATTATTGCGACAAGAACTATCAATGGGCTGCCTAGAAACTTGTCCGTGAAGGAGTCTCCTTCCGCATTAACAGAATTGATTAATATAGACAAGATGAACAAAACAAATGGTGCTAACACGCCCTTCTTCATGCTTCCCCATTCTCTTAAATTTAGGTTATGCTTACGTTTTGGATCTGAAAGTACCTTTTAGCCAAAAAGCGTAAACGTTCGGCGTTTCTCCCATTCTTTCCTATAGCAACACCCTTGTCTCTCGGATTAACCGTTACAACAGCCATTGTTTTCCCATCCAGTCTCTCGGTTATGCGAACCTCTCTAACAAACGCTGGTTTCAAAGCGTTTTTAATGAATTGCACAGGGTCTTCTGAATACTCAATTATCTCGTGTTTTTTACCCGTCATCCTCTCCAGAGTGTGGATGTTCCTTCCGCCTTTTCCAATGGCCACGCCTATTTCGCCCCCCTTAACCACGAAGATCACGCGTCCCTGCCCCTCATTGATTATGCAGTCCTTGACGTTCGCACCAGTTATGCTTTCAAACAATGCGATGTACCGCATTTCCGTACCTGTCAGTTTTATTCCGCTTGTCATTCACTCCCTCCGTAGGATTCCTCTAGCGCTGGTTTTTCTATTAACTCCAGAACTTCTGAATCACCGGGCTCTCTTATACTTGCCGCTGAAATTAAAAATGGTTTGCCGCATACTGCAGCTAGGTCTATCGAAGAACCTTTGTACACGATCAGTGGAACCTTTGAGAGTTTACAGTAGTATTCTATATCTTCACGTATGTTTCTAGGACAGTTGGAAGCCAAGATTATCAGTTTGACCTTGCCTGTCTTTGCATTCTTTATGGCTGAGTTCGCTCCGAAGGATACCTTGCCTGTTTTCACAACCGTTGTAATTGCCTTATCTATGTCTATCATTTGTCCTTTCCCTTCAGCTCAGAAATCGACATGTAAAGTTCAACCAATCCTGTTCCTATTGGAATTGACTGCCCAACTATTACGTTTTCGGTTACACCCGCCAATGGGTCGCTTTCACCCTTCACAGCCGCAGCAAC
>Ga0209636_10004828_pt1 | contig 13762 bp, 12 predicted proteins | sample DeeMarSWOR152_54_FD_187464 | JGI IMG/M metagenome (GOLD analysis project Ga0209636, IMG submission 187464) | Marine sediment microbial communities from White Oak River estuary, North Carolina - WOR-1-52-54 (SPAdes) (version 2) | ecosystem: Environmental > Aquatic > Marine > Intertidal zone >...
CGGGAAAAGCGATAAAGGTAGCCGCTCACCGCCGCCTCCAGGCGTTCCTCGTGGGTGATGAGCAGCACTTGACGAACCACCTCGGGGATGCGCTCACGCAGGACCACGGCCAGTTCCTGAATCCCCTCAGAATCGAGATTGTGGGTAGGCTCATCGAGCACTAGCCAGCTCAGCGCCGGGGCTAGCACGATCGCAAACGCTATTCGCAAAGCCAGGCAGGCGTCGGTCCGCTCGCCCCCGCTAGCTATCCCCTCGACCGGGACCCAGTTGCCCGCGCGGTCCCGCAGCTGGAGCACGTAATCGGCACTGCGCTCCCCTCCCTCCACCTCGAGCCTGATTCCCGTGAAATCGCCGTAGGGGTAGATGTCCTCCCAAAGTTCGCCCATCGCCCCATTCACTGCCTCTATGAACTCCCGGCGCAGGGTTGTCTGGGTTCGAGCGAGCGCGGCCTTTATGCCCTCGAGCGCTTCCATAGCCTGCTTCAGGTACTTGATCTCGACTCCATATCGCTCCAACATCTCCCGCTTCTCCCTGATGCTGTCGACGAGTTTCTGCTTCTCCACTAGCACCTGTTCCTTCCCTACGAACTCGGTTTTCAGGCGCTCGTGGGTTCGGATCAATCCCTCAAGTCGCCTCTCGAGTTCCTTGACTTGGGCTTCATCGTAGGTCCGCTTGAGCTGCCACAAATCTCGTTGCACCTTCAATCTTTCCGCAAGTTTCTGCTTGTGTTCCAGTTTAAGTTGGTCGAAATCCACTCTCAGCTGCAGCGTCTGTTTAGCCGAAAGGAGTTGCTCGTGGAGTTTGTCGGCCCCATGACGGGCACGGTCGAAATCGGAACGAAGTTTTTCTACAGAGGTGCGAGCGCCGACGAGTTCCCCGCCCAAGCTTTGGAGTCGCTGCTCGAGTTGAGATTGCTCAGCCTCAAGCGTTGGAAGTTCCTCAGTTTCTTTCGCGAGGAGCATCGAACGCCTCCGCAGTTCGGCCTTTCGATGCAATTCCTCATCCAGTTTTACCAGCTGCTTCTCTAAATTGGCGGCCTGCTTGCGATGTCCCTCGAGCCGATCCTCGCGCTGCTTGAGCAGACCATCCTTCTTGTCCTCGGACAGCGGGCTCTCGCAGACCGGACAAGTCGATCCAGCTGCCTTAAGTTCGAGCGACGCCTGCTGGAGGTCCTGTATCCTCGCGCGGCAGGCAGCCAGTTCATCGCCCATGCCCCTTACATTGGACTCCAACTTCTCGACGAGCTTCGCCAACTCCTTAGGTTTCAGCTGCGCGAGTTCCTCGCTCGACTTGCGCTTACGCCCGATCTCGTGGGAGAGCTTTTCCCGACGATCGCGAAACATTCCGATCTTTGTCTCGAGCTCCCGAATTTGTGAACTGCTAGCGGTCAACTCTGAGTTGAGTTCATCTGCGCTGGTGCGGGCTTCACCATAAGATCGTTCGAGGGTTTCAACCTGTTGTTTGAGTTCCTCCGCCTTCACGCCAACTGCCACCCCGAGCCTGCCTTTGACTTGGTCGATCTGACTTTCAAGCCCGCCTATCCTACCATCGAGCTCACGTGAGGAGCTCTCCAGATGTGTGAGTTTCTGCTCCAGCTCCTTCAACTTATTAAGCTGCGTTTGGGCCGCATCCAGCTCGGGCTGAAGCTGCTGTAGCTTGGCTTGGGTCTCCTGCTTCGAGAGCTCCAGATCCTTTAACTCCTGTTCGAGTCCAGGCAGAGCAACGAGCGCCGCGTCCTGTCCGAGTTTATCTATCGTGTCCCCGCGGTCCTCTATTTTATTACCAACTCGCCTCGACAGCGCCCCCATCTCCTTTCGCGCGCGCTCAAGCTTGTCTATCCCGAGAAGCTCGTCGATGCTCTCCATGCGCTTGCCCCGGGGTAGGATCAAAAAATAATCTAGGCGGTTCTGCTCGGAGTAGACCGCCCGCTCGAACAGATCATAATCCAGCTTAAGCAGCGATCGGATTGCCTCGGTCACCCGCGTCGAACTCGGGCTCTCTATTAGATCTCCGTTTACCTTCCTCAGTTCCGAGAGCGTGGTGCCGCTCCCCCTCTGGATCACCCTCTTCACCGAGTACTCGCCCCCGTCAGGAGCGATGAAGCTGACCTCCACCTCCGCTGAATCCATGGGCTTCGGACGACTCGTGATCAAATTTTCCAGCTTGATCCTCCGCGTCTGCACGGGCGGAAGTGTGCCGAAGAGGGCGTAAGTTATCCCATCCAACACTGCAGATTTTCCAGCTCCCATCATTCCAACGAGAACATTTGTCCCGTCCCCGAACTCAAGGTCGCTCTCAAGGTGAGATTTCCAGTTCTTCAACTTGACTTGGGTTATCATCGCTTTTTCCCCTTGAGCTCGCTTTCGACGTGATTGTTCACGACCTCGAAGACCTTTTCCTGAGCCTCCTCCTCCCTCCCCTCGACCAAAAGCTCGTAGAGGGTCCGCGCATCCAACATCTGCGCGTAGCTGACATCCTTTAGGTTCGACTCGAGCAACCGCATCGCCATCTCGTCCACTGGAAGACGGCGCTCCCGGAGCTCTCGTAGGAACTTCACCTTCTCCTCGAGCCCGGGTGAAATCAAATCGTCCTTGCTTATCGCTACCAGCGCCCTGTCCGAGAAATCTTGGATGATCGCCTCGTGGTCAAACTCTGTTCGCGAAGCATCTTTGGCGAGGGTTCCCCTGAGTCTCAGCCTTATGAGCGGGAGCTTGTCTGGATTTCGTCTCGGCCTCTCAAGCAATTCCTCAATTTTTTTATTTACCGCCCCTCTCAGCTGAGGTATGCCCACTCCATCAAAGTTCATCTCCTCATAGTGGAAGTCCCTCACCCCCCGGAGCTCGATGAACTCATAGCTCAGTCCATCGTCCAGCTCGAGCATGTAGAAGCCCTTCGGCACCTGAGCTTCGATTTGCAGGAGTTGAGTTCGCTCGGTGCTTCCCGGGAAGAGCAGGGGCTTGCCGTGCGCAGTCACCTCTGCGTGGTAGTGCATGTGACCGCAGATGTAGAGTTCAAAGCCTGGAGGTAAGTCCGGTAAATCGATCGTCGGAAATTCCTCGCTGGAGAAAACGTACTGTCCGACTGATTGATGAAGCATTAGGATGTTGAACGCCCCCTCAACTGGTTTTGGGTTCCAAGTGCTCAGGACATTTTTGGCGTGGCGCTCGGGAACATTGCTCATGCCGTGAATCGCTATTTTTCCCTCAGGAGTCTCGAATATCAATGTGTTGTGGTGAATGTAAATTAGGAAGCCGGCTTTCTCGAGGGCTTGGACAGGGTTGAGAAGGCCTCTGGCGCTTCTTTCATGATTTCCGTGGAGAGCGACCACCGGCACCCCTCTAAGGGCCACCTCGGAGATATCCTCACGATTTTTATCAATTGTATCTACGAGTTTTACACCACCCTGCTCCCTCATCAGGGCCGACGACAAGATCCACATCGCTTGGGCCCAGACCTCCTGGTGGGGCCTCCGGGTCTCGAAGATATCTCCCGGAATCAAAATTATCTGAGCGTCTAGCTCAAGTGCGCGCTTGATCGCCTCCTGAGCCTGATCGAATGAATCCTGCTGTCGGGGGGTGCCCCACTTAGTCCCTAGGTGAGTGTCAGATACTACCGCTGCCTTCAACCTCATTCCTCCTCGGCGCCTTTGCTTTCGCCTTTTTCTTCCCCCAGTCCTTCTTGCTCGGGCACTTCGGGTCGAGGCACATCCGGTAGGGCCTCATCCCCTGACGGTTCACTTGGATCATCGGGACGCCACACTGCTCGCAAGTCTTCTCCATTGGAATTATGAATCCGGCCTGAGGCAGGGGAAATGAGTTAGTACATTTTGGGTAGTTCGAGCACCCCGCGAACCGCTTGTGCGTCCTGCGGGAGACGATGACCTTGAGATTGCCGCCACACTTCGAACATGTGCCCAAATTCTTCTGTTTTTGCTTCGTTCGCCTATAAGCGTCCCCCAGACCCTTTCCCATTTTCATTTGATGCTTCTTGAACTTCCTGAGGATCTTGTCTAGCTCCGCCCTCGCCTTCCCGATCACCTCGTCCTTGTCTCGCTTACCCTCTCGAATCGCCTCCATCTCCTTTTCAAAATGAGCAGTGAGCTCCTCGCTGATTATCTCCGGACAGTACTTGCTAAGTGAGTCAACCACCTCGACCCCAAGCTCGGTCACCGTGATCTGGTTGCCGAAGATGTAGCCGCGGCCGTAAAGGGTCTGCACGATTGGGGCGCGGGTCACCTTCGTCCCTAAATTTAGCCTCTCGAGCTCCTTCACTATCGACGACGGGTTGTACCGCGGTGGAGGCTGGGTCTCCTTCTCCTCAAACAGCACCCGCTTGGGCATCAGCTTCTGCCCCTCGAAAAGCTCGGGCAGGGTTATCTCCTCGGTAGCGCCATATCTGCCATAATAAACCAGCCACCCTTCCTCGAGAATTCGCCGCCCGCGGAGGTAGAATTTCTGGTCCGAGATGTCTAGCTCCACCCGGATGCTCTCCTTCAGCGCTGGCTTTCCGAATACGGAGAAAAAGCGTCGAACGATCAAATCGTAGACTTTTTGTTGAGGCCCCGTGAGCTTCTCGGGTTTCTCTCCAGTGGGATGAATCGCAGGGTGAGCGGGGTCGACTTTCGCCCCCTCCTTCGGCTTGAGCTCGAGCAGCGCTAACAGGCTGTCCGCGAGCTTCTTGTATTGCTTCGAGATCTCACCCAATCGCTTGATTATCTGAGCGAGGTTTATCGTCGGAGGTAATTTTTGGGATGAGGTTCGTGGGTAGGTGATCAGACCTGCGATGTACAGATTTTGGGCTAGCTGTTGGGTTCGCATGGGAGTGTACCCGAAACAACGATAAGCTTCAGCCTGCAGGAGCCCGAGGTCGAACGGAACTGGGGGCGCCTGATGATATTGTCTAGTCTGAATTGCGGAGACCGTAGCCGACTTTCTCTTGCACACGTCGCGGGCTCGTTCGGCCTCAGCTTTCTTAGTGAATTTTGGCACTGCGTGCTCGGCCTGCAATTCCTGGCCCTCGATCTCCAGAAGCAACCCAACTACCCAAAATGGCACGGGCTTAAACGCCTTGATCTCTTTCTCCCGTTTCGCCAATATTTTGAGGGCCGGACTCTGAACTCGGCCGGCAGACAGCTTCGCGAATCGTTTGTGCGCGGCCTCTACTGCCGAACTCAGGGCCTTTGAAGTATTCATGCCCCAGTACCAGTCGAGGACGTGGCGGGCGATCCCGGAGTCGACCATCTCGAAGCTCAGGTGGGGGAGGATGTTCTCGTAAGCCTGCTGGAGGTCCTGGGCGGTCAGGGCTGAGAACTTCATCCGTTTGGCCTTTTTCACGGAATTCTCGCCGCACAGAAATCTCAATGCATTAAAACCTATGACCTCCCCCTCGATGTCGAAATCGCATGCCTCTATGAAACCATCTGCATCCTTCGCGAGCTCCTGGATGGCCTCCGCGAACGCTCGGGCCCGCTCCGCCCTCCGGTTAACCTTGTAGGTCGGGACCCAGTCGATGTCGTAGAAGGGATAATCGTGCATGGGCTTGAGGTTCTTGAGGGTGAAGAGGTGTCCCAAGGCTGGCACCACGAGCATCTCCTCCCCGTCCCTATCGAACTCGTAGTATGGAACCCCGTTGAGCTCCTGCTTCGAGGGGCGCTTCTTCGCTAGAGCCGAGGCTATCTTCCCAGCTGCAGTCGGCTTCTCACATATGATCAGGGTTCTGCCCATTTTCGACCTCCGAAACGCTCCGTGAACTTAAGTGTTCTCTAATATATATTGTTTAATCATAGAGGTGGGTGAAAGAATCGATTTTCGGTTAAAAAAGCATGATTCATCTACAAACCGTATTTTCCGCTAATTGGGTCTACAAATAAAGGTAGCTTGGGAGGATAAAAAGTAAAAATCAAGAACATGGCACTTAGAACGATTAAAGCAATCAACGAAACTTTTTTCAACAAATTTGGCATCTTTCTTGTATTTAATATTTTATAGCTTATCATCTGACCAATTATTACAGCTACAATAAAGATTAAAATATCGATTGCTAGATTGCCTTCAATAAAAGCTGTATAAGAATAGAAAAGAATAACTATTGAAATTGGTATTAAATAAATTCCAACGGCCTTTGCAAATAGAAAATTGTCCATTGATTTCAATTTTCTATATTCGATAATGGCATATAGCAATGCTGGCCAAAATCCTAGTTTTAGATGTTCCCATACACTTTCATTTACAGCGGAAAATAATGCGACGATTTGATTATTGCCAGATAATTCGAATGTAAAATGTAAAATGCTTCCAAGAATTACTATGAAAACTATTCCTATCAATTCATAAGCCAAAACATTTTTGTTCATAATAAAGAACTAGTAAGGGCAAAGTTTAAGGATAATTATTCTTCATATGCGGGAAAATAAGGAATGGGGGATAGAGGGTGCGTATTCCAGCCCTATCGTATATTTCCTTTAGTATTTTACAGAAAAACTCATAAGTAAAATCAGACTATTTTGGATAAGCTGAAATTAAGAAGCTGGTGATTATGTGAAACATATGAAAAAATCTGAACAAGAATGGAAAGTATGTCTTTCCCCAGAGCAATATCATATTCTGAGAGAAAAAGGGACTGAACAACCATTTACTGGGAAGTTGCTACATAATAAGGAGAAAGGCATGTATGTATGTGCTGCTTGTGGTAATGAATTGTTTTCTTCAGATACAAAATATGATTCTGGAACTGGCTGGCCAAGTTTCTTTGCTCCCGTCAAAGGCAATGTGGAAATGAAAGCAGACAATAGTTTATTCATGCATAGAACAGAAGTATTGTGTAAGAAATGTGGAGGGCATTTAGGCCACATTTTTGATGATGGACCTGAACCTACTAGGAAAAGATTTTGCATAAATTCTGCCGCTTTAAAATTCAAAAAGAAATAGGATTGATTGATGATGGTAGAAAAATTGGAAAATGCAACGTTTGGTGCTGGGTGTTTCTGGTGTGCTGAAGCAATATTCCAACGTCTGAAAGGAGTTAAATCAGTAGTTTCCGGATATGCAGGTGGAGCAAAACCAAATCCAACATACGAAGAAGTATGTAGTGATGAAACAGGGCATGCAGAAGTGATACAGATAATATTCAATCCTAAGATAATAAGCTACGAAGAGCTACTGGACGTTTTCTGGGAATCTCACGATCCAACTTCTTTGAACAGACAGGGAGCAGATGTTGGCACTCAATATCGGTCAGTAATATTTTATCATAATGAAGCGCAGAAGAGAATAGCTGAATGGTCCAAGACAGAGATTGAAAAAAAATTTGACAAACCTGTTGTTACTGAAATCAAACCTTTTACAACCTTTTACAAAGCCGAGGATTACCATCATAACTATTTCAATAGAAATCCGCATGCACCTTATTGTATTCTTGTAATTCGGCCAAAATTGAAAAAATTAAAGATGAGATAATATTGAATAAAATTAAGTGATTCCTAATGTTTTCAAATCCCACCTCCCGTGTATAAGGTAAAATAATGAAAAAAGAGCTAAAATTGACAATGCAATTTATCTTGTGGATGATGTTACATGGCCTTTTTAAACGCGCATTTTCCGAGGGCTAAAATCGGAAACAGATCTCCCTTCCAGAATTTGATTACAGAATTTTGTTACAGAAATTCGAAGTCACGACCGTATCTATTGATGAAAAGAATTTATTAGGAATTTTAATCCGATTTTTCAAACATTTTTGTTGATTTTTCAGCGATTGAACGGCGGGTTTTTATATATTCTTAATTACTTTATATACAATCGCATAAGGAGCCGTAAGTGAAGACCGAGGTAAAAATCGAGAGTAATGAAAGGAGGTGGGTATGAATGCCGTTTTGGGGTAAGAAGAAGCCCAAGGTTACTTCGGTGGAGAAAGCAGAGTTGTCGCGGAAACTCTTGGCGTTGAACAAGCCTTCAAACCCCTTTGAGATCAAGCGAAGTGATGAAACCGATTTGGTTGTGAAGCAGCGCATTGTCGAGGCGGAGTGGCGTGAGCGGGGCATGACGAAAAAGGAGCTGAAAAAGGGATACAAGGCTTGGCTCCTTTTGGATGAGAAAACGAATGAGGCAAGATACTCCGAGGAGATGGCAACCGAACAGAAGACCAAACGAGGCCCATTTGGGTTGGGGGGAATAAGCCACCAAAAGACCACGTTCAGGGGGAGGATGTTCTCCGCCAAGGAGAAGGGCGGAAGGTATCGAGGCGGACAAAAAATCTATGAATACGATTTCGACGTGAAGAAGGTCCGCGAACCCATAAAGAGGGCAGTGGAAGAAAGCGGGTGGCAATTCAAGCAGGTGATGCGAAAAGCTTCAGCGACATACTAATATGGTGATTGCAAGTAGGATAAGGGAGGCCAGCGATGCAAATTGCAGGTTTTGACACCGTCCAGCTGGTGGGGGTAGCAGTGGTTCTTTTGTCCACTTACGCGGCCGCTAGGAGTGTTCCGAGGATCCTCGCGAAGGTCTTCGAGAAGACGCCTTTTCCGGAGCAGATCGAGAGGTTTATCGTGAGAGTCTCGAAGTACATAATCTACGTAATAGGGCTCTTTATCGTGATCGCTATCCTGGGTATCGACCTTACCCCGCTAATCGTCGGGTTGGGCGCGTTCAGCATAGCAATCAGCTTCGCCATGAGCCATATAATTGTGAACTTCGTTTCAGGTATCATAGTGCAGGGCGATAAGCCCTTCAGGAGAGGGGATAGGATCAAGATACGTGCACACGAGGGGAGAGTCGTCAAAATAGGGATAAGGACCACCGTCATAAAGGCCGATAACGGTGACATGATATTCATTCCTAACTCACTCTTCATAACCGACCCCCTGCTGAATATGAAACGGGAAGGGAAACCTTCGCCCAGAAAGTCGTAAAATTCTCTCTAAGACTTGTAAAACTTGGAAAACTTGGTGAGGCTCCAACTAGACGGCCGCTTATCGCTGGGATCATCGGAGTGATAATGATAATCGGTATTATAGCGTTCTGTATGAGGAGAAGTTAGATCAGAAATTTTCCCGGCCCTTTTGAACGCGCATTTTCCGAAGGGTAAAAATAATGACGATTCGCGAAAGTAAACCCATCAGGCACGTCGGCCACCGACCAGAGTTGAAACAGGACACGATAGGCAGTTGCGCGTGCGGCCATTTTATAAGGGGATGACTGCACCACAAGGAAGCTTCAATTCCTTTTATCTTTATACTCAGTTATCTCCATAATTACTCGAGGAAATTGTAATGCCCAGACTCATCAAGAAAGTATCAAAAAAAGTTGGTCTTCCGCCAGGAGCTCTTGTTCATATAGGAGAGAAAAGGGATGAGAAGGTAAGGATTACAATCATAGACTATAATGAAGCACGATTTCAGGAGAAGGAAGCAAAAACGGTTGAGGAATGTTTTCCCTTTAAAGACAAACCAACTGTAACATGGATAAACGTAGATGGTGTTCATCATCCGGAGATTGTAAAAAAGCTTGGTGATTATTTTGGAATGCATCCTCTTGTACTTGAGGACATCCTGAACACTGATCAACGCCCAAAAATGGAGGATTTTGGTAACTACATTTTTATCGTTTTGAAAATGCTTTATTACGACGAAAAAGAGGATGAGATAAAGACGGAGCAAGTCAGTTTGATTCTCGGTTCAAATTTCGTTATTTCGTTCCAGGAAAGGGAGGGAGATGTTTTTGACCCAATTAGAGAGCGAATCAGGACTAGTAAAGGTCGCATAAGAAAGATGGGGACCGATTATCTTGCTTATGCTTTAATAGATGCTATTGTCGACAATTATTTCACAATCTTGGAAAAAATTGGAGAGAAGATAGAGTTCATGGAGGAAGAGTTGGTCACCAATCCAACACCAAAAACTTTGCAGACAATACACAATTTAAAAAGAGATACAATATTCTTACGCAAGTCGGTTTGGCCTTTAAGGGAGATGATCAGTGGCTTAGAAAGAGGAGAGTCATCGCTGATTAAGAAGTCCACCAAGATATACATTAGAGATGTTTACGATCATACAATTCAGGTGATTGACACAATAGAGACATCCCGAGACATGGTTTCCGGGATGCTTGATATTTACCTCTCAAGCGTGAGCAACAGAATGAACGAAGTTATGAAAGTATTAACAATTATTGCCACGACATTCATTCCTTTAACTTTCTTAGCAGGAATCTATGGAATGAATTTTGCACGTATGCCGGAACTTGAGTGGCATTGGGGTTACCCTATGATTTTACTTATCATGCTTGTTGTTGGGATTTCAATGGCGATTTATTTCAGGAGGAAGAGGTGGATATAAAGAATGCTAGTTGCAATTGGGCGAAAATATGACGAAGAAAAAAGAGAAAAAAGTCATAGAATTGGTGAAGGGCAAACCCAGACCAGAAGAAGAAAAATTTTTTGCTAAATTTTCAGAAAGACAACTGACTGCAGTCTTATTGCTTATACTTGCAGCTACCTTCCTGGTTCAGGGAATAATAAGATATTTCGAATACTTGGATAAAATGGATTACCTAAGACCATGGTTCATTTCAGTACTGTTATCTTTGGTTTTTCTAGTATCGTCTGTAGTTACAATTACATTGGGCGGTATAGTATCTCCATTAAAAATAAAAAGAGCACTAAATTTAACGAGTTTTAGCACTTTTATTACAGGGTTTATTCTCTTTTTAATATCAGTGATCTTTTTGCTAGTTATCATAATTTTCTTAATTTAAAATTTTCAAGATACGGGGCTTAGAAAGAAGATATTAGATACATTAATGGAGGCGAGAAAATGGCACTAAAAGGAGAAGTTTTGGACAAGATGGCTGCTTTGATTACGGCTGCGTTTGGACTGGTAGCTGCATTAGGGTGGAATGGAGCCATTCGTGCAAAATTTGCAGAAGTTTTTGGAGATCCAGATACAGTCCCTGCTATGCTTGCATATGCAATATTAGTAACGATGCTAGCAGTTGTTGTAACGATATGGGTAGCAAGGACCGTAGCAAAAACAAAGACGGAACCTAAAAAGTAAACATTAGTGAGAAGCAATTAACGTCGCGCAATAGGGGTTCATGGCCCTTTTGACCCATTTTCGGCAATTTATCCCCCATATTTCAATCCAATTTTTTCGGTACAGCAAAGTTTATATAACAGTGTTATACTAATGTGTGGTAGTCCGTACCTACCACCTTTCCCCTAAGGTGTGACGGACCGCGCGCCGCCCTCCAAATGTGAGGTTTCGATCTCACTTTTAGCCTCCTGGCGGCGCGCAAATGCTTTTTTTTAAACGTTCAACATTTTTGGGCAATTTATTCCAAATTTTAATTCCAATTTTTCGAGCATTTTTGTTGATTTTTCAGCGATTAAATGGTGGCTTCAAAGTGACCTTCTTGGTTTCTTTTCTTCTAATTCTTCCAAACTTTTGTCTATAACATCAATTCTTGGACCCTGAGCGAGGCTAATTGGAATACTGGTATCTTTAGTTAAGTCTTTGATTTGGTTTTCTAATTCTTCATAGGCATTATTATCTACTTCTCCTACTAACACTACAATTAAATTGGAATATTCACGCAGAAACCTGTTAAGTTGTCCAGTTAGTTGGTCAACTTGTTTTAAACTTCTCAGATCTTTTTTCAATTCGATACCTATTTCCTTACCAACTCCCATATCACAAAGATGTCTACCGGATTCTGGAGAAACCTTAATTCTCCTTTGCAAACCAATGGCGAAAGGTTCTGTTTCATTAAGTTCTTTCCTAAGAAAGTCCAGTAAATCGCCTCTGTAACCCCTTTCCTTTGAATAATCTTTTTCTGGTTCCCAATTTTCAACAACCCTAAGAATCCTATCGAATAGACTCATGCCAAACACCCCATTCCTCTAATTGTTAGATTATATATAAAATATTTATCTTATCAAAATTTGCCGTAATCGACTCATGGCCCCATTAAACGTGCATTTTCCGATGACTGAAAAGGAGCAATTTTCAGCATGCGCACACCGAAACAAAACCTATGACGACAAAAAGAAGTATAAAGTTGCATGCTGCTAAGTTGGAAACATGAGCATTAATATCAAAATAGACAATCCATGCCTCGAAAGGAAAAAATTCTGTGTAAATTGTCACAGTCAATTTAGGATGGTTAGACCCTTGATTAAAAGTGTCGTTGCTTCTAAACATTTTATCAGAGATTTGAAAGACGAAGGGAAAATAAATTCTATTGTAAGAGATATTCTTGATTGTTCCCACTTGGAATTCAATGAACTACACAAGTTTGAAGAGCACATAAATGGAATTCTAATTTTTAGGGCAAAAAAAGAAGACTTGCATATAGTTTATTGCACAGACAAAAAAATGAAAATCATCTTCTTAAGGGCGATAAAAAATTTTACTGAATATAAAAAATTCTTAGAAAAGAGGAAAGAAATAAAGAAAATGATCGAAGTGTTAAGTTGACTTTTAAGGTTAGGCTAGCATAAATAAAATTAGAGCGCCAAAAACTAGGCCGCTACCCGTACATGGTTAATAGCTCTTTGTATTCAGGGGAGAGCTCATGGCCAAGTTCTCTCTCAAGCGAAAAGATATTTCTGAGAAATCCTTTGATGACGGGACGTAATATTTTTTGAACTCTCTTCTTGCTCACTTTGACTCCTTTCTGCCTAAGAACTATACAAACAATTGTCTCAAGAAAACTAATTATTCTCCTCGGAGCAGGACTTGTAGATAGTTGGGCCCAGTGTGTGAAGATGTCCAGCAAACCCAACTCTTCTGACCTGACATTGAGTCCAAATTCTGTGGTCATCCTCGACGCAATGCTCTCGATCGCTACGGATATTCTTCCTTCCTTCAACCGATCTATCTCATGCGTTTTTCGCTCGGTGATGTCCTCTCCTGAAGTCAAAGCTCCAACTATTTGACCGTTTGGGTTTCTAAGTAATGAATTATGAAACGAAATTAATCTTTCCTCCCCATCCTTTGTTAATAATGGATTCTCATAGTATTCAACTGACTTAATATCCCCAGCCATCAGTTTGCGAAAGACGCCTCTTATTTTACCTCTTATTCTTTGGGGAACTAAGATGTCAAACCAGTTTCTGCCTATAAGTTCTCCCTCATTGTAACCAAGGATTTCACAACCCTTCTTGTTAATCAGAGTTATGTTTTCGTCAGCATTCACTGCCGCCAGCATTACCCCGGCTATATCTAGGTATTCTTCTGCCCGTTCTTTTTCTCTCCTCAAGTCCGCCTCGACGCGCTTGAGCTCGGCGATGCTTTTTGAAATCGTGGCAATGGCAATCGGTTTTCCCAATTCATTGGTCAAAAGGGATAGGGTCAGGAGAACAGGAATCACCTCGCCAGACTTGTTCCACTGCAATCTTTCCACATTGCGGACTTGTTCGCCTGCCTTGCATCGTGCCAATAGCTCATCGGCCTGCTCATGGCCCTCAGACGGCACAATGGTCTTGATGGGTTTTCCGATCAACTCCTCGCGTGTCCAACCGTAGGCACGCTCGACCTCATCGTTCAGGTCTATGACATTGCCATCCAAATCTTTGATGATAATAGGGTCAGCCGCATCCGTGAAGACCTTAGACATCTGTCTAAAGTCCGCCTCGACGCGCTTGAGCTCGGTGATGTCCTTAATCGCCGCAAACATAGCAGTGGGTTTTCCTTCCATGTCTTTTATGAACGTTGCGGTGAGTGCTACTGAGATTTCCCGACCGTCCTTGGAGATTAAAGTATAATAGG